>Ga0209535_1002973_pt1 | contig 10980 bp, 13 predicted proteins | sample LinPmetageLP28_FD_184041 | JGI IMG/M metagenome (GOLD analysis project Ga0209535, IMG submission 184041) | Marine viral communities from the Pacific Ocean - LP-28 (SPAdes) (version 2) | ecosystem: Environmental > Aquatic > Marine > Oceanic | place: Pacific Ocean | collected 2009-08-22
AGAACAAGAAAAACCCTGATCGCTGTTTACCTATGGCTAAAGCTAAAAGCCTCTCTAAGCGAAAGCTTGCTGCTACAGCTCGAAAGAAAAAGAAAGCAGGAGCAAAAGGAAAACAATTTGTTAAAAATATAAAAGGAGTAAGATAATGCCAGATCCAAAAAGAAAGACAAAAAATTATGTAAGTAAAGGGACTATAGTATATGCTAAGGGAGCAAAAAGAACTAAAGGTGAAAGCAATGTAAAAGTTCCTGGCGCAAAGATAACTTCAAAGTCTACTTTGAAAATGAAAATGAAAAGAGGAAAAGGTTCTGAAAAATTTAAAAGTAAAATTTATAGTACAAGCCTTGACGACAATACAGTAAGTCGTGTAAAAGGTAAGTATAGCTCAAAAACAGGAAAAGCAACTGAAACTTTTAAACAAATTAAAAAAAACAAAGACGGAACTTATACGTTGTCTAAGTGTAATAAAAAAGGTAAATGTACAACCAGAAAAGTTATGAAAGTAAGAGGTAAATTTATTACAAGTAGAATGAAAAAAAATAGAGATAAATTAAAAAAATAATTATGGCAGATAAAAGAAGTAGGCTTTTAAGAAAAGCAGCAAGAAAAAGTGAGCAAGCTAAAAAAAGAAAAGCTAAAGGTTGGCCTCAAGCAGCGAGAAGAAGTGAACAAGAAGCTTATGAACTTAAAAGAGAAGCAAGAAACAGTTGTGGAAGAGGTCGTAAAGCTGTATATAGAAGAGGAAAAAAAGTAGGTTGCAGAACAAAAAGAAGAAGATAGTTAATGGCAAAGCCACGACAAGGTAAAGCAAAAGTAAAAGTAACAGCTTCTGGAAAAAAAGTTAGTTACGGACAGGCTGGACAAGCAAAAGGGGGTGGCCCAAGAGTAAAACCAGGAACTTCTAAAGGCGATTCATATTGTGCCAGAAGCTATGGTATAAAAATGGGATTACCTATTGGTAAAAGAAATGACCCTAACACACCTAATAATCTTTCTCGTAAAAGATGGAAATGTGTTGGTAAAAAATCTAAAAAATAATATTATTATATTTGTATAAAATTAAAAGTTATGAAACAAGGATATAATGCAAGACTCGATGAGTCTTTAGGTTCAAAAAATGGAAAGAAGTCTCAATCTTATAAATCAAGAAGAGATGAAAGTAAAGGTATGTCTAAAAAAATGTATGGACATTCTTACGGAGGAGATCATTCTATGAGCTACGAACACCAGTGTATAAAAAATGGTAAAGTGCATGCGCATTTAGGAAAGCTTATTAAAAAGTAATGAGCAAAAAAAAAGGATTCATACAAGATGTATTTGCTAAAGCTAAGAAAAAAGGTACATTAGGAAAATGTACTGGTAAAAAACTTGGAAGTAAAACATGTCCTAAAGGTTCTAAAGCATATAATTTTGCTATGAATCTTAAAAATATGAGAAAGAAAAAATAAATTTAAATTAAATATAATGGCGAAAAAGATTTCAAAAAAGAAAGTTGCTTCTCCAAAAAAGAAGGAAGTAAAGAAAAAACCTGAGGCAATAGTTGCAACTAATCCAACAGTTCAAGTTGTTCCTCACGTAAAAAGAAAAACAATATATAATTCAAAATAATAAAATGGGAAAATTATTTGTAAGATTAGGAATTTGGATGCAGAACGTATGGTGTAAATTTCAATGTAAATGGAATTGGCTAATATCTAAATTAATATTTGAAGTAGACCAATGTCCAATTTCACAATGCGTTTGTAAGCCCAGTTCAAGTCAAGGTATTCCTGAAGTAAACATGCCTGATCCAGTAAACATGGGCGGTAGTGTTGAAGAAGATGAATATTATAAAAACAGTAAAGAATTAAATAAATGAAATCAAGAGGATTAGGTGATTCAATTCATAAAGTAACAAAAGCAACAGGGATACACTCTGCTGTTCAAAGAGTAGGAAAAATAATAGGAAAAGACTGTGGTTGTTCTGAAAGACGTGATAGTTTAAATCGTAAATTTCCTTATAAAAGATAATTAGTAAAAGAGATTTTTAACCCTCAAAAACAAAAAAATGGCATACCCAAAAATTACCGTAAACACAGGCTTAGCAAGAGAGATCATTGCCAGTGATACAATTCCAATTCCAGCACCAGACCTTCCAGTTTTATCTGGAACAACAACAGCCTCTACGGCAAATAAACTTGTGGATGTTGGAGCTGACTTTTCTAATGTAAGTGTAAATGATATAGTTTACAATACTACAGACAATACATCAGCAATAGTAACAGCAATAGATACTTCAACAATATTATCGGTAAGTGCAAACATATTTACTTCTCCAGAAGATTACGAAATATTTTTAGGAGGGCCAAATGGTTCTTCGAGAATTAATTCATCAGAAGGATGTTTGTTATATGTTGGTTCAAGCGCAACTATATTACAAGATATAACTCCAGGAGCAGGAACAGCTGATCCGAGATATGTAAATATTCGTGTAAAAACAATATCAGGTAATTCTGTAACGTTTGAAAATTTCCCAGTTGGTAATTATTTACCAATTCAGATAGTTCAATTATACTCAACCTCAACAACAGCTGCTGCAAGAAATACTTGTTTAGCAATATGGTAATATGGAAAACACACAAAACAACTCTTGGTCAGACGAATTAGTAATAACCTACACATATGTGGAAAATAAATGAATAACTGGATGTCAGATATAAAATTATATGTTCTTAATGCAGGTACTCTTGCGTTATCATTCACAAACCTTGACATGATTTTAAAGTTATTATTATTAATAGTCAGTATAGGTTACACAATAAATAAATGGTGGTTACTTCAAAAAAAATACGATCAAGATAAAAAAAATAAATGATCGTAAAAAATGCCAGACAAAAAAAAGAAATTTAAAGACACTACTTTTGGAAAAATATTACTGGGAGCTGCTCATGTAATAAATCCTGCTTTAGGTAAATTACTTGAAGGTGTTGTATCTCCTAAAGAAGCTATACAAGCAATCACAGAATCAAAAATATCAGTTGAAGATAAAATAAAACTTCAACAAATGATATATGATCATCAAAACACTGAGTTAGAAGAGGTGTCAAAAAGATGGTCATCAGATATGTCATCAGATAATAAACTTTCCAAATCAATTAGACCCCTGTCTTTAGCCTTTGTTTTAATCAGTACAATCTTGCTTATATTTATTGACTCAGGATTTATTAACTTTGCAGTAGATAGCGAATGGAAGGAACTTTTAAAAATGCTTCTTATCACAATTGTTGCAGCATACTTCGGAGGACGTAGTTACGAAAAAGGGCAATCAATAAAAAAATAACAAATGGCAAGAATAGCAACATACCCGAATGATGAAAATATAGTATCAGCAGATAAGTGGATTGGTTCTGACTCTCAGAATAATAATCAAACTAAAAACTTTACTGCTGGAGATGTTGCTAATTTTATAAACAAAAAAGCTTCTCAAAGTCAATTACTAAGATATACGTATCAAACGGAAGGAGTATTAAAACCAGCAACTATAAGTTTCGATCCATATGGAGCAGATGTTGTACAGTTTAGTGGAATCAATTCATTTGTATTAAGTAAGTTTGATTCTTACAGTAACGAGGCTACACCACCTATAGATGTATCATCATTATATAATACTCCATTTAAAACCAGCAATATACTTATAACTCAGTGTAATGACATGAGTCAGTTTGCTATATTTCAATGGGATAATGAAGCAAAAGATCCTAACAACAATAATTTTTACGACATAACATTAACGTTCAAAGCTGGTAATGGTAGCTTGAAGAAGAACGAAGATTATTTTATATCTTTGTTGACGTATAATGCTACAGCGGCAGCTGATAAAACTTTTGTATTTACACAAAGTACTGCAGCATCAACATGGGTTGTAACACATAATTTAAACAAGTACCCATCAGTATCAGTAGTAGATTCGGCAAATACAACCGTATATGGAGAAGTAGATTATAACAGTTTAAACCAAGTAACAATAACATTTAAATCTGCTTTTGCAGGTAAAGCATTTTTTAACTAAGTAAAAATAATATAATGGCAATAAAATATTTATCAAACATCGATTTAACCAACGGGGAGTTACAGAACTTTAAAGTTCAAAATCTTTCTGCAGATCCTTCAGTAGTAGGTGAAGGACAAATGATATACAGAACAGATACTAATGTAATGAAATATTACGATGGTTCTGCTTGGCAAACTTTTGGAACAAGTGGTGGTTCAGTTACATCTGTAGCCCAATCTCATGGTGGTAATGCTTTTAGTGTAGCTGGTTCTCCTATTACAGGATCAGGAACTTTAGCCATAAGTGTTGTTGGTTCGTCTTCTCAATATATTGATGGAGCAGGAAATTTAACAACATTCCCAACAATACCTCAAGGAGACATAACAGCTATTGTAGCTGGTTCAGGTATGACAGGTACAAATTTATCTGGCCCGATACCTACTTTAAATGTTATAGGCGGACTTGGTATAACAGCTAACGCTGATGATATACAAGTTGATTATACAGGAACTGATAACGTAATTTTAGCTGCACCAAGTACTGCAACTGGAACACTTTCTGGTTCAGACAAAATACTTGTAAGTGCTGCTTCAAATAACAATGTTGCAGATGCAACTATTAGTCTTTTACCTTTTGATAATTATTCTGGTTGGACATTAACTGCTGATTCTGGTTCAAATCAAACTATAGCAAGTGGAAACACTGTAGATATTGCTGGTGGTACAGCATTAAGTTCAGTGGTAAGTGCGACAGATACAGTTACAATAAACTTAGATAATACCGCAGTTACTGCAGGTTCTTATACCTCAGCAGATATTACGGTTGATGCACAAGGTAGAATTACAGCAGCTGCAAGCGGTGGATCAGGAACAATGACTTCTTGGACTCTTGCAGGATCAAGTGGTACTCCACAAACAATCACAAACGGCAACACTGCTTCTTTTTTACAAGGAACTGGTATAACGACAGCAGCATCAGCTACTGACACTATAACTATTACAAACAGTAAACCATTTGATAATTTAACATTATCAGCATCAACTGGAAGTGACTCAACAATTGGAAATCAAGGCTCAATAACTATTGCAGCAGGATCGAATATAAGTACAACAAACAATGGAAGCGGTGTTGTAACTGTGGCTTACACTGGTGGTACTGGTACAATGTCAAATTGGATAGCACGTGCAGATAGTGGATCTGACCAAACTGTAACAACTGGTGAAGTTGTAGATATTGCTGGTGGAACTGGTATTTCAACAAATATTGCAGGAGCGCAAGTTATTACTGTTAATTTAGCTTTAGAAGAATTAGGAACACTAACAGGAATGGCATCAGGAGATTTCTTACCTTTTGTTACCTCTTTAAATTCAGAACAAAAAGTATTACTTTCAGATATTCACTTACAACAATTTGGTGATGCTGAAGGAGATGTTGATTTTGGAAACAATAAATTATTAGATGTAAAAACTGGTACTGCAGGTACAGACGGTGTTAACTTAGCACAGGTACAAGCAATAGCGGCTGGTGTTGGAATATTCCAAGGAGGATATAATGCAATAACAAATAGTCCAGCTTTAACTGGAGCAAGTAACGTAGCTTTAGATCAAGGTGATTACTTTGCTGTAACAGACTCAAACAATACATCGTTTTTAGGAGTAGTTGTAGAAGTTGGAGATTTAATATTTGCAAATAATGCAATTGCAGCAGGTTCAACGCCAAGTGCATCGGATTATACAATAGTACAATCTGGACAAAGTATTGCTACAGCAGGATCTACAGATGGAGCAACAACAAAAGGTATTGCTGGATTTGATTCTGCATCGTTTACTGCAACTGGAAATGGTTGGGTACAAATGAAAAATAATGGAGTAGGAGGATCTTATGGATCAGCAACTGAAACGTCTACTATTGTATTTGATAAGTTTGGTGTTGCAACTGCGGCATCAGAACAATCAATTGCAATCCCAGCTTCTCAAGTAACTGATTTTTGTACAGCAGTTGAATCATGTGTAGCAAGTAATTTAACATACTCTACCAATATTGGTAATGGTTCTGCTACAAGTTATGTAGTAACACACAATTTAGGCACAAGAGATGTTGTAGTACAATTATATGATAATAGTACATATGACACAGTATATGCTGGAGTTGTTAGAAATAGCACATCACAAGTAACAATAGCAACAAACAGTCCTATAGCAACTAATGACGTAAGAGTATTGATTAGTAAGACTGTTTAATAACTTTAATTAAATAGTTTATGGCAATTAGATTTTTAGAAAACCAGTCAATAGACGGAACATTAACCACAACAGGAGTAATAACAGCTTCTGGTGGTAATTCAAGTCAATGGAATGCAGGATACGCTAATTCTGTAAATAGTTTTAGTGATTCTGGTAGTTCTACTATAACTCTTTCGATAGGCCTACAAGGTGGAGTAACATTAAACACATCGTTTAGTAATCCTCAAGGAACTGTAACATCTGTATCAACTGGAGTTGGTTTAGATGGGTCATTTTCAACCTCAGGCACAATTACTTTAGATTTATCAGAACTTACAGATATGACAGCCACAATGGTTGGAACTGATGAGTTTATAGTGTTAGACTCTGGTGCAGAACGTAGAAAAGCAGCTAACGAAATAGGGCTAAGTATATTTAACAATGACGCAGGGTTTACATCTAACGTTGGAGATATAACAGCAGTGAATGCTGGTACTAATTTAACAGGAGGAGGAACTTCTGGCAGTGTTACTTTAAACATGGCTACTGGAGGGGTTGGAGCAGGAACTTATGGCTCAACATCTGACAATATAAAAATAGACAACATTACAGTTGATGCATATGGTAGAGTAACTGCCGTAAGTACAGGAAGTACTGGCGATATAAACGGTATTACTGCAGGAGATGGATTGAGTGGTGGAGGTACAAGTGGAACACCTACAATAAGCGTAGATTATTTAGGGAGCGATAATATTATATTAGATGCTCCAACTGAGGCTTCTGGAACTTTATCTACGTCAGACAGAATACTTGTTAGTGCTGCTTCAACAAGTAATGTTTCTAAATCGACTATTAGCAATTTACCTTTTACCAATAATGCAGGTGATATTACAAATGTAAGTACAACCTCACCAATAACTGGGGGTGGATCAAGTGGATCGGTTACAATTGCACATGCTAATTCAGGTGTGACTGCAGGTTCATATGCAAGAGCTACTGTAACAGTAAATGCTACAGGACACGTTACGTCTATATCAGCTAATAGTGACGCCCAAGGTGTAACATCCGTTGCAACTGGTAATGGAATATCTGGAGGTACAATAACCTCAACAGGTACTTTAACTGTAGGAGCTGGTGATGGATTATCACAATCATCTACAGGATTATTAGTAGACAGCACAGTAGTAAGAACTTCAGGTGCGCAAACAATTGCAAATCTTAAAACATTTACAGAGCGAACTGATTTCTCTAATGCAGCAGGTATAAGAACTAATGAAGTAAGAACATATGGTGGGCAACAACTTGTACTTAATGCAGGTGAGTCATCTTCTTATGCTACAGGTCAAACAGGCGAATCAGTTTATTTAAATGCTGAGGCAGGACTGGAAATTAACTCTTCTCCTGATAATTGGAGCAGTGGATGGGCAGGAAGAAGTAATGCATATATTAATAGAGCTGATGCCACGTCCTACCTACCTGGCGTATTAACTGTAAAAACAGGTATTACTCTTACAGGAACAGGACGCATACAAGGTGTTGATACAGTTTCATCTGGAACTGACGCAGCGAATAAAACATATGTAGATAATGCTATAGCTGGTGTACCTCAAGGTGATATAACAGCAGTAGTAGCAGGAAATAAATTAACAGGTGGTGGAACATCTGGTTCAGTAACATTAGGTTTAGCAAGTAACAACATATCTCAATGGACTAATGATTCTGGTTATACAACTAATACGGGTACTGTAACAAGTGTAGCTCTTTCAACAGGTACAGGTTTAGATGGTGGTGGAACTATTACTACTTCTGGATCATTTTCAATAACTTTAGATTTATCAGAACTTACTGATATGACTGCGGCAATGAATACTAATGATGAATTCATAGTGTTAGACAGTAGTGCAGAAAGAAGAAAACGTGCAGGTGAAATAGGTCTAAGTATATTTAGTAATGATTCTGGATTTACATCTAACGTTGGAGATATAACAGCGGTAAACGCTGGTACTAATTTAACTGGCGGTGGAACATCGGGTAGTGTAACATTAAACATGGCAACAGGTGGTGTTGGAGCTGGAACATATGGTTCTACATCTAACAGTACTAAGATAGATAATATTACAGTTGATGCATACGGTAGAGTAACTGCTGTATCAACTGGAGCTACTGGTCAAGTTAATCAAGTAAACTCAGGTAATTTATCTACACTTACAGTAAGCAGTGGTACAACAACAACAGTAACACCAATAACTGCCGCAGTAAGTGGTAGTTCTTCAAGTTTAGCAACAGGAGCGCAAATACAAACAGCTATTAATACTGCTCTTACTGGAGTGGTTCAATTTGAGGGTACATGGAACGCAAGTACAAACACACCAACATTACAAAGTAGTGTCGGCACATCAGGGGACTATTACATAGTGTCTGTTGCAGGCTCTACTAACTTAAATGGAATAACAGACTGGGCAATAGGTGATTGGGCTGTGTTTGCTAATACAACATGGACAAAGGTAGATAATTCACAAGTAGGTAATATGTCTTCTTGGACGTTAAAAGAAGGGAATGGAACAGAAACAAGTACTGTTACAAATGGCGAAACAGTAACTTTTGCACAGGGTAATGGTATACAGTCTGAACTCACTTCTACTTCAAGTGGAGGAACATTAACTATAACTAATACAAAACCTAATATTGTTCAAACAACAGTATCTGGTAACGCAGGATCTGCAACTGTATTGCAAACAGCAAGAACTATAGCTGGTGTTTCATTTAATGGATCAGCTAATATATCATTAAATAATAATGCTATAACAAATGGAGCTGGATACATAACATCATCATCTTTACCATCAGTTGGTAATGGTCAAATAGACGGAAGAACAAGTGGTAATGGATTAAGCGGTTCTATGGATGCTACTGCAAATCAAAGTGGTAACACTACATTTACAGTAACTTCAAACGCAACAACTGCTGCAACAGCAAGTACTATTGCTTATAGAGATTCAGCTGCTGATATTAACGCAAGATTATTTAGATCTAATTATCAAAATCAAAGTACTATAGGTGGAGCAATAGCATTTAGAACCAGTACAACAGACAACTACATACGTTTTTGTAGTGATGCTTCTGCTATTAGAACTTTTATAGGAGCAGCTTCAAGTTCAGTAGTTTCAGGTGTAACTTCTGTAGCAACTGGTGGTGGATTAACAGGTGGAACAATAACTTCAACTGGAACTTTATCACATGCAGATACATCAAGTCAAGGTTCTGTAAATAACTCAGGCAATACATATATACAAGATGTAACATTAGATACATATGGTCATGTTACAAGTCTAACATCTGCCACAACTACATTAGCCACACTTGGTTATACAGGTGCAACTAATGCAAATTATATTACAAACAATAACCAACTTACAAATGGTGCAGGATATATAACCTCATCTTCAATACCTTCAGTTGGTAATGGTTTGCTTACAATGTCCACAGGTACAGGTCTTGACGGTGGTACACAAACATTTTCCGCTAATTCATCTGCCAACGTTAACTTTACTATTACTTTAGATTTATCAGAACTTACTGATATGACAGCTACGATGACTGGTACTGATGAGTTCATAGTATTAGATAGTGGTGCTGAAAGAAGAAAAGCCGCTAATGAAATAGGGCTTAGTATATTTAGTAACGATGCTGGATTTACATCTAATACTGGAGACATTACTGCTGTAACTGCAGGAACTAATCTTACTGGAGGAGGCACATCTGGCTCTGTCACACTTAATATGGCAACAGGTGGTGTTGGAGCTGGAACATATGGTTCTACATCCAACTCTGTTAAAATAGATAATATAACTGTAGACGCTTATGGAAGAGTGACCGCAGTAACTACAGGTGGTACTGGTGATATAGATGGTGTAACTGCTGGAGATGGATTAACAGGTGGTGGTTCAAGTGGAACGCCTACTATTAGTGTAGATTACGCAGGAAGTGATAATATTATATTAGATGCACCTAACACAGCTACAGGTACGCTAAGTACTTCAGATCAAATACTTGTTAGTAGTGCATCTACAAATAATGTTGCTAAATCAACTATAAGTAACTTGCCATTCACTAATAATTCGGGAGATATAACAAGTGTTACTGCAGGTACAAACATGAGTGGTGGCGGTTCAAGTGGAGCAGTTACATTAAATTGTACTATTACAAATAATAATCAATTAACTAACGGTAGAGGATTTACAACTAACACTGGAGATATTACAGCAGTAACTGCTGGAACTTTATTAGACGGTGGCGGTACTTCAGGTAGTGTAACTTTAAATGTTGATTTATCAGAATTAAGTTCCGCAACAGGAGATATGACATCATCTGACTCGTTTGCAATAACCACATCAAGTGGTAGTCAATTCAAAACAACACCAAGCAATATTCCTAATAATTTATTTCCAAATGACGCTGGTTATAAAACTTCTTCTGGAGTTACGTCAATTGCTACAACATCACCTGTATTAGGTGGAACAATTACAAGCACAGGTACTATCAGTGTATTAAAACCAGTAAGTGGAGCTTGGCATAATGGTGGAGTAGCGATTGTTGGTGCAGTAACTGAAATAGGTAGATATATAGATTTTCACACAAGCAACACAGGTACATCTGATTTTGATGTAAGACTTGATGCTAATGGATCTGAATTAAACGTATCCACAAACATTAGATCTCAAGGTAACC
>Ga0209535_1002974_pt1 | contig 10977 bp, 9 predicted proteins | sample LinPmetageLP28_FD_184041 | JGI IMG/M metagenome (GOLD analysis project Ga0209535, IMG submission 184041) | Marine viral communities from the Pacific Ocean - LP-28 (SPAdes) (version 2) | ecosystem: Environmental > Aquatic > Marine > Oceanic | place: Pacific Ocean | collected 2009-08-22
CTAAAGCTATTGGCGCTAACGCTACAGTTGAATTATTGACTGCGCCTCTCGTAGTAGAGGAAAGTGAAATTATTAAAGTTACAGCAGCTACAGCTAATCGTTTGCATGTAGTTTTGTCTGCATTAGAGATTAAACCACGACAAGTAACAACATAGACTATGGCAATAACTAGAACACAACAAGCAAAACAATTATTAAATAAAGTAGCACCTAAAGGTGAAAAATTAGCTTACATAAATGACAAAGAAGCTAAGCTATTAAAAAAAATGGGTGGTGCTGGTATAGATGTAAATGGCACAGGTATTAAAAGTTATGTTGATTTTGGTGGAGGTGGTTCTGGTTACGGATCAGCTCAAGATACATTTGATTCAGCTGCAGGAAGAGGTGGCAGCAGAACAGGAGGGGGCGGAAGTCGTAGTGATACAGGTGGAAGCTATGATCAAACCTATCAACAAAGTGTTAGAACAAATCAAAGAATAGCTGCTGAAAGAGCAGCAGCAGTTGAAGCACAAAGACAAGAAGAAATTAGAAAACAAAAAATAATTACAGAAGCAATCAAAGAAGGTAAAAAAACAACTTTACAAAAAGTTGCTCCTAAAACTTTTAAAATAGGCACCGCTGCAACAAAAAGAGTTCCAGTTGATGCTTATATTGAAAGAGACAGGAAATCTCAGGAAAGATTTAATAGAGAAAATAACAGGATGCTTCTTAATACTGTAAAGTATGGAGGTAATCTTATTGCTCCTGGTTTAGGAACCGTAGCTTCGTTTGCAGTAGGTAGAGACTTAGACAAAAAAGCTGCGATAGAAGCTCAAATTAGTAACGCTAGACTTGGTGGCAGTTTTTATACAGGACCTATTAATGCTGGTTCTTACAATACTAAAACTGGACTTTATGATGCTGCACCAACTCGTAATCCTGATGTTACTTCAGACGGAGATAATCCCTTGATTCCAAGACCATTTATGGTACAACCAAGTACACAAGAAGTTATTGAGGAAGAACCAACTCCTTATGACTTTGATTTATACGCCGCAAGAGACAATAGAGTAGCAAAAAGATTTGCTCAAGGTGGCAGAACAGGATTTAATATGGGCGGCATGGAAGAAGAAAATTTACAAGCAGGAGCACCTAATTTAACAATAGAAGGAAATCAAATTCCTCAACAAGAAGAAATGGCCTCAGCACCAGGTATTGATGCAGAGCTATATCAATTATTTTTAGACGCATTAAGAAAAGGTGATATACCTCAAGGTACAACTTTTGATGCATACAAGCAATTAATGATGGAGGTGATGTCCCAACAACAAGGCGGACAGATGCAAGCACAAATGATGGAACCTGAAATGCAAGAAGGTATAATGCAAGCACAAATGATGGAACCTGAAAGAGAGATGGCTGCTTTTGGTGGTATGATGGGTTCTGACGGTAGACGTGCATATGGTATAGGTAGTTTTTTTAAAAAAGCTAAAAGAGCAGTAAAGAAAGTTTTAAAAAGTCCAATAGCTAAAGCTGCTTTGTTGGCTGCTGGAACATTTAAATTAGGTGGTGGAAAGTTTAGTCAAATTGGAAGTACCGGCGGATCAGGGTTTAAATTTGGAAATTTACCCGGAGCAGGTTTTTTTAAAAATTCACAAAATGAAGCAGCACAAAAATTAAGATCTAATTTAAGTCTTGATTCAGAGAATGCATATAAAATAATTTCAGATCCAAAGTCTTCTCCAGAAGCTGTAAACAAAGCTTTACAAAATTTAGATGTTATACAAAAACGAGCTGAAATAGCTAAATCAACAGGAGCACTTGCACTTAATAAAAAGACTGGTATGTCACAAGGCATTAACTTAGCAGCGACACTAGGTATTCCAGCTATAATGGCAGGTGTTTACAGCCAAGGTAAAGCTGATGAAAAACCTATGGATGCAAACACATTAGCTAGAATAGAAGGATACAACAATCCATTATTTGAAGGTGGTATAGGTGCTGCTAGAGCTAGAATACTAGCAGGAGATAACACAGGTTTTAATTTTAGAGGACCAGATAGTATTTACGCAGCGCAAGGTGGAAGAATAGGTTATCAAGATGCAGGACCAGTGCAACCTCAAATTAATAGAGATCAAGTTGAAATGTTAATTAAAAAAGGTGCTGACAATGACCTTATTAAAACGTTTGTAGATGGTGCATTAGACGATGATATAAATCAAATAAGAAATGAAGTGCAAAATATAATGAGAAACAATAAAGCAGAGGGCGGACTTATGAACCTTGGTGGCAATGAAATGGATTTAAGAGGCGGTGGTTTTGTACCGCTTGGAGCTAAAGAAAAAGCAGACGACGTTCCTGCTAGATTATCAAAGAACGAATTTGTATTTACAGCTGATGCCGTAAGAGCAGCAGGTGGAGGAAGCGTGGATAAAGGCGCAGAAAAAATGTATAACACAATGAAAAGATTAGAAGGAGTCATGGCATAATGGCAATAACAGAAACACGTGCATTACCCGCACAATTTATTGAAGACTTAGGTAAAGATTACGCACAACAGTTAGTTGGAACAACAGCTAAACCACTTGATACAAGTAAATTTGCACCGCAAGTTGCAGGTCAAGATGCATTACAAACACAAGCAGCTACACTAGCTGGTCAAGGTGTTGGATCATATCAACCATTTTTAACAGCAGCAGGAACTGCAGGCACAGCGGCAGGTCAAGCATTAACAGGAGCTGGAACAACTTTAGGTACAGCTGGCACAGAATTAACAGGAGCAGGTACAGCTTTAGGTACAGCCGGCACAACAATTTCAGGAGCGCAACCTTTTATTAGTGCAGCAGGCACAGGATTAGGGACTGCAGGAACAACATTAGGTGGAGTGTCTCCATTTATATCAGCAGCAGGGACAGGATTAGGAACTGCAGCAGGGTTAACAGGGACAGGCACTGGCACAGGGACAGGATCAATTGCTTCTTACATGTCACCATACCAATCACAAGTTATTGATGCAACACTAGCAGATTACGATTCAAAAGTTGCAGCGCAGAGATCAGCTGTAAACCAACAAGCAGGTTTAGGTACAGTTGGTAATTTAGATTCAGGAAGATTTGGTGTTCAACTAGGTGCGTTTGATGCACAAACTGCAAGAGATAGAGCGTTAGTGGAAGCTAATTTATTACAACAAGGTTTTGGTCAAGCGTCAGGAGCAAGACAACAAGATTTCGCTAATCAAGTAGGTTTATCACAAGGTCAATTAGGATTAGGACAAGCACAAGCTGGATTAGCTGGACAACAAGCACAGTTTGCAAATCAACAATTAGGTTTAGGACAAGCACAATTGGGATTAGGACAAGCGCAAGCTGGTATAGCCGGACAACAAGCAGGATTTGCTGGGCAGAGAGCAGCTCTTGCAGGAGCACAACAAGGTTTAGGACAAAGTCAATTAGGTCTTGGACAATTCCAACAAGGTTTAGGATCAGCTACACAGGAATTAGGTTTACAAGATGTTTCAGCTTTGGGTCAAGTGGGCGCAACTCAACAAGCTCAAGCACAAGCACAGTTAAACGCTACACAAGAAGCAAACAGATTAGCTGCTTACGAACCTATGGAAAGACTAGGTTTCTACGGATCTGGTGTAACTGGATTAATGGGTGGTTATCCTGGTCAATATCAATTTTCACAACAAGCAGACCCTAGTCCTCTAGCTTCAGCGTTAGGTGTTGGAGCAACACTAGGTGGTATTTATGGAAATATAGCTGGGAATAGAAAAAGATAATGTCAAATAGAATATTAAGAAGACCAATGTTTAGAATGGGTGGCTCTGCAAACGAGGGCATCACTTCTGGTTTAGATAAACCTAAAGATAATAGAATAGGTTTTGCTGACGGTACTACAAAAGAAAGATTGCTTGAAGCTATGGGCCAAGCACCTCAAGGACAAAGCTTTAATAATTTTTTAATTAACACGGGTTTAGATTTAGCATCAAGACCAGCAAGCGGAAATATATTTTCACAATTAGCTACATCATCTAAAGAACCTTTTCAACAATTTCAAAAATCTAGTCAAGCAGAACAAAATTTATTAAGACAAGTTGGCCTTGAAGCAGCGACCATGGATATCGGTGCAGAAAAAACAGCGGCGGCGGCAGAATTAAAAGAAAAAAATGCAATGGAAAGGTTGACAACAAAAATTCAAGCAGAAAAAGATTTATATAATCTGGAAAAAAAAGATAGTGTTGATGCACTTATTCTTCAAGAAGCAAATAGATTAATAGAAAATAGAGAATACAATAATTACGCTGCAGCCACAAACGCTGCTACTTGGACTTTTAAACAATCTGCTGAATACAAAGATAAAAACATAGGTGGAATAATAAGTAAAAACGATTTAAAAAAACCTGAAGCATTTGCTAAAAAACAAGGCAAAAAACAAGGAGAAGGAACAGTATACTATGATCCTTATGCTGACAGAGTTTTAGAAATTAAAAAAAATGATGAAGGTGATTTTGTTTTAGTGCCTATATCTTCAACTTCAGAAGTTCCAGACAAAAATATTGAAGCAACAACAGAGTTAGGTGATGGTGATGGAATTACTAATTATAAATATCCAAGAGGTTCTAAAGAATTTTTAGACCAACAAGGCGCCTTAAGGTATGCTATAAATGAAGCAAGAGGCACTATACCAGAGCAGCAAGCCGGTACATCAACTTATAATCTTAGAATGACACCTAAACAAAATAAAGACTATCAAGAATATTTGAGACAATCTAAAAATAAGTAGGAGTTTAAATGGCTGAAAACAATCAACCTCTAATTTCTTCTGAAAAAAACAACGAAACAAGTTGGTATAAAGCTTTTGGCGCAGGTCTTGTATCAGGTGTAATTAAAATACCAGAAGGTATTGTATCTTTAGGTGCTGAATTAGTTGACCTTGGAGCAGACTCAGACACTGCCGCAGACGTTGAAAGATATTTTGATAAAATAAATATTTTTGAAGATACCGCAGAAGAAAACATAGTCGGTAAACTAACACAAGCTATTATTCAAATAGCAGTGCCTGGTGGTATTGGGTTTAAGGCAGCTAATGCAGCAGCTAGAAAACTAACAGTTAAAGCTTTAAAAGCAAAACGTAAAAATTTATATAAAGATCCAAAAGATCCAAATTTTAGAACAGGTCTTCAAAAAGTTAACGAGTTAAATAAAAAAGCTAAATATCCAAGGTTTGCTGTAGCAGTTACTGGAGGAGCCGCAGGAGAAACTTTAGTAGTTGACAATGAAGAAATAGGAACTTTTGGAGATATGTTTGAAGGACCAACAAGTTTAAACAGAGATGAAGGTTTGAGTGGTAGAGAAGATGCTTCTAGAAAATTAATGAACAGATTTAAATTTGGAACTGAATCTTTATTAGTAACACCTTTTGCTTTTGGTGTTGGTGCTACTGCTAAATCATTAGCTAACCGTGGTAAAGAATTAGCATATAGTAGCTCACAGTTTGAAAGATTTATTAATAAATATATTAGAGCACCTTTTAGTCCTCGAGGAGATTTACCTGAAGAAATTTTTAAATCTGAAATGACAAAACAAGGTTTAAAAACTAAAGATTCTTACAGAGCAAAAGAAATTGTAGCTAATATAACTAAAGTCATAGATGGTATTTTTCCTGTTTCTCAAGAGGTAGCAGATAAAACTATTAAATCTAAAAAATTAAATTTTGTAAAAGAACTTAATGAAGTTCTTTTAGAAGGAGACCTAGAAAAAGGTATTGATATTAAAAAACTAAAAGACATTATAAATAAATTAGATGTAAAAAATGTTTCTAAGGAAAGAAAAGATCTATTAATAGATGGTTTAAATGCAGGAAGAAAAGAATTTAATAATCTTGTAACAATATTAAAACAAAGCACGAAAGGAGCATCTAAAGGAGCTGAAACAGAATTACAACAATTGTTTAAAGATAGATTAGAAGGGTATGTAGGAAATACTTTTAAAATTTTTGAACACAAAAGTAATATATTTAATTTTTTTAGAAAATATCAACCAACCGACGAAGCTTATAAAGGAGCTGTTAAAGTGTTTACTAGTGGTGGTTTAAGAACTGAACAAGAATCAAGAGCAATTGTAGATCAAATTTTAAATCAAGCAGAAAAAATAAAAAAACCAAAAGCATTACCTGATTTTAAATACACAGAAAAATCTATACAAACAGGTAAATTAAAAAGTTCTGAAATAGGTTTAGGGGCAAAATCTGCAGGAACAGCTGAAGAAAAAAAAGCACTTAGAGAATTATTTGGTCAAATTAAAGATCCAAGATTTACTTTATTTAATGGTATAACTGATCTTTCTTTGTTGGCTAGGACATCTGCTTATTTAGGAGAAATACAAGCTAAAAATATTAATGTTCAAGCTAGAGGAGGCAGAGGTTTTTTTTGGAACAGCGCAGAAGAAGCAGGAGAAAAATTAAACACTAAAGTTACAGGCATAGAAGTTGTAAAAATGGATGATGTTTTAGGAGAGATAGATGCTGCTAAAAATTTAATTAATCCTTTATCAGGAACGTTTACAACTAGAGAAATTGCTGAAGGAATTAAAAGAGCTAACGATGTTATGGGGTCTTTGCAAGGTTTTGTAAGAGGAGATAAAAAAATGGGAGGTGCAGAACAAGCTGTTAGTTGGTTTTATAGAAATTTATTATTGTTTCCAAAAGGAATTTCACAAATGGCTAAAACTATTTTCTCAATCCCTACACACCTAAGAAACTTTTTTAGTGCAGGTGCATTTAGTGCAGCTAACGGTTTGTTATTTGAAGGATTACAAAATCCAAAATTATTAAAAGAAGCGTTTCAACAAGGTATTGATGTATCTGGTTTATTAAAAGCAGGGGCTAATTCTCCAATTGCACAAAGAGAATATAGAGATTTATTAGAATTAGGAGTTACTAATTCTCAAGTTCAAATGGGAGATTTAATATCATTGTTAAAAGACACTAACGCTGGATCAAGTATGATGGGAATAGATAATATTTTAGGTCGTATGTTTAAAAAATTTAAAAAAGGTGGTGAGTTTTTACAAGGTAAATACATGGCCGAGGACGATACATTTAAGATTACAAATTTTGTAGTGGAGTTAGATAGAATTATAAAAACTTCTGCTAAAAGAGCTGGTCAATCCTTAGATGATTTTAAAAAAACTATTACACAAAAAATAGGGCCTGATGGTGTGCCTATTAGAAACGAAAAATTATGGGCACTTAAAACAGAAGCAGCCAACATTGTAAAAAATACTGTTCCTAATTATGCTTTTGTGGGGGACGCTGTTAAAACTGCTAGATTATTACCTATTGGTAATTTTATGTCTTTTCCATCAGAGATTATTAGAACTACAACTAATATTGCAGAACAAGGAATAAAAGAAATGAGACATATAAAAGGTGAAGGAGTAACACGAATTATAGGAAGTGATTTAGGTTTAACAGTTACGGAATTATTAGAAAACGGAACTACTCGAGTGGTCAAAAACAACGCTATAACTAGTGGTAGTTTTGGTACAGGGTTTAAAAGATTAATGGGAATGAGCACTACTTTAGTTGGAGTTCCAATTGCAGTGACTGAAGGAGCAAAAGCTTTATATGATGTAACTGAAGATGAAATAGATGCTATGAGAAGATTTGTTCCAGATTGGTCAAAAAATTCTACAATAGTGCCAACAAGAGATGATGATGGAGAATTAAGATACACAGATTTTAGTCACAGTAATGCTTATGATTTAATGGCAAGACCTTTTAGAACTTTAATAAACAACATACAAGAAGGTGAACAAGACGGAGACACTTTATTAAAAGGTTTTGTCAACGGAACTATGGAAGCTAGTGGTGAAATAATGAATCCTTTTATATCAGAATCTATTTGGACAGAGGCTATGTTAGATTTATCCATACGAGGGGGAAGAACTTCTGAAGGAAGACAATTGTATACTGATCAAACTTCTGCAGGAGATAAAATGGCAATTCAATTTATGCATTTAGGAAACGCGCTTGCTCCTTCTTACAAACAATTTATAAGATTAGGTCAAGCAAGTTTTGGAACTCCAGACAAAAGAGGAGAAGTATTAAATATTGGTCCTGAGTTAGCAGGTTTTATGGGATTCAGATCTATTAAAGTAGATCCTATAAGAGCAATGGGTTTTAAAATTGCACAATATCAAGGAGGCATAAGAAATTCTAGAAGAGAGTTTACCGGTGGTGTTTTTGGATTATTAAAAGGTGGAGCTGTAAGCGAAGCAGATGTTATTGAAAGATATATTGCTTCTAACAGAGCTAGATTTCAAGTTCAAAAAGAAATGTTTAAAAACATAGAAGCAGCAAAAACTTTAGGAGAAACTCCTGCGTTGTTAGGAAAAACTTTTAAAGAAAGACAAGTTAGTCCTAAAAGTTTTAGTGCTTTAAGCGACGGTAGGTTTGAACCTTATTTTCCATCCAAAGATATTTTAAAAAAATTTAGAGAAATAGCGGCAGGTATAGACGAAAGTGATCCATTTGCAGCAGTTGCTCCAGACGTAAGAGAACTTCAACAAAATTTTAGAGAATTAAATTTAGGAGATAGATTTCAAGGATTTGCTACTGGAGGAAAAGTCAATAGTCAACCAGTATCTAATGGTATCGATAGTGTTATTCCTGCTTTAATTGACATAAGAAGTCAATTAGAACAACTAGATTTAAATGAAGAATTTAATGTAGATATCTCAAATTACATACCAGAAGAACAAAACCCAATAACAACACCTTTGCCATCAACACCTTTGCCATCAACACCAACTGTAAATAATAAGCAAATAATGCCACAACAAACACTTGATACAAACTTGACACGTAATGAAGAAGCATTATTATCACCAATGGAAAAAGAAATTGCTAAAACATCATGACACCAAAAACAACAAGAGAACATATAATAAGTTTACAAGGTAATATTACAGGTCTTAAAAAAGACGTGTCCAATATAAAATCAAATCATTTAAAGCATATGCATGAAGATATTGACAAATTGGGTGGCAAGGTAGACAAAATCTACTGGGTATTATTAGGGGCGGTTGGGGCAGCCGTTCTAACTTTATTAGAGGCATTTATTACATAATGAAAATATCAGACAACACAGCTGTCAGCATGCCAATTAGAAACCTAGTTGCAATATTACTTGCCGTAGCAGCTGGAGTGTGGGGTTACAGTGAGATAACTACAAGACTTATAACACTGGAGACATCAGAACAATTAATGAAACAAGATTTACTTGAGGCTAGCACACAAAAGCCAATTGATCAGGAACAATTTATGTTGATAGAAGATTTATATAAATCAACAGAGAAGCTAGAGAAGACACAAGAACAGAACATGACAAACAAAGTTAATATACAATTTTTAAAAGATCAATTAGATAAAGCTTTAAAAGATATTGAAAAATTAAAAGATAAGCAAAGAGAATTTGCAAACGGAAACGGACATTAATGAGAATTACAAGACAAATAATTAATTACATAAAAGATTTAAAAAAGCAACATACTCAAATGTTTTGCACTAAACACCTTAAAAAAGAAGTTGACATAGGTGCAACAGGAACGCATAGTTATAGAATTAAACACGGACCTAACAAAGGTAAGGTATTATGATCGAGCATATCGTAGCCCTTTTAATGTTTGTAGGACCTGATATCAAGGAACACAGGATACAACCTTCTATGAGTGTGTGTTTGAAAGGGAAGCGTGAGGCAACGAGAGTGATTAAAAAAAATATAGATTATAAATGTATTAAATCTAAAGCAGAACTTGAAATAAATATAGATGGATCTAAGTCTATAAAAGCATTAATACTAGAATAATTATGAAACTTACAGCTAACTTTACCCTTGACGAGCTTACCAAGTCGCAAACGGCTGAACGTAAAGGTATAAATAATAACCCATCCCCAGAACAAATAGAAAATTTAAAAGCATTAGCTGTAAATATATTACAGCCTGTGCGTTCACATTTTGACAAAGCTCTTATTATATCCAGCGGTTTTCGTTGTGCAGAGCTGTGCCTAGAAATAGGATCAAGCATTAACAGTCAACACTGCGCAGATAACGAAGCAGCTGCAGCAGACTTTGAGATATGGGGTACAGATAACGAAGTGCTTGCAACTTGGATTAAATCAGAGTTAGAATTTGATCAATTAATTCTCGAGTTCTACAAAAAAGGCGAACCGAATTCGGGTTGGGTTCATTGTTCTTACAGTCGTAATCAAAATAGACAACAATGTTTAATTGCTTACCGAGAAGATGGTAAAGTACAGTACAAACCTTGGTAGAAAATTCTGAGCGCGTTGCGCGTATGTCCTACTATTTAATGGATTAAATCCATTTCTTTAATTCTTCACCCATAACTTCAGAAGCTATATTTAATTTTTTACGAAGAGATTCTACTATCTTAGTATCAACAGTTTGTTCACATATAATATCTACATAGGTTACTGATTTTTTTTGTCCTATCCTGTGAGCACGGTCCTCGGATTGTAATCGTTTTTCTAGGTCATATCCGTTAGAATAGTATATAACTGTGTTTGCAGACGTCAATGTAAGGCCATAGCCGCCCGTAGAAGGCGTTCCAACAAAAAACCGGCACTCTGGGTCTTTCATAAATTTATCAATATTATCCTGCCTATCATCTTTGTCTGTTAAGCCATAATAGTCGACCACGGATCCCGGACCATACACTTTAATAAGTTCTTTAATAATAGCTTTAATATCATATTGATAATGAGCCCATATAATAGCTTTACCTTCCATTTCTTCTAAAACATTCATTAGTTCTGGTAATCTATTGCTTTTAACTTCTTGTATTGTTCCATCATCAGCAGCAAAATGACCACACGTAATTTGTTGTAGCCGCATTAATTGAGTTAATGTTGATACTGTTGTAACTGTTTTACCATTAAGATGAGCTAAAGCTTTTTCTTTCATAGATTGAT
>Ga0209535_1002976_pt1 | contig 10976 bp, 9 predicted proteins | sample LinPmetageLP28_FD_184041 | JGI IMG/M metagenome (GOLD analysis project Ga0209535, IMG submission 184041) | Marine viral communities from the Pacific Ocean - LP-28 (SPAdes) (version 2) | ecosystem: Environmental > Aquatic > Marine > Oceanic | place: Pacific Ocean | collected 2009-08-22
TGTAATATTTATAATAAAACACGACAATGGCAGTATTAGATCCCAACGAAATATTTTTCACCCCGTTTGAACCAAAACAACAAAATAGGTTTGTTTTGTATGTAGATGGATTCCCCGCTTACCTTATCAAAGGATTAGGAGCAGTAACAGTATCACAAGGAACAGTAGCTTTGAATCACATCAATGTTCAAAGATATGTAAAAGGTAAAACTACCTGGGGTCCTATATCAATGACATTATTTGATGCGATCACTCCTTCTGGAGCTCAATCAGTAATGGAATGGGTAAGATTACACCACGAATCAGTAACCGGTAGAGATGGTTATTCTGATTTCTATAAAAAGGATATGACAGTAAATGTCTTGGGTCCTGTAGGTGATGTAGTTTCAGAATGGATTATCAAAGGTGCTTTGATTACCGAAGCCGGATTTGGCGATTACAATTACGATAGTGAGGGTGCTGTTGAAATTTCAATGACAGTACAACCCGATTATTGTGTGTTGAATTTCTAATACAAGTCAAAATATATAAAGAAAGAGCGCACGAAAGTGTGCTCTTTTTGTTTTATTATATATTTATATCAAACAAATAAAGTTATTACAAATGAGTGAATTTAGTTTACCTACCGAAATGGTAGAATTGCCTTCAAAAGGTTTAGTTTATCCTGAAGGTCATCCTTTAAGAGAAGGAAAAGTTGAAATTAAGTATATGACTGCTAAAGAAGAAGATATACTTACAAATCAATCTTACATAGAAAAAGGTACTGTATTAGATAAACTTCTCGAATCTGTAATGGTTAGTAAAATTAACATTAAAGATTTAATTGTAGGGGATAAAAATGCTGTATTAATTGCTACTCGTATTTTAGGATATGGTAAAGACTACTCATTTTCATATATGGGTGAATCTCATGGTATTGATTTATCAACACTAGAAAATAAAGAAATTGACGAATCCCAGCTTTCTGAAGGTAATAAATTTTCTTATACATTACCTCATAGTGATATAGATATTACTTTTAAAATTTTAGATGGACACGATGAAACTAAAATTGAAAAAGAGATACAAGGTTTAAAGAAACTTAATAAAAATGCTTCCCCTGAATTATCTACTAGGTTAAAATATATTATAACATCTATAAATGGGGATACTGAAAAGAAAACAATCAGAGATTTTGTAGAAAATGGTTTATTAGCTAGAGATTCTCGCTCTTTAAGAAATTTTGTCAAAGAAACCCAACCAGATGTAGATTTAAGCTACACCACAGATAGTAATGAGGAGATTACAATCCCTATTGGGATTAGCTTTTTTTGGCCTGACTATTGATATTATCTCTCAAGTAAGGCATAGTGTATTCAAACAAATTCATGAAATAGTATTTCATGGTAAAGGGGGATATTCTTGGAATGATATTTACAACATGCCTATTTGGTTAAGAAGGTTTACTTTTAAAGAAATTCAAGAATTTTATGAAAAAGAACAAGAATCATATAAAAAAGTTAACCAAAAAGGAACTAGCACATTAATTGATTCATCGGGTAAAGTAAATAAACCCCAATTCGCAAATGCCTCTCCTAAAAGACCTTCATTTAAAACTTGATTCTAATAAAAGTTAATTTCTTTAATATTTATTAGTATGGCTGCTACTTTAGAAGAATTAAGAAGACAAATAGAAGAATTAAGAAGAGAATACCAGGATCTAACTGGTAGACCCGCTGCTTTATTTGATGTTAATAATATCGACCAAGCTAATGCAGCAATTAGAACTTTAGATGGTTCTATAGACGACGCTACAAGATCAGCACAAGATTTAGAAAAAGGATTTGGAGGAGTATATAGTGAAATTCAAGGTATTCTAAGTGAATTAAGTAAATCCGAAAACGCTACTAATAAAGTTACTAAAGCTTTTAAAGGAATAGAAAGAGTAGCTAGAGATTTAAAAGATGATCAACAAGGGTTTAATAAATTAAGTATAAAAGAATTACAAACCCGTCAAAAGAAACTTATATCTGCCCAAGCAGAAGCTATTACCCAAGCTGCTATTGTTAGATCACAATATGAAGGAGGTAGCTATAAGGCAGATGAACTTTTATTAGATGAACGAGGTAGACAACTTAGCGATGAAAAAATAAAATCAAGAGCCCGTGAATTAGGAATAACAGAACAACAACTCCGATCAGATGCTGAAATATTAGGACAACAAAAAAATGGTTTTCGAGTTATAGAAGAAACTAATCAATTATTACAAGACAGAATAGATAAAGAAAATAGAATTAATGAATCTTTAGGATTAGGAGGAGCCATACTAGGCTCTATGAAAGGAGCCTTAGATAAATTAGGTATGGGGGGTCTTGCTGATAAACTTGGTTTTGATGACGCCCAAGATAAAATGAGGGAGCTTACGGAAGAACTTACTAATGGGGGAGAAACTACATTAGATTTCGCAGGTAAAACTAAAGTATTAGGAGCAGGCTTTAAAAATATGGGTGCTAATTTATTAAAGAATCTTAAAGATCCTTTATCAATTGGTTTAATGATTGTAAATCAACTAGTAGATGCTTTATTTAAAGTTGACAAACTAACAGGAGAAACAGCCAAAAACTTAGGCATGAGTTATGATCAAGCTAATGCTATGGTTACTGATATGACTACTATAGCCAACTTATCAGGCGATACTCGTATTAATACTGAAGGTTTAGTTAAATCGCAATTAGCATTAAGCAAAGCTTTAGGGACTAATTCCCAAATTAGTGGAGAATTGCTTGTAGATTTTACTAAATTAACTGAACAGGCAGGCTTTAGTGTTGAAGCTATGACTAACCTTACTATGATTTCTCAAGGTACAGGTAAATCTTTACAAGAAAATACTTCTGAACTATTAGGACAAGCTAAAGCTTTTAATATTAATAATGGTTTAGCTTTGAACGAAAAAGAATTAGTTGAAGCAGTAGCTAATACTAGTGCTGCAACTGTTTTAACTTTTGGCAAACAAACAGGTAAATTAATAGAAAACGTAGCTGCCGCTAAACAATTTGGAGTTAACTTACAACAAGCCCAAGCTATTTCTGATAGTTTACTTAACTTCCAATCTTCTATTGAAAGTGAAATGGAAGCGGAATTATTAACAGGTAAGCAACTTAATTTAGAACAAGCTCGATTATTAGCATTAAAAGGTGAAACTGGTAAAGCTGCAGCCGAAGTACTCAAGCAAGTAGGAAGCTCAGCAGAATTTGGAGAGATGAATGTTTTGGCTCAAGAAGCATTAGCTAAATCTATGGGTATGACACGTGATGAATTAGCTAAATCTTTAATTGAAAGAGAAGCATTAGCTAAAATAGGTATGGAAGATTTAACTGCCCAAGAAGCTTATAATAAACTTAAAAAAGAAGGACTATCTGATGATGAAATTGCCAAAAAATTAGGTGACGAAAATTTAGCTAACCAATTAAAATCAGAAACTGTTCAAGAACGATTTACTGCAGCAACAGCCAAATTACAGGAAGCGTTTGTTAGCATTGCTGAACCCATATTAGCTATTCTTTCCCCCTTATTAGATATTGTTTCTAGTGTTCTTCCTGTTATTAATTTATTATTAATGCCTATAACTGGGGCATTTAAAATGATTGCGGGATTAGTCACATCTTTATTGGAACCCCTTCAAGGTATATTTAAACCTATTATATCAATACTCCAACCTATTATGGAAGTAAATGAAGTACTTCAAGATGTAATAGGAACACTCTTAAAAGCCTCACCTATAATTACGGGTATACAATCTCTTTTTACATCTTTCGCATCATCAATTTCAAAACAATTTGAAGGAATTAAAAAAATCTTTACGGGTATATTTACTTTAGATTTAAGTATGATTTTAGGTGGATTCAAAGACATAGCAGGTGCTATTTTTACAGTTTTCGCGTCTCCATTCCAAGCTATTTTTGATATGATAGTAGGAGCAATAAACGGTATAATATCCGTAGCTAATAAAATCCCGGGAATCTCTATAGACCCATTTAATTCAGTTAATTTTACAAGTGCAGTAGGTCTAGCAGAAGGAGGCATCGTTACTGAACCTACAACAGCATTAATTGGTGAAGGTGGTGAGCCTGAAGCAGTTACCCCTCTAAGTAAAATAGGTGACTTTGTTTCAGATATATTTGGCAATGATGGATCTGCTTCATCATCTCCTTCTATCAACTTAACACCTTTAGTAGAACAAATGAATGTCATGAATTCTACATTAAATGCTATTTTAAATAAAGAAGGCACAGTTATGTTAGACAGTACAAAAGTAGGAACTGCTTTATCAGTAGGGTCTTATAAATTACAATAATTTTTAATATTTATAACAAAATAACAACTATGTCAATTTTAAATTCTTTTACTGCCAACGGATCTATTCTCTCAAATTTGAATGGTCAACAAGGCCCCCAACCAGATTTCGCACAATCTAAATTACATGATGAGTACTCTATAAATGGTGACCCATTTGTAAAACAACAACCATCACCATCAACCTTAAGTCTTAAAGGTATTACACCTCCGGGCGCTTACAAAGATAATGCTCCTGAAGGTCGATCATTCTAATAGATGCCTTTAGTAGACCTCAAAACTAATCTAAAATCCCTAAAATATGGGAATGACAGGTTAGGTAATGGAAGTAGTAGAGAACCCTTTATTACCGAACCTATACCTGAAGGGGATACCCCTGGGGCTTCTACAGATTTTATTCTTAGACAAGGAGCTATTAGGAATAGTGGTAAAGATGCTTCAAGATTAACAAAACTTTTATTTTCAACTACTAGAGGTTTATTATTTAGTGTAGGTAACAATGTCCTTTCTAGAACATCAGTAAAAACAGAAGCTACATTAGGACCTGCATATGCAGGGGGTACTATTAATCAAGGGGTTTATTTGCCTACTTCTACAATTGCCCAATCACTAGTTGGGTTTTCAGGCACTCATTTAAATTTATTAGGGATTAATCCTGCTTCACCAACAGCGGGAGTTGTTGAAGGAGATTTATTCCCTGATGGAGGTCTCATCAGATATAGTAATGCTGTAAAATTAAATGAAAGCATTAACGAAAACCGATTAGTAGAATTATTTGATAGTAAGATTTTAGGTAAAAGACCTTCTGTGGTTTCTTTAGTTTCTCAAGACCCCTTAGAAATATTATCTTATGGAGGAGGTCCTGGATCAATATTAGGTATAGGTAAAACTAAAATAAAAAGAGTAACTAATACTACGGGTTTTAATGAATATGGTAATCCCGAAGGTGGGTATAAAAAATTAGCTCAAACAAAAGCTAGTAATGCTAAAACATCTTTAGATTTAAGTAATTTATTAGGAGCTTCTTATGATTATTTCACTTACAATGAAATAAGCAACGTATTAATCCCAGATCCTGATCCTGAAATTTTAGGTATAAACCCTGAAAATGGGTCTCAATTAAAAAGATTTGGCCCTCAAGATGATAATAAGACATTAAGCACATTAGAAGATAGTGGAAGTCTTGTTAAGATTTCTAAAGAAAATTCTAAAGTTAAAGTAGCAGACGCTAAAACAACTTTCAACCAAAGCAATCCTTCAGGATCTTTAGATACTATTACATATGGTGTTGCTAGTGATAATAAAACAGTAACTCTTGATACAGCATATATTGGACCCTCATCAGGTTCATACTCTACTGTTGATAAGAGCAGAACCTATAACCTTAACCCAGATTTTAAACGTTATAGATATGGAAATCCTGGGTTAGAAGTAGGTAAAAAACAATACACTTACAACGGAGATAAATTTAATGCTACTAATACTAATAAATTAAATACTTCTCCGGAAAATAAAGTTCCTGATAATGACCAATTATTTAAATTTTATTTAAATTTAGTTGACCCTCAATCTCCGGGAATAAATAATTATTTATATTGGCAAGCATATGTTGACAATTTTAGTGATCAAGTAGGAGCTGAATATGATTCATTTACTTATACGGGTAGAGGTTATCCATCATATCGTTATAAAGGATTTACTAGATCAATCAGTTTAGACTTTACTATTGTAGCTACATCACCAGACCAAATGGTTCCTATTTATACTAAATTAAATACATTAATTCAAAATCTGGCTCCAAATTACAGTGATAACGGTTATATACGTGGTAATTTTGTTAAATTAACATTTGGAGATTATCTTGACAACGTCCCAGGAATTATTAATGGCTTTTCAATAAACCCAATATTTGAAGCTGGTTTTGATATAGGAGGGAGTGATTCTCAACTTATCACATCTGGAAAACAATTACCTAAAGCAATAAAAATAAGTGGATTCAACTTTACTCCAATTGCTAGTAATGATAATAGATTAGTAAGTAGTGATAGTCAATTTATTGGAGGAGCTGATAACCCCTTAAGTTAAGGTAATGGATAGATATAACAACATACCAATACTTCGTACTTCTACTGGAAAGAGATACAGGGCTAATACCAAATACCCTGAAATTCCTTTTAATAATAATGATATATATGTTATAGCTGAACAGGGGGATAGATTTGATTCATTAGCATTTCAATATTATGGGGATACTAGTTTATGGTGGGTAATACCTGCAGCAAACTCTCGTTTTAAACCAAATAGTATTTACCCTGAACAGGGGCACCAAATTCGTATCCCTGCTAATATATCGGGTATTATAGAAGCGTATAATGTTTTAAATCAATAAGTTATGGGAAAAATCGTTGGAGAAGTTTTTGATGAATTTGTTCAAAAACAGATTACTGTTAGACAAGACAAATTAGGTAATACCACATATGATAATGATCTTCTTACATATACTACAAGTAAAGATAGTTGGCTCAGATTATCTTCAGCAATAAATGTAAGCCAAGATAAATTATCAGAACTGCCTAACATCCCTTCTAGTATTACCCCAGAAAATGGATTAGCAGAGAGTTATGTTTTATTTGGAGGTGCTAATAATATTAAAGAATCTTCAAAACCTAAAGGAGGTCTTATAGATACTTATACTAATTCTATATTAGCTAATGCTTCATATGGATTTGATTCAACTGCCACATATGGTCTTACTCCTTTACCTGGGGTAACTTCTTTTAATATTAAACCCAAAAATAACGGTTCTATAGTAGAAGGTGAAATTCAAATTAAATGTTATAATATTCAACAATTTGATCATATTGAATCCCTTTATTTAAGGTTAGGATATACTTTATTACTAGAATGGGGGCACACAATTTATTACACTAATAATAGCACTTTAGAAACCCAAATTACGGATAATACAGACAGTGTATTGCGACAATTTATTAAAGGTGAAAAAGGAACTGACCCTGATCCACAATCTCATATTTTAAAAGAAATATCAAATGCTAAGGAAAAATCATCAGGCAATTATGATGCTATACTAGGTAGAGTAACAAATTTTGATTGGAATGTAACTCCAACAGGAGAATATGAAATTTCCATTTCAGTTATATCACCAGGATCTGTAATAGAATCTTTATCAATATCTACTGTTCTCCCTAATTTTAAACTTAAAGAGGAAGAAGAAGGGGAAGACAATACAGGAATAGTAGACCCTATAGAATCAACTACTATAGGAAGAATTTTAGCAAGTTTTAAAAAATCATTAAGTGAAGATCGTTCATGGCTTAGAAGAAACACAACAGGTTTAACAGAAACCCCTTTAGGAAAAGTTGATGAAAATCGTACTGAATCTTTAGATGGGTATAATTTCCAATATTATATCCTCCCAAAACCTCTTACAAATGAAAATGTTAAACTTAATGTTAAACTTCCTGTAGGATATTATACTAACCCCATTCCAAAAAATATACCTAATAGAGAAATAGTTTCTATAGAACCTTATTCTTTTGATTCTGAATCTGAAGATGATGAATCTGATAGAGTATTTTACATAAAATTTGGAGCTTTATTAAGAATAATTCAAAACTTCCTTTTATTATATAATACCACAGAACTCAATAATCCCCCTATAATATCAATAGATTGGGATTATGATGATAATAAATGTTTCCTCCCTATAGATAACTTATTTTCTTCAAACCCTTCTATTTGTGCTATCCCTTCTCGCTTTAAAAACTCAGGATTTGAACAAAAAGGTGTGTTGTGGGGAACTAATACTAAAAAAATAAGCTTTACTGCTCTTAATAATGTATTAGGAACAGATTTTTTTGGGGAAGATAATTATACTTATAATTTTATGCACATTTATCTAGGTATAGATAATCTTTATTCTATTCTTAGAAATAATATAAATAGTGAAGGAGACCTTGCTTTAATAGATTTTTTAACAGCTATATGCACTGGGATTAATTCTTCTTTATCTAATCAAACAGAATTTTCCCCTTTTGTAGATACCGATACTAACGTATTACACATAGTTAATAAAAGAAATTCTGATAAAATTTTAAAAACTCCCCCAACTCCCTCAAAATTCCAAATTGGTTATTTACATAATAATGGTAGTGAGGGTTTAGCAGGGATTAAAGTTGGTAGTTTTGTAAAAAATGTATCAATTAAATCTACAATTCCTCCTAATTTTGCTACTCAAATAGCTATAGGAGCTCAAGCTAATGGTGAGAATTCACCCCCAACTAATTCCCAACCTTTTACAAATTGGAATAAGGGGTATACTGACAGAATTACTTTAGAGAAAAATTACCCCCAACCTGCAACTTCAGCTTCTCAAGCTGAAGAAGATGCAAAAACAGATGCTTTTCAAAATACTACATATAATGCTAATGAAGCCGCTTATCTCTATTCTAACTTTGTATATGATGAAGATTTTACAAAACTATCAACAGATGTAAATCAATATTTCAAAATTGATGCAGAGGATAAAATAAATAAAACTCCAGGGTTTACAACACCTATTTTAATTCCTATTTCATTATCTCTTACTTTAGATGGTCTTTCTGGAATGAAAATTTTCCAAAAATATACTATTACAGATAAGTTTTTACCTAAAAGTTATAGAGATAATATTGAATTCATTATTAAAGGTATTAATCATACAATTAATGATAATGGATGGATAACTAATATTGAAGGTCAGTTTATGCCTAAAGCAAAAAAAGATAATTCTTAACCTATATTTATTGGTATGCCATATATTCCTAAAAGTAGAATACAACCCAATTTATACACTGCTGGGAAAGACTATGTAATTCAATCCACTTTAGAACCCTATACAGGATATTACTATAGAATCTATACAGGCCAGATTTTTACAGGCAAAAATCCTGATGACAGACCTAATTTTCCTCTTATTCCACCTCCTAATCAACCTATCCAAGCAAATCAAACTCAAGTATTTATTAAAGATAATCTTGCAAACGAAAATTATAAAGCTTTAAAGGGCATTACTGGAAATAATTTAAGAAACAATCCTCAATTATTTTTTACTCAACCTACAGAATCCGATTACAAATTAGGTGAATTTAGAAGATATTTCTGTAAAAAGAAAAATGAGTTTATATACATTGAAATATCAAAATCAGACTACGATAATCTAGTTCAAAAAAACCCAACAATTAACTTCCAAATGTGGGCTCCTTTCAATATTCCTTGGACATTGGTTGGAGAAGAAAAACAAGTATATTATATTAACCGTAATATAGTCTTTTTAAAAGAAAAAAATGAGAAGTTTCACGGTTTAGGAAAATATCTTCAAGAAAAGTATTTAAGGTACTATAGACCTTGAATATTTATAACGAAGAACCACTAGTTTATGGCACAAAAATTTATTATAGACAGAAATTTAGGGGCATTTTGTATTCCTTACAAATTGTCAAGTACCTCCACGGTCCCTGTTTCTGGAAGAATAAGTTTATATAAGAGCCTAAAAGTAGCAAGCGTTACTAGAGTTGATATAAACAAATCAGACCTATCTCAAAACGACTTATCGAATTATTTAAATACTAGTAGTAAGGGCACTATAACACTGTATAGTAAAGAATTTCCTACTAGCTATGCAATATTTTCTTATACATCTATAATAGAAAACCCTGAATTTGTAACTTTTAATCTTACACCAGGGGCAATTGCAAAATCTGAAAATATTCCTTTTTCTCTAGAGGAAGAAGTGTGTTTATTGTTGGATTATAATGATGGAACTGGCGGAACTAGTGGAACGGGTGGGACTGGAGGCACATCGGGTACTTCTGGTACTTCGGGTTCAGATGGTACTTCTGGTACATCCGGAACTTCTGGAAGTAATGGTACAGATGGCACTTCAGGCACTTCAGGCACTTCAGGTACAGCGGGTTCTTCAGGCACTTCGGGTACAGCAGGTTCTTCAGGCACTTCAGGTACTTCAGGTATAGCAGGCTCTAGTGGTTCATCAGGTTCATCGGGTACTAGTGGTTCATCAGGTGCATCAGGATCTTCAGGTACTGCAGGTTCATCAGGCTCTTCAGGTGCATCAGGATCTTCAGGTACTGCAGGTTCCTCAGGCTCTTCAGGAGCATCAGGATCTTCAGGTACTGCAGGTTCATCAGGTTCCTCAGGAGCATCAGGTACAGGAGGTTCATCAGGCTCTTCAGGTGCATCAGGATCTTCAGGTACTGCAGGTTCCTCGGGCTCTTCAGGAGCATCAGGTACAGGAGGTTCATCAGGTTCCTCAGGTGCATCAGGTACTAGTGGTTCTTCAGGTTCCTCAGGAGCATCAGGTACTAGTGGTTCTTCAGGCTCTTCAGGTGCATCAGGATCTTCAGGTACTGCAGGTTCCTCGGGCTCTTCAGGAGCATCAGGTACTAGTGGTTCTTCAGGCTCTTCAGGAGCATCAGGTACAGGAGGTTCATCAGGCTCTTCAGGAGCATCAGGTACTAGTGGTTCATCAGGATCATCAGGTGCATCAGGTACTAGTGGTTCTTCAGGCTCTTCAGGTAAATCAGGTACTTCAGGTGTAGATGGTACTTCAGGTTCATCAGGTTCAT
>Ga0209535_1002979_pt1 | contig 10970 bp, 22 predicted proteins | sample LinPmetageLP28_FD_184041 | JGI IMG/M metagenome (GOLD analysis project Ga0209535, IMG submission 184041) | Marine viral communities from the Pacific Ocean - LP-28 (SPAdes) (version 2) | ecosystem: Environmental > Aquatic > Marine > Oceanic | place: Pacific Ocean | collected 2009-08-22
TGCTGTAGCAACAGCCGCTCGATACGCCAGTAAAATATCATCAACTCCAACTTCATCCAGTTGCGACCACGTTCCGTCTTCGTCAATCTCCATGACCCCTTATCCTCTTTCATCGCCTTCCTTCCTGTAACTCGCTTAAATTTAACATAAATATTTCCATTTTTTGTTTATAAATAGTTGCACAACGACACGGTATCTGTCATACTTCTCTTGTGGTCGGGGTGGTCCTGACCGAAAGGGAGATTGATGTGGCGATACAGATTGAGATTCCAGAGGAAATCAGGGAGCTGGAGGGGCGTAATCAGTGGTGGTATTGGGACAATATGCCCGACGCCAGCCGCGATGAAAAGCGGGAGGCTGAGTATGCAGAGCGTTGCAAGGTAAAGCATCAGATCCGACCTTACTGCTACTGGCGTGGGTATTCTGACTGTACCCCTTTTGAGGTTGTTAAAATCGTCAGCGACAACTGTGTCGAGATCCGACCTATGAAGGCCGAGCCTTGCCCTAAGTGGAAGGAGAAGATGGAGTGGGAAGCTGGTGGATTTGCTGGACACCTTCACAATCAACGGGCACAGGAGTGGATTTTTGAGTCAAATGAGGACGCGCCAGTTGAGCGAATCCGATGGCATAAGGCCAAGGGTCGATGGGGTCAGGGCCGATACATGGCTTATGTTATGTGCGACAAGCCTTACAAGTTCTACGACTACAACTTCTAATCAATTGGGCCGCTTACGCGGCCCTTACTAGGGAGATAGATATGAACAAACTGCAATTGGCTCTAGAAGAAGCGCGCAACAAAGTCTTGGCGGAGATGGACAGAACCTGCCCTTCTTGGCAACCAAACCGTTTACGGGAACTACAGGTAGAGGCGTCGAGATTGGCGCGAGAGATCGGGAGAGCCGCGTAAGCGGCCCTACACAGGGAGATAGATATGAAATACAAAGTTTACGAACAGGCGGGCCAAAACCTTTACGGCGCAACCGTAATTATCGACGGCAAGTTTGTAATGAACGGCACTAGGTCACGTTACAACGAAAGCATTGCATTTGTGCGCGGTGGCGCTGGCGGGTGGCGCTCTATCGAGTGGGCATTGGTGCCAGATGCCGTGAAAGATTCGCTGTTTAACAAGGCAATCGCAAAGGCCGCATAACAGCGGCTTTTTTTATGACAAATCAATCTAATATCTTTGTGCAAATTAGTATACACCGACACGGTAATGTGAGATTATATGTATGTTGATTGAGCAGTTAACGGGGAGAAAAAAATGCGGTCATGTAATTTTTTAGTTAAAGAAGCCATTGCAGTCAGAAAAGCTTTGGTCAAGCAAGCCTGGGCAGATCATCGCTCTGGGATTGATAGCCTTGAGGATTGCATCCTCGATATTTATTTGATCCGTCAGCGGGATCATAAAAGTCGGGTCCAAATGTTGCGTCAACGCGGCATTCCTTACCCAGAAATCAGCTACCGAGGGGTAGCGTAATGGATAAGGTCAATATAATTGCCGATAAGGCGCTGAATTATTCGAGAACCAACAACGTCCCTCTCGATTCAGCTATTGAGCATTTGGCCGGAGATTCTCTGTCCAATAACGGACTAGCCGCTGTGAAATTGCTGATTGCACAGAAACTCAAGGGGCCCAACGAGTCAGATGAAGGTGCCTTGAAAAGATTTTTCAAAGCCGATTGAGCGGCCCTTATCATGGAGAAGCAAATGGCGAAGTACAACAAAGAAGCGGTGGACAAAGCGATCAAGCGCGACCCGCGCATCAAGGGCAAAGAGTCCAAGGCGATTCATCGACTGCTGAAGGGGAGGGGCAAATAACATGAGCGAACACATAACGGCTTTATTATTGGTAGGCGCAATCACCCTTATCTTCGGGTTGGTCGGCAAGGCTGATTATCAGGATGCACTCAAAGAAGAAGCCCTGTATTGTCAACAGACGTTGCTGTTTAAGGACTCGAATGGGCAGTCTGGCTGGCCTGATTACAAAAAAATCAGGGAGAAAGTTTGCGAATGAAATTATGCCCCGAGTGCCTAACGGTCAACGGACATCACCCCAACTGCCCCGAGGCAGATGATTGGGATGGAGAAGAAGAGGAAGAGGAGCAAGAAAAATGGGAATCGGAATAGAACCGGCTTACGTTTATGCGGCTAAAATCCAGAGGGTCATTGATGGGGATAGCCTGTGCTTGACGTTTGATCTGGGCTTTGACATTTTTTTGGGCGGTCAGGACGGCCTCAACTGTCGGCTGTACGGTGTGGATACAGCAGAAAAACGTGGCTACAAAGACAATCCAGAACTCAAACAGCTTGGCATTCTCGCGACAGAGTTTGTCAAAAACGAAGTTAACATGAAAGGGTCTGACGTTGTTGTGAGAACCCAGCTTGACGGGGAGCGCGGCAAATTTGGCCGAATACTGGTGGAACTGTTCTTTCCCAATGAAGAGGAAAGCCTGAATCACTTGCTGTTAAAAGAGCGATTAGGCGTTGGTTATTATGGCCAAGGCAAAGGCGACATTTTTGACGCCCACATGGCGAATTGCGCCTACCATCAAGATCGGGGCACCCTGCATGGGAAAGATTAAGTTCGAGGCCGAGCTTGAGGCAGGAGAGACGCTGATCATTTCAGCTACCCTCGAAGAGGGCGTATTTATGTCTTACCCTCAAGAAGATGACGATTATCACGACGAAGACGACGAGGAGCCAGAGCGCGACAACGTGGTCCCGCTCGACCCCTAATAAAGCTCGTCGGCCCCAAATTCCACTACGCTGTGGTGTGCGTTGTAAGGCGTATACACTCCGGTTTCCAAGCACTCCAGCCCAGTCTTCAGCGCTTGCTCGTTGCGAGCATCCCCAAATGCGATGGCTTCATCGCTGAGGGTGTAGACGCCAAATGGATAGGGATGGGCCTTCTCCACAGCTAAGAAATAGAACTTGTCGGCCTGCAACCCGACAGTGCGGGCGCCGTTCAGGTAGTACGCGGCCTGCTGGTAATAACGGAAGCTATTGATCGAAGATCGGAAGCCACGAGGAGACGCATCGCGAGCGGTCTTGAGATCCCAAATGTCGGTGCCCGTGTACCAGTCCATCCGGCCTTTGCACGGCTGGCCATGCCATTCCCAACAGATAACCAGCTCCACGCGGTCAGATTCCGTGGGAATGTAATCAGACAGGACTTCGCGCCTTTCCATACAAATGTCGAACAAGTCCTGCTTGATTGGCGTCCGCCCTCCAACAGTTTCGAGCCAATCGGCATACGCTTCCTTGCCGACTTTTGTGCGCCGGTCGAGCGCTGGCTCGATAGCAAACTCGTCATCGAACTTCTCCAACTCGGAAAACACCGTGTGCTGGACGCGCCCCTCCAGTAACGCAGGCGACTCAGAAATGTCATGCTTGTTGTGCCACCGATAGGGACACTTGATTAGCTCGGTAAGATCGTGAGATCGCCACGCAGGGATGGCGGCATATTCTTCATAGGTGAGCCCGTCGTAAACGCCGGGCTTGAACTCATTCATTCTCGGTCTCCTCTATCCATCGACGGGCATACCAGATCTGCTTACGCATATCCTCGACGCCGCCTTTCTGATCGGCTCGCCAGCCATATTTTATGATGTTGCCGTGCAGGTATGCCTTAAAGCCTTCGGGCCCGAGCACCTCTTTGATGGCGTCGATACACTCGATAGCGCCGTTTTTGTTGTAGTGAGGCGGCTGGTGCACCATGTCGTAGCGATCAGCCATTTCTTGGAGCTTTTGAAAGGAATTATCCCACTCCTCGGGGGTTGCTTCATTTATTGACATTATTGCTCCCTCGGCGCGATTAGAACGGGATGTCGTCATCTGGCATGAAGTCGTCTACTGGCTCTTCTTTTTTACGCCCCGCCCCCATCACTTCTGCCTGAGTCATGCTCATACCTGACTGCTTCTTGTCGCTGGCTTCAGCGCGTTTCAGCGCGGACTGAACCTCGAAACACGGTGCAACAATGTCTTTGCCGACCTCATCGCAACCAGCAATTCGATACTGAATGAACCGCGGCAGTTCATCGAAGATGTCACAAGCCTGTTTGCTTGACGCATCAGATTTCCCAGAAAACTCTTTACAGTAATTCTCCAGATCGAAAACTGACTGCTCATTAGTGGTGGGCAGGCTTTTCAATTGCTCGTTGTCATCGAACGCCGAGGGCGCTGTAAGCACTGCTGTCACCTTGGCTCGACCGTTGACTGTGTGATCGACTGCCAGCTTGCAACCCTTTCCGATGAACATCGATGGATCAAAGCCTTGCTTTTCTTCGGCAGTGAATCCACGATTCATCCAAGACATCGACGCTTTGTACAGATTGCTCTTCTCGTTGAGAGAAGCCGTGTACTGCGCGAAAATCGACATTGGTCTACCATCCTGCATTTTTTGCTCAGGCAATTCCCAGAACAGGAAAATTTTATGCTTGTTAGACTTCTCGCCCTGATACTCTTCCTCCGCAGTACCAGCATCCACCACTCGATAACAGATCGCTTTGTGCTCACCTTTTGGCACCACCTCGTACTCTGTTTCTCCCTGATCGAATTTCAAATTCATCACCATGTTTAATTTCCCCTTGTGTATTTGTACAAACTTGCACTAATATACACCTCAAGCACAGGGAGTTGCAATGGCAATAAAAATAAAATCGCAGTCGAAGGACGTCAGTCGACCGTTGAGCGGAGATGTGCGACGCGAATTTACTGATTGGCTAAGCGGTTACGGCATCGAGCCAGATAGACGAAAAGGGTTAGTTCAGGGGCAGATCGGCCGCGCCACACTCCTCGTCGACAACCGACGCAAGAATCTTGTCTGGTATATGTGCTGGTTCGATCAGGAGAAGCCCTTCGGATTCTTTGAGCGCTATGACACAAAGGAGCGGGTAGAGTGGCGCACCGAGAACTCAGGGAGCCACAGGCTCACGGCTCAGCAGAAGGAAGAGATCGAAAAGGCTCGCGAACAGGTCAGGATGGCGCAGGAGATCGAGCACTCCAAGGTTAGCAAGAAGGCCCAGACGATGTGGCAGGAGGCCAAGCCTTGTGACCTGCATCCCTACCTCGAAACGAAGAAAGTGCAGAGTTATGGTCTAAAGCAATACAACGGCGCGCTAGTAATACCGGCCTACAATCGCGATTTCGCGGTCCAAACCCTCCAATTCATTGGCCCTGAGGGCCAGAAACGCTTTCTTAGAGGCGGCAAGAAAAAAGGCGGCTTCTTTTGCATAGGAAAAGAGTACCTCGACACGGCGCACACAATTAATTATGCGGAGGGTTATGCGACTGCCGCGAGCTACCACGAGCACCGCAAAGAGCCAGTGATCGTGTCATTTGATGCGGGCAACCTGCCACACGTCGCAGACGTTATCTTTTCGCTGTACCCGCAGGCCAAGCACGTCTTTATCGCGGACTTTGACGAGAGCAAGACGGGTGAGCGTTACGCGGTCGAAGCGGCGCAGTTGATACGCTCGCAGAGCGGTCAGGCAGATGTCCTGATGCCCACGGAAGTGGGGGATTACAACGACCACGCGCAAGCGTTGGAAGGCGAGCTAATGCCCAGTCTGCAAGAGGTCAACGTGCCCCAAGCGTTCGAGTTTGAGAAAACGGAACGCGGGCGCATGATGCAGACCAAAGAGAATCACCGCGGCGTGCTGATAGTCAACGATATCGACGTGGCTTACGACGTCATTAAGAAGCGCATGAACATAGACATACCCAACCTCGATATGATCGCAGATCTGGAAGAGGATGCGGCCGTGACCGAGATCGAGGATCGATGTATCCAGTTGGGGGTGCCGCATGACAGAGTGCGGTTCAATCTCAAACTCTTGGCCAGAGAGTCCAACCCCGTTGCGGAGTGGATGATGAGCAAGCCATGGGATGGGCAGAGTCGATTGCAGGCGCTACTCGATACTGTGAGCGCAGAGGATGAGGCGCTGAAGGAGATCCTGATGCGTAAGTGGCTGATTAGCTGTGTGGCCGCGGCGTGTGGACCAGAAGGCGTATCCAGCGAAGGGATACTGGTGTTCGTTGGAAGGCAGGCGATCGGCAAAACGCAGTGGATGAAGCGGCTGGCACCGCAGGCTGACTGGCTTCTCGAAGGCGCCACCCTGAACCCGAGCGACAAGGACAGCGTGAAGCAATGCGTTTCTCACTGGATTTGCGAGCTTGGCGAGCTAGGTAGCACGTTTAAGAAGGCAGACCTCGACCAGCTCAAGGCGTTCATCACCAAAAGCCATGACGAGCTACGCTTGCCGTATGACCGAGGCTTCAGCCGATATCGCAGGCGCACCTGCTTTTACGGGTCAGTCAACGAGAACGAGTTCCTCTCCGATAGCACCGGCAACCGACGCTTCTGGGTCGTGCGCGTCAGCGCAATCAACTGGCGCCACGGCATCGATATGCAACAGGTTTGGGCGGAGATTAAGCAACGGTATTATGACGTCGGAGACGGCTGGTTCCTGACCAGTGAGGAGCGCGAGCTTCTGAACGACAGCAACGAGATGAGCAGAACGCAGAGCGCAGTCGAAGACTTAATCTTGCAACACGTCAGGTTCGAGTCGGAACAAACCAAGCCAGTGCAAATGACGGAGCTACTGCGAGACTTCGGGATCAAGTCTCCGCGCGCGTCTGACTTCAAGGAGGCGTCGCGAGTTCTGCAAGCAAATAACATTACGCCGCGGCGATCAAATGGACGCAAGATATATGACCTCGACTGGGATAGCATCGAAGATGGGAATGGTTACAGCCCACCTAACTGGAATGACTAACAGGGTACTACACAGGGTACAGGGTACGGTTTGGGGCGAAATGTGATGATTTGTAAACTGTATACACTTTACAAATGTAAATGTGGAGAGCTTACAAATTTGGGTGTTTTCGGCGAGGGTAGTACACTGTACCCTGCATCGAAGATGGTTAAGTTGTTGATTGGTAAGGGTAATAAATTAGGGTAGTGTAGTGTACCTTAAAGTATATATTGATAGTTTTAGGTTTACAAAGTAGTAAGTTGTAAAGGTATAACTGGCTACTATATAGAATGCCTACCCTACCCTACCCTGTACCCTGTTTACCATGGGTTATGATGATGACAAGACGAGAAGTGGCGCACGCGCAGAAGCTAAGGTCGGATGGCAAAACCTTCTGGGAAGTCGCGCAGGCTGTTGGCGTTGGCGAAGCAACCGTGCGAAAGTGGCTACGAAATTACAACAGATATGGAGAGTCGCTGTTCAGCGAACAGCCAAAGGAGATCGAAGATCGTGAGTGAGGGTGAAGGCAAGCGAAAGGTCGGCCGACCACGGAAGAAGACGCCACCGTTAGCTGAAGCGCCAGCACAGTTCGAGGCAGATCCCGAACTAGACATTACAGATATGCAGGCGGCATTTGTATGGCACTACACCGAAGGCGCGTGTGGTCAGACCGAGGCGGCACGTCGATCAGGATTCGCATTCCCTGCCGCAAGCGCATCGAAGATGTTGGATGGTGAGAGCTTCCCAAGAGTAACGCGCGCTGTCCGCATGAAGCAGGACGAGTTGAAACAGAAGTATGCGATCACGCCTGAGAAAACTGGGTCGATGCTATGGAAGATCGCAGAGACCAGCTTCGAGACTGGAGCTTACAACGCGGCCGTGAGTGCAGTGAAAGAGCTTAATCAACTCGCTGGTTTGACCATTCAACGCAGTCAGAACCTCAACATCAACGCCAACATAGATAAGATGACGAAGGACGATATCAAGGCGCGGCTTAACGAGTTGCTGGGAGTGGACAATAGCTTCTCATCGAAAGACCATTAAAGTGACAATCTCTGATGCACTCCTAACCTCGGGCACATTGGTAACCATTTCCAACGTGCTGACCGGCCTCGGCTGTGGTCGGTTGACACACTCAACCTGTGCAGATCCTGTAAGAGGTTTGCATAAACGCGACGCATCAGAGCTTCCTGCATGGATGAGAATCTCGCAAAGGTTGAGGCACAGCTTCCGCTTAAAAGTTAGCAAGAGCCTGCATAAAATAATTAACAGGAAGTAAGTATTAATTTACGGATCAAACCGTGTAGAGGCCCTCTCTCTTTCTCCCTCCCCCAAAACTCTGGGAAATGCCTAAATGGCATAAACGCAGGCTTTGAGCACTGTTTTAAGCATAAGAAAAGGCTCGAATGTGTACTTTTGTGCGCGCATGGGTCAAATGACCGCTTAACTGACGTAAATCTACATTTAAGGAAGTTATAATTGGGTCTCTATAGATCCGATTTCTCTGATCGAAATCGCGAGGGACCGGAGGGGTGGTACCCCCCCTTGGACAAGGCGCCGCCTCGGCTGTAGCTATAGCTGAGTTTGGTACATTTGGTACCCTAAAAAATTACTTGGCAAAAGGATAAGATCATGTCTTTGACGCGCGCCGAATGGCTAACGCTATTTATTTTTGTTCTCGCGCTTTCGCTTAACATTGTGTTGCTAAACGAGAAGATGGAGCGAAAGCTGGGGCTGTGCGGAGACGGAGTTGGTTTCGGCGGAAGTCTACAAACGCCTTGCGAGGAAAAAACTGAGGAGGAAACACATGAGTGATCGAATCGGAGAACTGCTTGTCGGCGCCGCTGTTGTGATTGCTGGAATAATTGTGGCCATCTGCGTGGGGGTCTTGATTATTCTTTGACTGCCAAGTAATGCGATCGATTTAATTAAACGCATTTAAGGGGCCCCTCGGCCCCCAAGCGCGGCAGGGAGTCCGCGCATATTTGGGGGTGCGATCCGAGGGGCCGATTCGCGGGGCCCCATTGGGGCCCATAATGACTAGAATTTTACGTCATTTCAGATATTATCGCGAAGACGATTTGCGGTGCGGTAAAATGGCTAGTGATCCTTTACAAGTGGGCGGTGTTAAATGGCCCAATATGATGCAGAAACCTACGGGCATTGTTGCGGGCGCGGCAAATCCTGCGATGAATCCCACGGCTTTGAATAATGCTCAGATGCCCGCTGAATCATCAAAGATCAAATTTCAGCCCACCTCGGTAGATGTCACTCCTTCAACCGATGCCACGAAAGGCAGGTCGATTGACACTTATGCCTGAAGGGAAAGCGTAAAATGGTTGACAGTCGCAACAAAGGCGCCGCGTTTGAAAGGGATATTGTCAAGCGCCTCAATGGTTTTTTCGAGGAACATGGCCTTCAGATCCGTTGCAAGCGGAACCTTGATCAGTATCAGGCCAAAGATTTATGTGACATCGAGATTCCCGGTCACGCCATCGAATGTAAAGCCTACAAGGATGGTTGGTGGTTTTCGAAAAGTTGGTGGCAACAGGTTTGTGATGCGGCCGGTGATCGCATTCCTGTGCTGATCTGGAAGTTCAACAACAAGCCGATTCGCGTTACTCTACCGATCAGCGCCCTCAATCATGGATCGGAGTGTGGAGGCGTGGCTGTAGTATCATTTGAAGACTGGCTGGCCTTTCTGCGTGAGGGCTGGGTTAAGGAGCAAAAAGCCGCATGAGTCAATTTCGCCCATTCATCCCCGGCCTTGACCCGACAATCGACATCTTCAATGACCCGCGAGACGCGGAACCGATCTTGACACCAGCGCAAACGGCTAATGTTGGCGGGGGGTTTGCTGATCCGCTAGGGATGATCGACATCTTTGGCGGGTACCCTGCGTTCCCGTCTGACGAGATGAGCGTCGAAGAAATGCTGGTGGGCCCGCGATCACCGAGTTTGATGGAGAATCTGCGGCAGGGTGAATATCTTGATGCTGGGTTGCAGGCGGCGGGTGCTATTCCGTTCGTGGGTCCAGTGGCAAAGAGTTTGCGCGCCGCGCGAGTAGGCATTCGCGCCCTGCCTATCGATGATCAAATTCAAGCTGTCGGATCTGTCAGAGAGTCGGGTCATCAGGGCGGGTCCGTATTTGCGCCTGATCTGTATCAGCAGACGGGTGTCGACGATGTGCGGCGGGCTGAGCAAGCGCTGAAGAGTAATCAGTCGGATCTGCAAAACACCGATCAGATGATTGAGCGTGCCGAGTCGGTCAATCCAGACTTCCAAGCTAACATCGAAGATGTGGCGACGAATGCGGGCGCAAAGAAGGCGGGCAAATTTATTACGCTCCGCGACGGCTCCGAGTTTGATGTCGAGGTAAAAACCCGCAGGAGCATTGATGACAAGGTTCAGCGCAAAGGATTGACGCCAGATCAATTTACTGACGGTGTGCGGACCTCAGTTTATGTGGATTCTGCTGATCAGGCCGAGCAGGTGGCTTCAGATGTTGGTCGGCTGTATCCGAGCATTGATCGCGGCTGGCAGATTATGCCTGAGACGGGCTACTTTGATCGCAAGATGAATGTGGCGATTACGGACCCGAAGACTGGCGGCGTGATTGTCGGTGAGGTTCAGATCAAGACGCGAGAGATGGCAGAGGCCGGAGAAGTTGGCCACCGATGGTATGAGATTAGTCGCAAGCTGGAAGGTCGATACAACAAGGACATTCCACCGCAGAAATACAGAACTTATGTGGATGCGCGTGCTGAACAGCAACGCATTTATGGTGGTGCCACTGAAGCGGCAGACCCAAATATCTTGGATCTGCTACTGGAGAAGTTCAGGCTGGGGGGATTGGTGGCAAGGTAGAGCCGATCACGCCAAAGACTTCTTCAAACTTTTCTTTGGTCAGCTCTTGGCCTTCTTTGAACCATTCAACAACCTCGCGCTCCGTAACAGATTCCCAATCATCATCACCGTCTTCGAGTAAGAGCCCGCGCAGAAAATCGCCATAATCTACGACAACAGCGGGTTGCGTTTCCCAAGACCAGTAAGTTTCTACTTTTGTGCTCATGTGTTACCTCCTGCAATATCCTATCACGGCTTAGTGCCCATACCCCCATGCAGTTGCGTGTTTTGGTGCGCCGTTCCACTTGTAGGCGTGGGCGTAGCTGGCAATACTGAAAGTGCCGTACTTGCTGACCATCTTGTCAA
>Ga0209535_1002980_pt1 | contig 10969 bp, 5 predicted proteins | sample LinPmetageLP28_FD_184041 | JGI IMG/M metagenome (GOLD analysis project Ga0209535, IMG submission 184041) | Marine viral communities from the Pacific Ocean - LP-28 (SPAdes) (version 2) | ecosystem: Environmental > Aquatic > Marine > Oceanic | place: Pacific Ocean | collected 2009-08-22
TTTGTAGTTGTAGCATTTCCGCCGTCTTGTGTATATAGCGTATTAAAATCTACTACTGTATTTGCTAAATTAGGTCCACCGGCTCCAGTTAAATCAGAAACAATACTGTCTACTTGCCATCCGTTATCTCCTTCGTAATTAATAGTTTGAAAGTTTTTTTGCAAAGAAACATTAGGATTAAATATAAATTTAATACTTGCTTTATAGTTTACGCCATAAAACTGTGCCCTAGGCACTATTGAAGAATTATGTATATACATTTTACCTGAATTAAATGTATAATAAAAGTTTTTAAGACTAGTACTAAAGTATGGTTTATAACTATAAAAACTTGTCCAACCTTTTACAGCTTCATCAAATGATAATGTTTTAAATGTTGCAGCAGGGTTAGATTCATTTTGTTGTAAGGAAACTACATATTGTTTTGTGTATATATCAAAAGCACCATATGCTTTTCCAATGCCAAAAGATGAGCTATCTAAAACACCAAATTCATCTCTAAAAAAATCAATCATGCCATAATTAGATATTTCTGTTAGCCCGTCTTGAGATAACCTTAACACAGCATTTCTATCTTTATCTGTAAAATATATTCTTCTACCATAAACAGCAAAGCTTTCTGGATTTCTACTAATACCAAAGTTGCCTACATAACCCTGGTTTTGTCCAATTACTATTTTACCAGATGTAGTTATAGCGCCGCCTTCTGCTGAAAATATTGCATCTTTATCTATTAATGATCTACTTACTTTGTTTTCTTGAAATACTATTAAATTAGTGTCTTGAGCATATAATTTTTGAATAGAACCGTTAGATGGATCTAAAGCTTTAGTTATATCATCGCCAACTGAAAATACATTAGTATTGTTTATACCCGTAGTAGAATTAAATATGCCTGAATATATCATTGCATTAATTCTTACAGAAGCATTAGGTTCTTCTTCAACTAAATAGGCCCTAGCCCCATAACCTACATCCGTATTATTATAACCTCCTCTAATTCTAGCTTCTTCTATATACCAATTTTTAGGATATAATCCATTTGCATTAACAACAGCACCACTGTTTGTAGCGGCCACAGGCATAGTATTATCACCATTAGATCCATTCCAAACAGGATTATTACTAGCATCTACTGTTTTTCGAAGAACAAAGCTGTTAAAGTATTTTACTTCTATTATTGCAGCCATACATTGTTATTATTACTTATTTTTATTTTAAATTACTTTAGACTGTTGCAGCTATTGTGGTTGCAGAACCTAATCGTTTTTTACCAGTAGAATCAAACTGAGCGGCCCATTGTCTATATATATTATCAGTGTTTTGTGCAATACCAGTTACTGCTGTTGCAGCATTTTGTGTTCCTTGATCTGCGTTTATGGTATTAGGAGAAACAGGTCTATATCCATACCAAGGACTACTTGTAGTAATACCGTTGTCATCGTTCCACTTAGTTTGCAATGCTTCGTCAAGATAAAATTGACTAACATACTTCATATCCCATTCTCTTGCATAAACTTTAGTGTTAAACGGCTGCACTGAAAGAGCTCCAGAAGCATTACCGTAGCCTATATTTGTAACCCAATATTGATAAGCGCTGGGTACTTCTTGATTAGAACCAACATAGTTTGCTGGATAATAAAAGTCTCCCCAATCTATTTTAGCACTAACAATACCTTGCGCGCCACCGGCCCCGCCCGATGCGCCGCTAGACCATTTAGTTGCAGGCCATTGATTATTACCTAAAATTATATAATCTGTATAATCATTTGGGGACACTGCACCATATGGATATCTTGCTATTAGCCTATAGTCTCCAAATTTATCATATCCAACTCCATATGATTGGCTTTCTCCTATTGCAAAGTTTTTAATAGCTTTAGTAGTTAAACTATTACCATTTTGTTCTGATGGCATTCTTACAAGCCCTTGTAAAACTTCCGCAGAAGTTGCAGTTGGATTGCCTGACGTATTTATATAACTAGAAGTAAATTCTTCAGCCTTTGATTGATCTCTTATAAAACCGGCACCTTGAGCATTACCAGTAGGTGCGCTATTGCTATAATCACTAAAAGAATTTCTAGCTGTTCCGCCAAAAGTACAAGTATTACCCTCAATATCTGTTGCAGTAACCCAATTGTTAGGGTAGCCGGCACCCGTTCTATTTCTGTATTGTAATTCTATAGGATAACTAAAAAAAGTAGACTGAGAACTGTCTGTAAGAAGACCAGCTTGTCTTAATTCAATTTCAATTCTTATAAATCCAGTACCGCTTGTAATGCCTCCATTAGCTTGATCTTTAACAGAACATAAGCTATTGCCCAATGTATTATAAGCTGTATTACTAAATATTCCTGGATTACTTGTATATCCGGGTAATTGAGCATTTTGTAATTCTTTTCGCTCTTGGTAGCTATTTGAAGCACCTGGTAATGTTGATGATAATGCAAGACCCGATAATGCCCCAGGAGCTGTATTGAAAGATAAAGGAGTACTAGTAACAGAATTTGTCGCATCACTAGTCCAATAAAGATTTAATGATCCTGTGCTGTCTACACCACTACCATTGCTACGACTACCTTGTCCAAAGCCGCAATTAACTGGTTTTTCACCAAATATAGGGGCTAAGTCGCAAATTGCTGTTAAGCCATAAGCATCAGTAAGTCTAACAGATAAATCAAAAACACCAGAAGTTTCTGTATTTACCGTTATTATACCAGATGTTTCTCCAATTTCAAAATTAGGACTTGAACCTGCTACAATTTCCCATTTTAAATTTGCTGTATTATTAGTAGCCCCTGCAGGCATACCGTTATTACCGGCTATTGTTTTTACAACAGCACCAGGCGCCGCTTCTGTTAAAACTAACGGCGCACAATTTGTTATAATAGGAGCAACGTTTGTTAAAGAGCCTTGAGTATTAATTGAGTTTGCGTTAGGATAATTAGGAGTATTAAAATTAAATAAATATTCCATTTGTCCAGCATCAACTTGGTCTCTAGGACCATAATAAAAATAATCTGCTGTCTTTAAAGCGTAAGAATCATAAGCTAAAGAAGTTCCTGTTAAAGTTGAATCTGGAAAAGAGCCTGTTAATATTGAATCTTTTGGAATATATTCTAAAGTAAATTTATTTGTAATTGTAGTACCTCCTCTGGTAATAACACTTGATAAAAAAAGCTCTTGAGCTCCTGAAGTTACAACAGGAGGATTTAAAAGCGTATTAGTTATTTCTAATCCAAAAGGATTTGTTACATAAGTTCCAATTGTATCACTTTCTTTGCCTACGTAAGAAAATTCATAAAGCCCACTTATTTGATTTGTTCCTGAATCTATAGCTAAATTTAAATCTGATATTAATCCAGTTGTAGAAGTTTCCCAAAATATATTTATTCTTGACTCTACTGGATCTGTTTCATAAACTCCTAAAAAAAAGGTGTATGATGACCCCGAAGGTAAAGATCCTATTGCGTTTCCAGGGGTTTGAGTTACTCTGCCTAAGTAAGGATTTGATTTTGTTTGATAAATGTCGGTATAATCAGCAGTAGTTCCTAAAACAAAATCTTGTTCTGCAATAGTGTTAACAGTATTTGATTTAATTCCAGGATAAAATTGTTTATTAAAAGTAGGAATTGCGGCATCAGCATCGGGAGTAACTCGTCCATAAAGCTGAACTGAACTTCTATATTGTTTTTGTTCTGGCCCTACTTCAGACAAGTCTCTAGGAACTTTATTTATATTATCATTTATTAATGTAATAAAACTTGTGGACCCAGCAACATCGCCAGAAGGAATAGTGCCTCCAGGATAACCATTTAAAATACCAGGCAAATATACATTATAATATTCTTGTTCAAATTGTTTAACCACAATCTTATAAGAATACCAACCTAAAGGATTGTATCCTCCAGTGCCATCATTAGCAGGATTTTGATCTGTGTTCCCGTTATATAACCCAGGATAACCAGGTAAATCATTTAAATTAACAGTTCCAGGTATAGCTTTATTAAATTGTACTTTTAAAGCATCTCCCGGCCATACACTAATTTTTTCAGTTTCTGAATTTATATCTGAAGCAGACTTATAAGGATGAAAATAAGTTGCGCCACCAAAAGATCCATTACCTCCTGCGTCTAAAATATCACCTTCATTAACAGAAGATAATATAACAGTTGAAGATCTACCAAATTTATCAGATAATACAACACCTACTTGATAATTCCTATTTTGCTTTAATGTGTGCATAGGATATTCTTTAATACTAGTAGAATCAGCAGTTGGATTTGTAGCGTTTAAATTAAAAGAAGATTTTGAAAAAGCACCCACATTATAATCTAATTGATTTGGAGGGGTATGTTTGTCTTGAAAATTACCATATATAACTCTGTTGCCAGATATTTCTTGAGCAAAAGCTTTAACTGGAACTTTGTCATAAACTCTTACTAAAGCAGATTCAGGAAGAGTTTTAAATGGTTTTCTTGATTGATATTCATAATTATAAAAATTTGCCGTTAAAGGCAATTGAGATCTTAATATTGTATCTAAAACAGTTACTGCTAATCCATCTGATTCTTTATACAGTATATCAATTTCTTGTATTTTAAAATCATCAACAATGTTTGTTGAAGGTAAGGGTATGTTTAAAATAATTTTATTAACTTTATTTTGCATAAAATTAACAACGGTACTTCTAAACGTATCATCTTCATCTCCTTCTAAAAAATAACCATCTTGCTCAGGTATAAAAGCCGCTTGAGTAAATGGTGCAAATGGAGAATATTCCCCGTCATCAAATTTATATCTATAACTAAATCTAACAAATTTATTTTTTAAATAATCTGGATCTCCAGGATAGCTAGCATCATAATTTACATTTGAATTAAATGTTATTATTTCATTATTTACCCAGGTTGAGCTTGAAGACAAAGTAACTGCTGTAACCGCAGGATTACCCGCAGATGCTGCTACGCTAACAACAGTAATAGACCCTACTATATTAGTACTAGATACAATAGCCCCAGGTGTTATTTGCCCCTCAATACTGCTAGTTAATATATTTATTATTGTACTTGTTCCGCTACCATTAGCATTTCCTAATCCTCCGTTTGGTAAATATTGACTAACTACATCGAGCATTGATGTAGAATACACAGGGGGAGTTCCTCCATTAGATCGGTATAAATTAATACATTGATATGGATATAATTTAGCTACAGATATTTGTTCTTCTGTAGTGTAATAATTAGATTGAAGAACCTTTATACCATTAACTAAAACTTCCGATGCAGTAAAAGTTGCTTGAGCTATATTTAATTTTCTAGGTTGATTCCTATTATCAGTCCAAAACAATAGATTTTCTAATACATTAACTGCATAAATAGAATTTCTTTTTGAAAAATTTAACCAATTACTTTGGTTTGCCGCAGTAGTACCTATTAGCTGAACAATATCTTCTGTAGAAACATTATAAGAAAAAATGTAATTGTTTGCTGAAGAACTATATGTTTGGGCTACATTACTTGGATCTGTATAATCTGTTAAAAAAACATATATTATATTATTACTTACATCCGTGTATTGCCCAATAACATCTATATTAGGATTGTTGGCTATGTTTCTAAAATCAGCTATTAATTGATTTCCTCTAACATTTTCTAAAGCGCCTACATCTGGCCCTTCTGATTTACTAACTTGTATATTAACTCCTTCTCTGTATTCTCCAGATGGTAATAATCTGCCATCTAAATCTTGATTCATTTTGGATTTAATAAAAGCATTTTTAACTTCAGCCATTTAATTTATGATTTAATCCATTTAGATTTATTCCTCATTACTTGTACTATTTCATCTAATTTAATATTAGACAATCTAATTTTAGCATTTCTTAGTTTTGCACTTTTTTCTCTTTTATATCTATTAACTAAATACTCAGGAGTATTTGCTTTAGTTGCTAAAACAGCGTGATTTATATATGAATATATTGCATCTTCAGCCATTTTAGGAACTTTCATATCTTGATCATATGCTAAGCCATCTGATATATATTCTAAAATAATAAGTTTATTTTTTAGATTGCTAGAAAAAGACATTTTACCTTCTCTATCGTTTATAGTAAACCAACCATTTGTTTGAGTTGTTTCAGGATCTAGTCCATATCGTTGTCCTAAAAAACCTTGTTCAAAAACGCCTTCGCCAGCCGGAGTTAAACCAGAATTAATGGTGTTGTTATTAATATTACCTATTATTAAATTATCATTTGCTGCTGCCCATCTTGCTTCTGTTATAGAAGTTGTGTCTAAATCTTCATCAAAATTATCTTGAATAGGTATACCTTGCCAATCTTGAGGTAATAAACTTCCTGGATTTGATGTTAAAGTTGTAGGATATATAATATGTTTAACACCTATGTTATCAATCCACGATGTTTGTACGTAATTAACATAGTCTTGGGGAATAGGTATAGATAAATTAGGTGGGATAGTTGCTTCTTGAGATTTAATACTTCGTAAAGTATCGTAACTAAATTCTTGTAAAGCACGCTTAACATGGAATATAACATCATTACGTTTTACACTTGCAATTATTTTACCGGCTCCTACATATCCTACCATAAAATTTGTAACTAACTCTGGTATACTTATATATTGGTATCCTCCGTAATTGTTTTCTACAACGTTTCCAAAAGCATCTTCATTACCGTAATTACCTCCGGTTAACACTTTTAGCTGAACAACTACTACAGTAAATTGCGCGGGAGGTGCGGTAAATGTTATAACATTATTAACAACAGTATAAGCATTTGTATATTCAGTATAAGAGCCAGCTAACCCGTTAGGACTAGTGAATAGTTTAAAATTATTTAACCCATAGTTTACTTCAGTAGGGTCAAAGCTTCCAAAAACTAAATCTGTATTAAAATTAGCTGTAAAAACACCGCTTGTTCCATCTGCAACAAAACTTTGTGCGCCTTCGTAATATTGTCTATTGGTTTCTTGTATTAAACCACCATCAGGTTTGGCCATAATTTATTAGCTTTTTTTATTCATTTCATCCATTTGCACTTGTTGCGCAGCGGCTTGTATTATTTGAGGATCTCTTATTATTATTCCTGCATACTGTAATATTCTTAGTATAATTTCAGTTTGTTCAGACTCATGAAGTTCAAAATTTCTTGAGCCCGTGGCTGGTACTACTGCTGAATTATAAACAGTGCTGTCATATTGATATTGTCCTAAGGTTCCTACTGTAAACCCCCACACAGGGTTTAAAGGTTTTCTAACATAATCAACTTGTATATTGCTAGTTATAGTTGTTGGCCTAACATAAAGTAAATTATTTTCATACAAATATGTTGGAAAATTTATAGTTGCTTTAGTTAGTTTTGATTTTTCTGAAGTATAAAAATCATTTCTTTGAAGTCTTTGAAGTTCAACTTCATTATTATAAGTTACAGTACCTAGTCTGTAAAAATCAACAGCAATTCCATAAGAATCTATTGTTGGTAAAGTAAAAGGCTTATCATTAGTAGTTGCTAAAGAATTATAAGTAGCATTACCAAATGTTTTAAATATAGCAATTTTTTCATCTATATTTTCTACTCTATCAGAATAATTAAAATCTGTTTGTGGCACACGTATTTGTTGATTTAAATCTTCAAAGTATTTTTCAAATACTTCAAGTTGAACTTGAGTACCCACTGAATTAAATTCATCAGGAGTCATATAGCCTCTTTGTTCTTTATTTAATATCAACAAAACTGTTTGATATACAGTATTTACATTTATTGCCATTGTTTATTTTTTGTTATATAATAATAAAGCCGCCAAACGACGGCTCTATATATTATAAATATTACACGTTATGAAAGTTTTTTCTCTATAGATTTATAAATCTCTACACCTTCGTCTGTTTTAAAGAATGCTGCCATTGCTGAATATGGATTTTCATCAAAAGGAACATTAATTAATTTTCTACCATTAGATGCCCAAGTAAACGTTCTTTGATCTTGAGAAATACTAATAATACCTGCTTCAGTTGCATTAATTGCTAAGTTTCTAAGTTGAACATTATCGTCATTAGCCAAGTCTATGAATAGATCTGCATTTCTTTGTGCAAATAGTATCAAGTCTCTTCTAATCTCTTTAGAACTCATGCTAGATACCTTAGAACCAATCTCTACACGCAACACAGCTTCGGCTAAATCAATATCCATTTCTCTTGCCATGTTTAATGCGTTAATAGTAACTTCTAAATCTTCTAATTCATCAATCGCTATTTCAGCTGGATCAAATTCAGTATATTTTATATTTTTAGCAGGATGATATAATGAAAGCATTTTTTGTAAGTTTTGATTTTTCTTACTTACAGTTAATGTACCATCTAAAAATATAATATGCCCTAACGTAGCTTCTCCTTTTTGTTCTTCAACAAACACAGAGTTTTGATTAGTTGCATATCTTAATTCTTTTTGTTCACCTGTCTTTTCATCAAACCAAAGTAATGGGAATCTAGCACTATGCCTAGCAGGTATAGTATAGGTAATAGGAGATTTTTCTCCTCTCAATACATATGTCCTGTCTTTAATTTCCCAACTAGGTTTTGCAGGTTGAATAGTTTTTTTAATAACTGGTTTTTCTATTGTTTGAGTTGCAACCTCAACATTTTCTACTGCTTTTGTAGCTTTTTTAGCCATGATATAATAAAATTAAATAATTAAAAAAAATAAAGCAAGGCGCCAAGTATATGACGCCTCATCTTTATCAAAAATACTATGATGCAGTAAACAATACGAAATTGTTAGCACCTTGTACACATAAACATCTTTCAGATAAGAAGTGAACTACCATAGAGTCAACTCCTGTAGTATAAGCACCACCAGCTGAACCTGTAATCCAAGATTTCATTCTTCTATCTTCTGTTTCAGAAGCTCTGTATCGTACGTGTAGGAATGGTCTACGAATGTTAGATCCTAAAATTTGATCGTAAACTGTAGATGTACCTGCAGGAATAAGAACTCCATCAATACCAGCAACGGCTACTCCACCACGAGTAGAAGCATCGTTAAGATATTTCCAGTCAGTTTTGTAAAAGTCATAAGAACCTCTTCTAAATCCTGAAAAACCAAGATTCAAAGCCATTTCTTCAGAATTTTCAAACAATCCAAAAGCAGTTCCTCCAGCAACTCCAGCAGATAGGCTAGCAAGCATATCATCAAAGTCTAGTGAAGTTTTTCTGTTTAAGAAAAGCATATTTTCTTCAATAGCCCCTTGAGTATCAAGATTTTTAAGAATGCTATCAAATTCCGTAATACCAGCAGTTGCACTAAAGTTATTTAGAACATTTCCTCTGTTACTTACAGCGGCAAAAAGACCTTCAGTTCCACCAAAAGTAGGTGCAAGACCAGCGACTGCAGAACCTGCAGCAGCAAGCTCACCTTCAACCATTGCCATTTCAAGATAGTCTTCAAAACGCAAACGAGTTTCAGATTCAGCTTTAAGATACCATAGGTAACCAGAAGTTCCATCTTCAGTAGCTACTTCAATCCATCCAATTTGAGCCATGTCAGATCCGTTAATTTCGAATCTATCCTTAATAATAATAGGAGAATTGCTAAATTGAGTAAATGAAGGAGTAATGCTTGTAATGGTATTGTCATTTGTTCCTTTTCTGTATTCAGAACCGTAAACAAAGATTTTAAGACCAGCAAGATTAGCTCCAGCCGCACCTAAAGTAGTTGCTACAGTTGCACCAGTATAAGGAGCAACAGTAATTGTACCAAGAGCAGAACCTGCAGCATTAGAACCTGCACTAGCTGTAACTAAAGCTTTTACTTCTAATCCATTACTTGGGTTCATAATAACGATAGTATCCTGCACTGAAATTACATTGTCTACAAATGTAGGACCTGCAATTGCTACAAGTGGAAAAGTTAAAATGTTGTCGTTAGCAGCTGTTTTAGTAACTGCATTGTAAGCGACGTGTAATCTATTCTGTTCTGACCAAATAACTTGATCTGAAGTCATAGGCATTTCTGCTCCTACCATACGAAGGAATCCAGAAAGAGTTCTATTTCCATAACGCTCTACTTCTTGCTCATATATCTCAGGAAGATATTGTTGTGCAAAAGACGAAAAATTCGCCCCAGCAGGGTTATTGAATTGTAAATAATTTGTTGATAGAGCCTGTTGTTGTTGACTCGGTGTAATTGCCCCAAACGCGGGGGTAACATTTGCCATAATTAATTAGTTTTTAAATTTTGTGTTTTTAATTTTAAGTTTTGAAGAGTCTACTCCGCTAATAGCTTTAACTTTCATTCCGCCAAAAGTAATTTCACCTGTTGAGGTTGGCCTAACTTCAGTTGTAATGTTTTTTGATTTAGCAAGTTGTTCTTTAATAGCATCGGTTTTACCTTGCTCGTAAAAATGAGTTGCCATAGTATCAGCATTTCTAGCGGCATAAATAGCCTTGTGGTAACCAGCAGGATCTTTCATTTCACCTTTTTCGTTTAGGAACGTCCCAATAAAATCAGTTATATTTTTCTGCTTGTTAGCAACAGTAGAAGGATCCTTAACTCCATACCTAAAACTTTTGTCTCCTAATTTAAAATCAAAACCTTTGAAATCATTAGAAAAATAGTTATCAGTAGTGTTATTAAAGTTTTCTTTTACTTGGATATTACGTTGCTCTTCTTGTTGGTAGCGGTTGAAAAAATCAGTAGCTTTTTGTTGTTCTTGAGTTATACCAGGTCTCAACTTGATTTCCTCGTAATATTTACTCTTAGTGTCCTCTAAAAAGTTTTTAGCTTTTGCAACCTCTTCCTTAAACGCAAGTTTCTTTTTGCGTATATCTCTGTCTTCATCTATTTCTTCATCATAACTAAAGTCTTCTAATAAAAGACTTACATCTTCTGAATCTAAATGAGGCTTTGTTTGTTTATAATATTCTTTAATTAATGTAGTATTATCTACAG
>Ga0209535_1002981_pt1 | contig 10965 bp, 5 predicted proteins | sample LinPmetageLP28_FD_184041 | JGI IMG/M metagenome (GOLD analysis project Ga0209535, IMG submission 184041) | Marine viral communities from the Pacific Ocean - LP-28 (SPAdes) (version 2) | ecosystem: Environmental > Aquatic > Marine > Oceanic | place: Pacific Ocean | collected 2009-08-22
AATAAAAAAAGCACAACTTTCAAAAGAAACAGCAACTCCTGAGAGCGAATGGAAATACCAATACACCCTACCCTCTGATATGTTAACTGGTGTGCCACGAGCAATAAGAACGTCTAGCTCTGCTGGGGCTGGATTGTTTAAAATATGGGAAATTGGGCAAAGTGCTGCCGGAACAACTGTATTATTTACAAATGCAGAAAGTATTTTTATCGATTATCAAAAGCAAGTCGCAGAAGGCTCTATGCCTACTTATTTTGTAACGCTTTTATCTTATCAAGTAACTTGGCACCTGGCTCAAATAATTACAGACCAAATAAACAAAACAGAATTTTGGAAAAGCGTTTCTTTGGGTTCCCCTGGTGAAAACTTGCGTGGTGGGTTTTTTAGACAAGCAATGAATATTGACAGTGCCGGGCAAACGCCAAGCGTTATTTCAGACTATGCACTAGCGGATGTTAGATGAGTAATATTAAACAATATCAGGCTAATTTTACTGTTGGTGAAATTGACCCGTTACTGAGGGGAAGGATTGATTTACAACAATATTATGATTCAGTTTCAATTGCTGATAATGTAGTTTTTGAGCCACAAGGCGGCGTATCAAGAAGGCCTGGTTTAAAATTTGTCTTTGATGCAACAGCAGATAACCCCTCTAATTCTTCTGTGTTAATGGCGTTTGAGTTCTCAACAACTCAACGATTTATGATTTTGGCAAGCGCTTATAATACAAGTTCAACTATAAGATTTAGATTTTTTGCTAATAATCAGTTAATTGAAAATTTAAACGGCGGGACAGATGATTATTTAGATTATTCTGTAGGCACATTATATTCAGTATCTGCTTTTGATTTAAATAAACTTTATTTTACGCAAAGTGCGGACACTTTAATCTGCACACATGAAAATTTTGCACCTTTTAAAGTTGTACGTGGAGCAAACAATCAAACGTGGGCAGCTTCAGCTTTAAGTTTAACTCAGCCAAAAGTTGCTTACACTGTCTCAACAAGCAATCCAAATGCAACCATAACGCCTGATGGCGTCAGTGGTGCAGTGACAATCACGGCAAGCGCTTCTGTTTTTGCAAGTTCAAATGTTGACCAGTATATTAATGTTTTAAACGATTTTGGCCGGGCTAAAATTATAGAATTTGTAAGCGCAACAGTGGTAAAAGCTCAAACTGAAATTCCATTTTATGAAAAAGATGTGGCTATTGCTTCTGGCTCCTGGGAACTAGAAACAGGATATGAGGATGCGTGGTCAAATACGAGGGGCTGGCCTAGAACGTGTACTTTCCATGAATCCAGATTATTTTTTGGTGGAAGCGCAAACAAACCTTCAACAATTTTTGGCTCTAAAATAGGTGACTTTTTTAATTTTAAGATTGCAGAAGGTTTAGACGATGATGCCCTCGTAGCCACGCTTGAAACTGATAGCGTCAACGCAATAACAGCTTTGCGGTCAGGACGAGATTTGCAAATTTTTACAACAGCAGCAGAGTTTTTTGTTCCACAAGCCGACCTAAGCCCAATAACTCCATCAAATTTTGTGGTTAAGTCAGCAACGAGACGCGGGCATAAATTTGGAATTAGACCACAAGCAGCGGAAGGCGGCACATTATTCATTCAACGAAGCGGTAAAGCGCTTAGAGAAATGTTATTTAGTGACGTTGAATTAAGCTATGTAGCAAACAATATTTCATTACTCTCAAGTCATATGATTGTAGACCCCCAGCGCATGGCTCTTAGGCCGTCCACTGACACGACAGATGGCGATTTGTTACTCATTGTAAATGGATTGGACAGTACAGGCTATAGAGCAGCTTCTACGGGCTTTACAGGCACTATAGCTGCCTTTATGTTAAATCGGCCACAGCAAATTGTTGCTCCTTCTACGTTTACCACAGACGGTGATTTTGTGGATGTAGCTGTAGATTTAGACACAATTTACACTCTTGTTAAAAGAACAATTGGCGGCGCTACAAAATACTTTGTAGAAATATTTGATGATGACCGAACAACAGATAGTGCAATCCAATATTATGCTAACCCAGTTTCACCTGACCAAGCAGTTCCAAGCAACACAACGGCTGGCGGTTTATCGCATTTAAATGGCAAAACAGTAAATGTTATTAGAGATGATATAGTAGACGCAAATCAAACAGTATCATCAGGTAACGCAACTCTAGGCGGTGTTCCCACAACTTACGCAGAAGTTGGTTTAAATTACACTGTTACTCTTAAAACAAACCCATTTGAACCCAGGTCTCCCAGTGGCGCTGTTCAAAGCGAAAAGAGACGAATTATTGAAGTAACGCCTATTCTTTATAAAAGCCAAAACATTACAATTAATGGAAGAAATATTTCTCTTGATACTTTTCCACTAAGTGGCACTGGTAAAGTGCCAACCTTTACCGGACCTAAAAAAACACAAGGGTTTCTTGGATACGACCGAGATGCTCAAATAACAATTTCACAAGAACAGCCAGTATTTTTTACTCTGTTATCACTCGATTATAAGGTAAGTGTCTAATGGCCGCAATTTTACCATTCTTACAAGTTGCTGGAACAGCATTTAGTTTTATTTCTAAAATTAGTTCGGCAAATGCTCAAGCAAGACAAAATGAAGCAAAGGCATATGAAGCTGGCATAAAAGGCCGGACAGATGCTGTTGCCTATCGTGAAGAAGGTATTCAAAAATTAAAAGAAATGCGAAGAGCTATGAGCGCAAACATTGCAAGAGGTTCTGCCGGCGGCCTAGACCCTTTCGCCGCTGGAGAAACCATTGATTTGTTAAATTTAAATAATTTAAGCGAAGGTGGTCAGGATTGGAAGTTAGCCCGTAACAACGCAGAAATGGCTATTCTGATGGGAAATAGGCAATCAATGATTTACCAAGACGCGGCTGCATCAAACCGAACTTACGGATATTTAGGCGCAGTTGCAGATTTATCTACATCAACGGCAACAATAATTGAAAATAGATACCCAACCGAAAGCACTACTTAATGGCTGAAAGAAATGTTTTATATCAAAGAAATCCACGTTCTTTAAATATTCCAACTTTGGACTACGCTAACGCTAGAGCTATTGCTCAGGGTTCAGCCCAATTAAATCAAAGTTTAAATAGATTAACTAATTTTATTTCACAAAAAAATGCTAATGTCGCAAAAACAAAAGGCACTGAGTATGGTGCAGCCAATGCACCCACAATTGACCAAATTAATGATGCGTTAAAAACCGGCAAAGAACTAGAGTTTCCAGGCTCAAAAACTGGCAGCTTGTTTGATAGGGCTGTAAACGCAGCAGCAATGGAAGTTTTTTCTAGTAATTTAGAAACTGCGGCGCGTTCGCAAATTACTCAAAAAGCAGTTACGGCAGAGCAAAATAACATACCAATAACTGAAATGCGGAACTCACTTGATGCAATTATTCAAGGGTATGCGGATAGTTTTGACGAATCTGATGCTGGTTTTGCACAACGTTTTAAAGCGCGCATGGGCATAGTAGCTAATGCTGAATATAAAACATATGCGGGCCAACATCAAACAAAAATGGAAAAAGAAATCCAAGCTTCTTTTGTGGCTGGTTTTAAAATTACATTAGATGATGAGCTTTTAAAAGTGATTACAAATGGAATTTCTGTCGAGGGTCTTGATGGGGCGCCTGATACGACAACAGCGGCAACAAAAGAAATTATTCAAGGAATGAAAGCGCAATTAAGCCAAAGCATGGTTAGAATAGGATTTGCTGCGCCGGCAATTGAAAAATATCTTAATATTTTTGATGCAAAGGTAAAAGAACACGCAGAAAATATAATCCAAAGCTTTATTGTTGATACTGACAATATTGTTGAAGCTACGACAAAGTCTCAAAGATTATTAAATGGCAATATACCAGACAACATCAAGTCTGCTTTAGAATTATTAGGCCCAGATGAATTGCAAAACGCAAGAGAGTTAGCAGAAAAATCATTAAACTTATTTATGGAAGAAGAAAAAGACCACTTAGAAGCTAGAAAAATATTAGATGAGACAAACAATAGAAGTTTTACAAGAGAAATAGGCGCCGCATTGCTTTTACAAGCAAATAATTATGAAGAGGGAAAAGCAGAAATAATGCGCGTGCTTCAGGATTATGAAAAAGCGTTACCTTTTGAAGTGGCAGAATTTAGAGAAAAGAATAATATTATAAGAATTGGGGCTATAGTAATGCCAAACATTTCTGATGAAACTGTAATGGCAGGATTTACACTAGACCTTTTTAGCGCAACGCAAAAATATACTGTGCAAAATGTTTTAGACGCTAAAGAAGATGGCAATTTATCTCAACTTGATTTTGAAGATATTATAACAAAATATGCCGCTAGAGCAGATAAAAATTATGAAAACGCATTAAGTTATGGAAAATTAAAATTTGGCTTAAATGATAATATGTTTATTTTAGCCCCAGGTCCCGATAACGCAAAAAGAATTAATGCGATGAACGAATTTGAATCTGCTATGATTGATGCGCGGGAACTACAACCAACGGATTTCAATGCTATGCAATGGGCTAGAGCAAACGCTCAAACTTATGTGGACATGATTAAAGGCGATAGCGATAAGAAACAACAAAAATTAGATAATATTAAATTTACTAAAGACCAAATAGACCAGGTTGTTAGCGGAAACGCAAACTCTGTAACATTTGAAGAAGGCAAGCTTACAAAAATTGAAGCTATGGAATTTCAGAGACTTATAAATAATCCAGATTTAGACGCAAGTAGGTTTGAAAATGAGTGATGAGCTTTCAAAACTATACAACCAAATTCAAGAGATAAAAAACTCACCAGAAAGTTGGATAGTAAGAAATAATGTTACTGGAATATTGCATGAGGGCGTTGGGCGTAAACCTTTGGCTTGGGGAGAATATCCTGAAGGTATGGACCCAGAAAGTGAAAACGCAAAACAATATGATATGTGGAGAGGTAATTTTCTAAGCCTACCACAAACGGCTTTTACACCAGAGGGTATGAGCGAAATACAAATGCAAGACCAAGACAGCGTGGTTTCTGACCCTCTCTGGGCAACAGCGTCTAGGGTCTTGCATAATTATTTAAATCCTACTGGTGAAGACAAAGGTTTTTTTAGTGATTTAAGTGGAGACAAGCAAAGGCAATTAAATCAAGGAGAGCAAATTGTCAGTGATGAAAAAGGTTTTGATGATTACGCTCAGTGGGGCGTAAATTTTATATCATTGTTTGAAAATAATTTTTCGGCAATGGGTATTAACACAGCTCAATTAATGGACGCTCCAATAGAGGTTCACCGCGCAATGTATTACCTCATGGAAAGCGCTGACCGAAAAGGCGTAAAATTCTCTAACGTTGTAAAAGGGCTTGGTAACATGATGGCTGACCCATTTACATATTTAGGTTTAGGTACTTTGGGAATTGGTTTGCTCGGCAAACAAACTGGTCAAAAATTAACTAAAATGGCTTTTAAGGATTTATTAAAAAATTCAGTAAAATTAGTAAAACCCACTAAAGTTTCTGCGGCGGCAAGCGCTGAAGGCGCGCTATATATGACTGCCTTTGATTTGGCCAGGCAAAACGTTGCAGTTAATGCTGAAGTTCAAGATGAAATTAATTTAGGCCAAACAGCAGCTATGGGAACAACGGGCGCTGTTATGGGACAAGGTTTAACTAGACTTGTCGATGCCGCACCACAAATAGCAACAAATGTGAGTGGAGCAATTGTTGACGCAGGAGAGGCCGCAAAAGCACGAATGGAAGGTGGCACTCAGGTTAATACAGGACTTGATATAGACCCCCTACTCGCGGCGGCTGGCGCGATAGCTTCAGGAGAAGATGATGGCAATTGAAAACATAGAAACACTTGACCCAACTTTAGACACACCAGAAGTTATGGCTCCTGAAATGTCAGAAGAAATACTTGCGGCAGACCCTATGACTGAAGAGCTTGTCGGGGAAGAGCCTGTTGGCGAAGAAGTTGAGGTTGCTGGTTATAGGTCAAAAATTGCTAATGTTATTAGGAAACCAATTCGGCGAGAAGGTGAAGACTTAACAAAACCCGCTACTAATTTTCAAGATGATGTTGATAATCCAATTGTTGAAATAACATCAACAGGGCCAAAAATTCGGCGTGCTTCTGCTGATGAAATGTCATCAATTGAAAACTGGGCAATTAATAAAGATGAAGGTTTTGATGTAATTATTCCAAATATGCAAGCAGTTGGGTTTGTCAAAAAAGATGGCAAAATAGTTGAAACGGATGAAGAAGCAATAAAACCTTTGTTAGAGCAAATAGATAATATTTTTGAATTGTATAAAGACCGCATTGACTCACAAGGAAAATCATTAATTCGTAAAGGCAAAAGAGGTTATGCCGAAATTTTAAAAGACGCTGACGAAATAGGGTCTGTAACAATTTTAACAGAGTTAATGAAAAGAAATGCTGGAGATAGACCATTTAATGATGCTGAATATGCGGCAGCAAAACGGATGCAAGAAGCAGTAAGGTTAAATGTTCAAGAATTACTTTTAAATTACAAGCAAACTAACAGTGTTATGGATTTAGCAAAATTAGCACAAGCAATCTCTATGCAAGGCTTGGTAACAGTTCGTATTGCAGGGGTTGAAGAAGATATTGGTAGAACGCTTGTTTCAATGAAAATTTTTGCATCAGCTCCAAAGGCTTATAAAGAAGCTGTAAGAACAATGATGGATGAAACTGAAACTCTACAAAAATTAAGTGGTTCGCCGTCTGGAATGATAACAACAGGAAATATTCAACAATTTTTAGACGCTTATGGTGGAGAAGAAGGTATGCTTACTTTAATAGCTATGCACCAAAGGCTTCCCAAAGAAGACCAAGCAAAATTTGCAGCCCGTTCTATTTACAGAAAAGGGGGAGATATGCTTGTTGAATTGTATCAATCAGCACTTTTATCAAACCCACTTACTCATGCCTACAACATGGCGGGTAATATTGTTATGATGGAAACCCAAGTAATTGAACGATTACTACAGGGCAAACCGCGCGAAGCTTTTTCAATGCTAACTGCTCAAGGCAAGTATATGCCCCAAGCAATGCGCGCCATGTGGTACGCTTTAAAAAATGAAAAAAGTTTAACTGATGCAAGTACCAAATTAGATAGCGATATGAAAGCTATTGGTAGGTCAACTTTTAATTTAAAAAATACAAAAGAAGGTGGTGGACAGATAGAAAGTTCAGCGGCAATGGCAATGGACGTTTTTGGTGGGCTGATGAGATTAGGTGGTTACCGCCCAATGATTGCAATGGATGAATTTTCTAAGGCGTTATCGCGCGGAATGCAAATAGAAGCTTTATCAGTTAGAGCGCAAAGCGATGCTTATAGGTCTGCTATTCAAGTTGGGAAATCAAAATTAGAAGCCACAGACGCGGGCGTTAATGCATATTTAAAAATGCTACATTCGGAAAGTGCCTTTGATGAAGGGTCCGAATTTGCAAAAATGGTAACTTTCCAAGACGATTTGCCAGGTTTCTTAGGCGATGTAATGCCCGCAGTAAGTCACCCAATTATGAAAATATGGTTGCCATTTTACAAGACACCAACACAAATTGTTCGCCGCCTTACAGAAAGAACCCCATTCGCTGTGGCGTTTATGCCATCGGTGCGAGAAGCCATAAAACGAGGTGGTGCAGACAAAAAAGAAGCTTACGCAAGAATGGCTTTTGGTTCCTCTGTAATGGCCACAACAATGTTCTTAGGCAAAGGTGGCGTCTCAGATGATTTTGTTATGACGGGGTATGGGCCTACAGACAAAACGCGAAGGCGATGGCTAGAAAACCATCAGCCTTATTCAGTCGGTATTCGTAACGAAGATGGTTCTTTTAAGTGGATTTCATATGAGCGATACGACCCCATCTCTGGTCTTATAGCAATGTATATGGATGGCGCCGACCTTGTAGAAAAATCAATGGGCGGGGAATTTGATAATTTTAGTGCTGAAATTCTTTTAAACGGGGCGCAAGCTTTTTCTAGGTATCCCACAGAAGCCCTTCCAATGGTGCAATTTATTGGTGAATTATCAGACATGGCGGGAAGCCCCTATATGACTGCGGAAGAAAAATTTTCACGATTAGAGGGAATATTTGCAAAACAAGTTATTAAAGCTGGATTAATAGTAAAGAAACAAGTGTTAAGCGGTGGTCTAATAGGTGATAGCCTTTCAGCAACATTTGAGCGCTTTCGTGACCCTGTAGCGCGTTCGACTATTCCAGAAGAGCAATATAACGGCTCTTATGTTGATGCGTATTATCAGGCGTTACATGAAATGCGCGCTAGAACACCAGGGCTTTCAGAAACTTTGCCAAGTAGAAAAAACAGATGGTATGAAGAAGTGTATCAAACTGACTTTAAAATGGAAAATGGTCAAGCGCGGGGCAATATTTGGCAAACAGTTTTGCCTTATCGCGTGGTTAATAAACCAGAAAAAAGTTTTATTAACTTAAATCTTGAAGTTATGAATCAAGCTTTGGCCCCATTAAGGCGTAATATGGGGGAGTCAAAAATAAAACTCACAGGCACACAGTATGACAGATACATTGAGTTATATAATTTCCCGTATCGTTCAGACTTTTTTGAGGGGGAAATGCCGTCTGCAACAGAAGCTATTGAAGAGCTTCTAATGAACACAGAATTTCAAGAAGCAAGCATGGGCCGAAAAGTATTAAAACTACAACAAATAGATGGTTTTTATAAAGACAATGCAAAGCGTTTAATGAAACAGGAGTTTATTGATTTGCAAGCGCTTATTGCAAAACGTGATGCAGTTTTTGATGAAACTGGTCAAGCTCCTAAAAAATTAAATAAATTAAACGAAAATGAAATTAATGAATTTTTAGACTCTATTGAATGAAACGTTGAAAAAAAATTATGATTATTGTACAACCCCTATAAGTAAGGAATAGAAAATGGCCACATTTAGTGTAACAGATACAGTCAGAAAGGTGCAAGGAACGGGCAATGCAAGTACAACTGCGTTTGCTTTCAACTTCCAGGTCAACGCAACATCAGATATAAAGGTCTATCTAGACTCCACGCTAAAATCTGAAAGTACGCATTACTCAATTCAAGATGGCAGTGGAAACGCTGGGTTAGCCGCTACTGGTTTAGGGTCAGTAGTATTTGGCACAGCACCAGGAAACAATGTGGTTGTCACAATCTTATCTGACGTTCCATTGGCCAGGACCTCTGTGTACACTTCAGGCGGCAACATCACAGCGGCTGCGCTAGAAACAGACTTTGACACAATAACAATGGCTCTAGGCGATAGAGAAGAGCGGGACACAAGAGCGCTGAGAGCGCCGCCAGAGGACCTATTAGCAGTAGATATGACATTGCCAGGCAAAACTGCACGTTTAGGCACTGTGCTTGGTTTTAACGCTTCTACGGGCAATCCAGAGGCCGGACCAAAAATAGCAGACGTTACAACGTTGGCAACGGTTACGGCTGACATACAAACTTTAGCGCATATTGAAGATGGTACAGACGCAACTGATACAATTCAAACTGTTGCTGGTATAGCTTCCAATGTAACAACAGTAGCTGGGGTTTCTAGTAATGTAACAACGGTTGCTGGCATTGCTTCTAATGTCACTGCTGTAGCTGGTGATGCAACTGACATTGGCACTGTAGCTGGTAAGGCCACAGAGATAGGAAGACTTGGAACAAGTGAATCTGCTACTGCACTTGGTGTTTTAGGAACTACTGCGGCTGTAGCTGATTTAGATACAGTGGCTAACATTGCTTCTAATGTAACTACAGTAGCTGGAGTAGCATCGAATGTAACTGCTGTTGCTAGCATTGCTCCAGATGTAACCACTGTTGCCGTGGACGCAACTGATATTGGTGTTGTTGCTGGCAAGACCACAGAAATAGGTAGGTTAGGAACAAGTGCAAATGTTACTGCAATGGGCTTGCTTGGAACTTCCGCAGTTATTGAAGACATGGGTTTGCTCTCTGCTAGCGCAGTTATTACTGACATGGATTTGCTAGGAACAAGCGCAAATGTAACGGCTATGGGTATTTTAGGAACAAGTGCAAATGTCACTGCTATGTCAACTCTTAGTGCGTCTGCGGTTGTTGCTGATATGGCTCTCTTAGCTACAACAGATGTAATTGCTGACATGGCATTGCTTGCTAATTCAGATGTTATTGCTGATATGAACACATTGGCTACTTCAGATATAGTATCTGATTTAAATACTTTAGCTACTTCTGATATAGTTGCTGACATGGCGTTACTAGCTACCACTGATGTAGTCTCTGATTTAAATACGCTTGCCACAACTGATATAGTTTCTGATATAAATGCGTTAGCTGTTACTGATATAGTTGCTGATATAAATTTACTAGCAACAAACGCTGTTATTGCTGACATGGCATCACTAGCTGGTAGCGGTGCTAATCCTAATATAACTAGTGTTACTGCATCTGGTCAAATAGCAGCAGCATCCTTAGACATTTCAGGTGATATAGACGTAGACGGCACTACTAACCTAGACGTGGTGGATATTGATGGTGCGGTAGACATGGCAAGCACACTTACTATCGCTGGTAATCTTGGCATAAATATTGCAGACGCTTCTCAGAAACTGCACGTCGGTGGAAACGCAATTATTACTGGTATTACTCGGTTAGGGAATGGAACAGCTACCTCTCCAGCTTATCAGTTTGTAGCGGATACAAACACTGGTATGTATAGAAGCTCTAGTGATGTGCTAGGTTTTTCTACTGGTGGCACAAATAGACTAACTCTCAATTCAACTGGTGCTACCTTTGCTGGCACAGTAACTTCTACAGGACAGGTATTTACACCTGTCATAGGCCGTTCGAACGACACAAATACAACAATTGATTTCCCTGGCTCCGACGTTATACAAATGTATACGAACGGAACAAAACGTTTAGAAATTGA
>Ga0209535_1002983_pt1 | contig 10963 bp, 27 predicted proteins | sample LinPmetageLP28_FD_184041 | JGI IMG/M metagenome (GOLD analysis project Ga0209535, IMG submission 184041) | Marine viral communities from the Pacific Ocean - LP-28 (SPAdes) (version 2) | ecosystem: Environmental > Aquatic > Marine > Oceanic | place: Pacific Ocean | collected 2009-08-22
CAGTGTATGCACAATATGCTCACTGTTGAATAGTATATACACACTAGAGCTCACTGTTGAATCCTATGCGTAGCTGTATAATAGTCAAAGATATCCCATCCTCCCTAGAAGGAACCGTACTGGATTATATAGAAGAACAAAGCCCCACAGTCAGTTCAATGATAACTGGGGACGGTGTACTGCACGTGATTTCATATGATGGCTACAATATACTAGTGGATCTAATGGTTAGTGAGTATGTGGTGGATAGTGATCGGTTGAAAGGTTGGTGGTGGGAAGCTTGGAGAGTGTTGAAAACACAACCAAGTTAGGCAATGGCAAAAGTATTTAAACTATGCCTCTCGAGACCTCAGCCAAAGGTCTAAAAAACTAGCATAAGTCTTTGAAATCTGTATGAAATTTCTCCGTATGGTGTAATATGAAGCTTCGTTTGATACCATATGACGGGTCGTTTGACCCCATACGAGGGCTCGTTTGGCACCGTTTGACCAGATCAAAAACCTTTTATTTTCAAATGGTTATCACGGTGAATTCATCCTGATTTGAAACTTTTGAATTTTCTCTTGAATAACAAGTACTTGCACACTACGTTAACTATATGGTATAAGTCATTGATTGTATTGATCATTTTCCACTAGTGTATTTTCTCTATATATAACAATAGGTTATCCAGCGATGTAACTTCGCCGTATAAGTCTTTGATTTCATTACTGAAATTCACAGCCTCTTTGTTTTCAATGAGTTAGGCCGGGAAGTTCATCCGCCACCGAGGGGTTCTGGTTATTTTGGTTTAATTCGGCAAATGGTTTAATATTAAACTATCTGGGGAGGAACGGTTTAACGTTAAACTATCTTGGGGCAATGGTTTAATATTAAACTATCTTGAGAAATGGTTTAACGTTAAACTACCTTGAGATTTTTGCATACGTATGCAAAGGTCCCTTCAGGCTCCTCGAGTGAATTGGACTCTCGGTATCAATCTTTCGAAAACGTTTCCGGCGGGTGGATCTATTTGCGATCCGATATGTTTGATTTTTGCCTTTTTGTTGTTGCCCTATATATAATGTATAGCAGGCACAACCCCAGAAGTCAACCATTATTTTCCCCACTAAGTCATTGAAAACACACGCAAAAAAATCTTTTTTTTATTTGCTAAGTCATTGATTCTAAACAAAACGTTTCGGTTGCATCTGGTTTGTTTATGTGCTATACAGTTAATATAAACAATAATAACATATAGGAAAAAATATGCCATATAACAAATCTGTCGCTAGACCTGCTTACTATAAAATTCCAGCCACTACTCTTGCACAATTAGAAAAAATCTGTGTGCGTTTATGTGCTAATAGTAATATGTCTTACCGTACAAAGCAATCCCACATTGCTAAACAATTTCTCTTGTATAACAAGCACTTAGCAGAAAACTGCTAAGTCATTGTTTTTAAAGGAAACTTAGGGGTTGACATTGAGAACAAGATTTGCTATAGTGTATGTATAGTTAGAAACAATAAGTGAGGGCTTATATAATGACAGAACGATTTGTATGTTTTAATGCTGAAGACCAAGGCATCCGTGTAACCGTTGAACACGAGAGCGCCGGTTGGGCTGATAGTGTTGAGGCGTTGACAGCGATCCTTATGAGGAATTCAATTTCACTCTCAACAGATAGATGCTTTAATAGCAGTGATGTTGATTTCGCTAGTGAAGAAGGTTTCGCTACCGATGATGATGCTCACACAATGATCAATTCAGCGTTTGAGGCATTTTCATAAAAAAGAGGTTGACACAGCCCGCGGGCTGTGTTATATTAAGTTATAGGGCAAACAAACAAGAGGGAATATCACAAATGGCAACTAGAGCTCGTATCGGACTAGAATTAGCAGACGGCACTATCACAACTTCATATCATCATTGGGATGGTTACCCAGCAGGCTTAGGCTTCAACTTGGTGAACAACTGGAACACAGAAGAGAAGATTGCTCCAGCTATTGCACTAGGTGACGCTTCGCATTGGGCAGACACCATTGGTTCAAAGACAGACTTTGACTGCCGTGACGACAACTACTACAAACAGAACGTCTATTACAACCGTGATAGAGGTGAAGCATGGGATATGGTTGGTCCAATTGACTATGTTTCTTACGCTGTGTTTGAAAAGTCATTCCTACGCAATACACCAGCCGGTGAAGACTATGCTTACATCTTGAGGAAAGATGGTACATTTACACAGGTGAACGAATACACCAAAGAGATCAAGCACGATGCAGAAGACGACATCCGTAGTGATGCCGCAAAGATGCAAAGGTTAATTGATGCGGAGGCCGCGTAATGGGTCGCAAGGTTCAAATCCTAGTATCACTTGAAATTGAAGATGATGCTAATGAACAAGAAGTAGTCGCCGAGTGCGACTACTCATTCACCCATGAAGATATAATTAACACAGAAATATTGGAGGTATATGAAGATGCCTAATTGGTGCAATAATACTTTATCCATTACAGGTAACACAGAAACTCTAGTACAGTTGAAGCCTGTACTAGAAGCAGGTCAGGGACTATTAGAAGCAATCAAGCCTATAGGTGACTGGGATTATAACAATGCGGTAGAAGCATGGGGCACCAAGTGGGATGTTGATACTGAGTGTTTGGTATACACAGACAACGGTGACGGCACTGCGAGTATCCAAGGTCACTTTGATTCGGCCTGGGCACCACCTATTGAAGCACTCCAAACTCTAGCAGAGGACTGGGACTCTTGCTATATTGAACTCAAGTATTTTGAAGGTGGTATGGACTTCATTGGTGTATGGGACTCAGAAGGCGGCGAGGCCTATTGGGAAGGTATACAAGAGCTGGTTAACGAAGATGCTCACAAAGAAGATGTCGTACTAGGTGAGCTGATTGATGAGTTTGGTTTAGAAGAATGGTATGACGAAATGGCACAAATGGAAGATGCCTAAATAAAAAGGTTGACCTTGGGATCAAGAGATGCTATAGTCTATATATAGGGTAAACAAAAAGAGGGCAATATGATTAAAATTTTCAACTCAGCATACCGTGATTCAGACGTTCGTGAGATTCCATTAGATGAGGTCAACATTGTAACACAGAAGATCAACTGTTACACAGGCGCACCTTACATCTTGTTTGAACACAAGGACTTTCCATTAGGTGCATTGATGGCTACCTATGATGGTTCCAACTGGGCTTGCGATTTAGATTAATTACTTGGTACCTACAAAGGCGCCCGTGGGGCAGATAAGGGTAGGCTAAGGTATTCGATTAAAACAGGTGTATGCCAAGATCGAAACGCCCAAAAAAAAAAGAAAAAAAAGGTTGACAACGGTTATAGAATTTGCTATAACTAATATATAGAAACAGTAAATGAGGGTTTACAAAATGGTAGATGCAAGAGATAAAGCAATTGAGTTGGTTGAAGAAGGATTAGTTGATCCGGTAAAGATGGTTACTATGCTGGTCAAGTATATGAGCAAAGACGAAGTTGAAGACTGTCTGGATTGTAATGAATTAAGCGATAGGTTCCTAGAGGAGGTTTACTAATGGGAATGAGCGGGTTTATACTATCCTTAGAAGAAGCATACTGGGATTCAGTCGCTGAAATTGTTAAGGACAGTTTAAATGTAACAGAAGCAATGGACCGGGCGGTTTCATTGTCAAAGCCAATGGTACCACACCTAGAGACTGAGCACGTTAAGGATTCAGTTGGTGAGATGTGGAGTGATGTTTGGGGGAACAATTTATAATGGCTTACTGGACTCACACTAAAGATCCTATCGGAGTGTTCGTTGAGAAAGAAGTAGGCAACTATTTCGAATATTCAAACAACGATGATCCGTTCCACTGGTGCGAAGACTTCCCACACAAGATATGGGTAGGTGGACTTGTAAATGATCAAGGCTACCGTTATGGCATAGTCAAAAAGACTGTAGCCTATGTGGCAGTAGACGAAGATGAGTTCGGACTACCTGTTGTAGAGAAATGGAACCTTAAAAAGAACACGGAGTATTTGGTACAATGACACATACCTTTTTTAAAAATAATCAATATCAGGTGATCAAAGAAATTGACCAATCACCTTTCACTGTGCAATATGCATGGCAATTTGAATCAACTCAACTTGAACTAGTGTTTGATCCTACTGAAGAAGGATGGGATGAACTTGTAGAGAACTTAGAGAATGGTACTTGGACCCATATGGTTGCTAAGGTAGCTGTCCTATATGATGGACAAGAGATTGGTACTGAGTATCTAGGCTCTGTTGTAACACCAAATCCTGAGCAATGGTTCGAGAAGGACGAAAACGGTGCAGTCGCTGACATGGTTGAAACTGCTATGGATGAAGCTCGGAATGAGTGCGTACGAAGATTAGATGTTCTGAAAAAAGATTTTTTAGGGGTTGACATCACTTCTTAAACCTGCTATATTGTATATATAGGGTAAACAAAAAGAGGGTATCATGGATTACGCAATGTTTTCGAAAGCTGGCAACTACAAGGTTGCTGATATTGTTAATACCGCAAAAAATCTTGCGGTGAGCGAACCTATAGAACGGGTTTGGAATTGGGTCGAAGCGGAGTTGGATGCTCTTAGCATTAACCCCAAGTTTGAAGAGGCAACTGATACTGCCGTTAGAGATGCTGTATACGACTCAGTGGTATGCGGGTAATAGAATAAGGTTCTAGTCTTGGGTCCATGTGTAATACGCTTTGACGGAACATGGACCCGGGATTGGTTAATTGTTGAAAGGTTTATTAAATGACAATATATGGTATGGCGATAGCATTGTATAAATTTCGTATCGAAAGAGAAAAGCGAATCATTGCTTTGTTAAGGAGTGTAGAATAATGTCGGACTTAATTGGATTTATCGAAGACTTAGAGATGCTTGATGCACTTGACCCAGTGGCTAAAGAAGCCCACTTGGAGTATCTGCTCAACCAGTACCGTAACAAGCTGGCTGATGAAGAAGCAGAAATGGAAAAGCAATTTAATTTGTCATTTGCGTAAAAAGAGGTTGACAATCGGTTTGCCCTGTGCTATATTGTATATATAGGGTAAAAACAAAGAGGGCAATATGTTTATAGTAATCACACAGTCTTTAGAAAATTACGGTGCACACAGCGAGAGCGGTAAGTTCGCAGACGGCCAGAACTATTGGAAGTTCAAGGGCGGCGATACTTACCTAGTTGAGGACCTAGAGCGTCCGGCGGATGCAATGGCATTCGTAGCCGCAATGACTATAGAGAATGGCATTGGGTGGAAGGAATTCCCAAGTGATGTTATGAGTGTCCAGGAATGGGCTCACACGTTGCCAGACGATGCTGGTGAACCACAGTCTTGCAGAGACTACTACCTATCGCAGGTCAAGCGAGTATCTCCTAACGCTATGAAGGAGCCAATGGTAAAAGGTATGACCGAAGAGGAGGTTTACTAATGGCGATGTGTCCTAAATGCTTTCAGAATGAGAAGCCATTGCTGGCTCAGCATTGTCCACTCTGTACTCACCAGACAGGAATTGGTGAACAGATTAGTTTTAGTATAACCACAACCGTATTGGCAATAATGATGTTGGTTGGATTTTTTTGGTTTATCGGAAGTATTTTAGGTTGACATTATGAAATTAATGTCGTATAGTAAACACAATATCGAAACAGAGGGGCTGATAGATATGATGAATATGAAATTTTTAGATGGCACGTTTAAATTAAGAGGCAAAGAGGTTTCAGTAGCAGGGCAAACTCTTCCAGTAGTAGAAGGTTTCAAGGTCGGAGTTCGCGGCGGCTACGTGACTGTGAATGGACAAGCGGTCCCAGGCTATCCTGATAGGAATATCAAGGTAATGGTCAATGGTGCTGATAGTACTGTGAATAGTACTGACACCGTAGCCGTCGCAGAAGAAAGCGATGCTGAGACAGTTGAGCGGTTGCGTGAGCGATTTAATATGCTCGGTGAGATGACCAAGGCTGTAAAGAAAGGTGATGTACGTGCAATGATCGTATCAGGACCTCCGGGTGTTGGTAAGTCGCATGGTGTTGAAACAGTACTAGATCGATACAAGACCTTAGAGACTCTAGGAGGTGAACGCAAGTTTGAAGTGATCAAAGGTGCTATGTCAGCTATTGGTCTCTACTGTAAACTGTACAAGAATTCAGGTGCAGGTAACGTTATAGTTTTTGATGACTGTGATAGCATATTCAATGATGAACTATCGCTGAACATTCTTAAGGCGGCTCTAGATTCTAAGAAGAAAAGAAAGATCCACTGGAATACTGACTCCTTTAAATTACGCAACGAGGGCGTTCCGGATTGCTTTAACTTTGAGGCCAGTGCTATCTTTATCACCAACCTTAAGTTTGATAAGGTAAAAGGCAAGCTTAGAGAGCACTTGCAAGCTTTAGAAAGTCGTTGTCACTACATGGATCTGACTATTGATACAGATCGTGAGAAGATGTTACGTATACATCAAGTGACTATGGATGGTATGCTCAATGCATACAAGTTCACAGAGGAGCAGGTCAAAGAGATCTTAGACTTCGTGGACGTTAACAAGAATATCTTGAGAGAGCTGTCACTGCGTACAGTGCTCAAGATTGCAGACCTAGTGAAAGCTTTTCCTGACAGTTGGAAAGCTTATGCAGAGAATACTGTGATGAGACGTGGCTAACCCTCAGCTTTTCCTCTAACAGTAGGTATAAGACGTAGCCCTCACGCTCTTATACCACCCGAGCTCGGTGGACCGCCCTCATCCACCGGGCTCAATCTTTTCTAACTTATTATATCTAAACCCCTACTTCTGCTAGGTTGTATTTGGTCTAGTTTTATACTATATTAATAGTAAGGAAACAAACACAGAGGGAAGACAATGCAAGGACTTTTTATTTACGCAATAGGTTGCTTTGTACTAGGTTTAGTTTTTATCCATTTAGGAGATACGCTCTTAGGTTTAGCAGTCTGTGCCGCAGGACCATTTTGGTTAGCTATTGCACATCATAAGGAAACCAAAGACTCAGAAGATTATGAATATGATGAAGAGGAGGACTACTAATGGAACTTTTAATCAACGTAGTGTTTGCTGTATTCTTTGGATTTGGTTGCGCCGCAATGCTGTCAGCAATGATGGGACTGATATGGATGTTTTGGGATATGTTCAAAAAAGATTAAAAAAGATTAAAAAAGAGGTTGACATTGCTCTATATATTTGCTATATTAAGTATATAGGGCAAACAAACAAAGAGGGCAAACTATGCAAAATGAAATCCAGAAACTGATCGAAGCAATCAAAACAGACTATCTAGAGTGGACCACTCGTTGCACAGGCAGTTCACCATCAGGTAGCCTAAGCGACATCAACCATGCGATGATCAAAGAGTTCAACGAAACCATTTCGGTTAAAGAAGGTAACAAGTACACCAAGATCCTTAAAGGTGGAAGTGTTTGGGGATTCGTAGTGCAGAAAGATGACGCCAAGTTCAAGAAGGGCGACATACTAAAGGCAGCAGGCTACAATGCTCCGGCTCGTAACAAGAGCAGAGGCAACATCTTTAACGGTTACAAGATACAGTGGACAGGACCACTTTATTTAAAATAAATCAAATTAGAGGTTGACCTTGCTCTATATATTTGCTATAGTAAGTATATAGGGCAAACAAACAAAGAGGGCATCCACAATGAGTACAGATTTAAGAAACGTTCCAGACTGTAGAGCACAGAACGAATTGAGCCAGACACGCTTCTGGGGTGGTGAGGATCGAATGACTTGCATACAGGTCTCGCAGGTTAAGCCAAAGAGCGAACGCACCACAAAAGGTTCAACAGACTTCTTCAACCACTTGTCATTGACACGTCACCAAGCACGACAGTTGGCCACAGAGTTGATGTTGTTCGCAGAAGGACGTGAAGTTGAAGAGGTGTGTTCATGAAGACCTTTTGCGGCCTAATGATGATTGCATCAGCTGTGATTGGTGTTGGTGTGTTGGATGACTGTGGAGGCTCTTGTATACAACCAGACCACGATGCACTATGGCGTTGGATGGTCACGTTTGTTTGTATGATTGCCACTGTATTTTTTGGCCTTGCGGCTGTAACCATTGGAGGATTAGAAGATGAATGAAGCTGAACAACAGAAGATCATGTATAGATTGCGATGTGCGGCAGAACGTGATCCTAATGATATAATTGCCAATAGCTGTAGCCAGCTGGCTTTTGAAATGGAAACACCCAAGCGTCACCTAAGGCTAACAGAAAAAGACTGGCACATCATCCGTTATGCCCAAGAAAAAAAGTACACTCCGTTGAAGAAAACGGTTGACCTTGAATCAATTTTCGTATAGTGTTAATGTATAAACAAACAAAGAGGGTAACATGATTAATCAAATAGTATCACAGGCAGTGACTGCCATCAGCCAAGCCAACAATGAAGAACTCAATGACATTGTTGATGCACTGAAAATGCGAAGAACTCAGTTGGCAAGATCCGCCACTAGACAGTTCCTCAAAGGTGACTTTGTAACATTCTCAGGTAGACGAGGTACTGTACAAGGACAGGTTGAATCTATTGGTAGAAAGAACCTAGTGGTAAAAGACACTGCCACAAACACCAAATGGAGAGTGACTGCCTCCATGTGTGAACCACTTGCAATTGGTGGATAAAAAAGGTTGACATTGGTTTTGTCCTGTGCTATAACTAAGCATAGGGCAAACAAACAAAGAGGGTACCATGCAACGCAATTATAGAACAGCTTACAATGCACTTAAGAAACTAGGCGCACCAGTTATTGAAGGTGGCTATGACGGAGAAGATACATTCCGTATTAGTGCAGAAGACAACTCCGACTATGTATGGGCAGACTATTACCAAATGACAGACGGTGACGGCACTGGCTATGAGATGGGAGTAAGTGATCGTATTAACCGTGTGCTTAGTGCAAGCGGACTGTTTGCAGAGTGGATCAACCCAGGCGTATTAGGCGTGTGGGAAGACTAATAAAAGGTTGACATTGATCTTGCTCTATGCTACAACTAAGTATAGGGCAAACAAACAAAGAGGGAATTACAATGCTTACACAAGAACTTCATAACTCAGCAATGGTTGCGGCAGAGAAAGCCACTAACGATTACATTGCCACACATGGTGACTTTGATACTTGCGGCTTTGCTTGGGTCACAGTGTATGTTAACGGTGCATCAAAGCTGGGCAAAAGCTTTAAGGCAGTAGGCTTTGATAAAGCATACGGTGGCGGATGGCAACTGTGGAACCCAGGCAAGAGCTTCACACAGAGTATCAATGCTAAGGAAGCAGGCTGTGATGCTTATGTAGCCACAGTAAGATCAGCACTACCCACAGTTAAGATCTACAGTAACAGTAGAATGGATTAGTATCTAGGACAGAAAAGTTCCTAGGCAGGCAAGGGGTATATAATTAATTTTATATACCTTTTGTCATCTATACATAATAAAAAAAATAAAAAAAAATAAAAAAAATTCTTCGGGGGGCCGGCGTATAAAACTGTTTAAGAACAAACACTTAAACGCTAGTAGTGGGGTCAAAAAATCACCACCTCAGATCCATAAGTACTTCACCATTATTTTTGGTAGCAAATTTTTTACCATACAAATACCCATCTCGGACTATCCAACAAACTACAGCAACTCTATCCAACAAACTACAGCAACTCTATCCAACAAGTCACACTATTGTATTACTAGTGTGTGCATACACAGTCTAACTAATACTACTGTAGTACTTAGGACCATCTCGGATTATACTATATGCACAGGGGTAATTTTTTTTGCGTAGCAATTTTTTTACTGTGTATGACCCTCTTCACTAAATACAGTAATGAAACTGTTTGATACTGATCAATTAGTCACTATTAGAGTTGTGTATCATATGCCAGATTACGTTCATGTGCTCAATGAGTTTGTCTGGCAGACACATGATACCACTCCACAGTTTCCTCGTACACACAAGTTTATAAAATTTTGGAACCACAATATAGATGGTCCTATCAACTCAGCTGAAGTTGTGTATGTAAACTACTGGGGTGGTTACACTTACTCACGGATAGATCATGAATATACTGTATGAACTAATACCGCTATTCATATTTGTTGGTATACTACTTGTTATACTATCAGGCATATTTGATCCCAGAAAATAACGAGTTGACAGAGTCTTACGAGTTATCGAGTCAAACGAGATATATACAGTATGAGTATGCATGGTAACAATCACCCACAAGGCAAACGCACAGTGATACTGATGTTGTCAATCTGTGTGCTATTGCACTTTGTTGTTATACCCATATGGATGTACGCATACGGACTATGATAGACTTTGGCGTGATATACTTTGTGCTGATAATGGAACGGCTAGGCAAGGAGATCACCAATCGTGTGTACTTTGCACTATTGTCTGACTGTACTGAAATGGCACTGGAACTCAATTTCTACAACAACACAAATCCGCCCACATATGCATACTGTATTCCAGAAACTAGAGACTAAAAAATTTTTACTGCAAGCACTTCGTGCTGTAGGAAGCGTACCGCGAGCTAACCGCAAGCGGCTCATTCGGACTAAATACCTCGGGGCGTACACTATAGGTCCCGGCGGACAACCGTCTTCACAAGTGGGGCATATAGTGCTACCGCTAAATATCAAAGTGCCGATGAGCACCAAGTGTACGCCACAACCATGATTTATTTGTTTCTACTGATCACACACCTTGAAGGAGGCCGGATTATTGTACACCCAGACAAAGGATACTACACTCGGATGGAGTGTGAAGCCACAGCACAAGTCACACAAACCTGTTTAGGTATGACCATAGAACTACATAGGCGGCCCAATGATCTCACCAAGCTTGTACGCAACCCATAACACAGAACCTTTTTACTCTGCAGGTTCATCAAAGGTGTATTCATGGGCCACTGACGAGCAAGC
>Ga0209535_1002984_pt1 | contig 10958 bp, 14 predicted proteins | sample LinPmetageLP28_FD_184041 | JGI IMG/M metagenome (GOLD analysis project Ga0209535, IMG submission 184041) | Marine viral communities from the Pacific Ocean - LP-28 (SPAdes) (version 2) | ecosystem: Environmental > Aquatic > Marine > Oceanic | place: Pacific Ocean | collected 2009-08-22
AATGATGAGATAGATTGTAACTAAAAGTTTTTTCATTGCCTTACCCTTCCACGAACTCACCAAAATGTACTACATCACCTGAGTGCCTCCAACCATAGTTCCGCAGTTGTTCCAATTCAATATCTTCTACAAACAACCATCTACTCAGCATAGCTTCCATATCATCAGCATGACACTCATCCAGTTCCACTACTCTGCCTTGGAAGTAAGATTGGAGACCCCAGATGTTGTTGGGCTTCCTCTTTAAGTATGCGCCACCTACATCCTGACACAGTGTTGGCCCAGTATAGTAATAGCTTAAGAAGAAAACTCTAGATCGGCTCTTCCTGTAATTAGATTTCTTAGGAAAGTTTACTTCTATAATGTTAGACATTATCGCCTCCGCTTTAGTGCTTTAGGCAGGATGCCAAGGCGCACAAGTTGGTTATTAAATCGCCTTACGAATAATATAGTTATTCTATTATCTTTTGCCAAGTTTCAATTTTTATTCAGTACTCTCCGTTTTATCTTTGAGCTTGCCTTTTTTTTCGCAATCAAATCGTGGATAGCCAATGCCAATTGTTTTTTGGGTCAAGACTTTGCACTTATACAAACCTTCTTTTAATCTCAAAGGAAAACCAAAGTTGGAGTTGCTGTCACCATTACGTTCAAGAAGTTTAACTAAATCCTCTAGATGATAGTCTAGCATTTTGACATGATAAGTTACCTGTTCATAGGGTGGGCTTATAACCTTTATCAAGCTATGATTAGTGTATAATATCTCACCAGTTATAATTATAGCCTCAGCAACTCTTCCGTATATCGTTATTATATTTGGCTCGTGTTTTCCAAAATGTTCTTCCTGTCCATTGGCTGTTAATGGAAGTAATAACGCCAGAACTAATATCTTAATGACCTTAAACATCACCAATAAACCTCTACATCTTTATGGCTATCTTTATTTACAGCACTGCCTGTCTGCGCCAAAGCACTTTTACCAACAAAGACTAGACGCATTTGGTTGTTCCCTTGAAAGCCACACTTGGTACATCTGGCTCTACGCAGTACTTCATCTGAGGTGATGTCCTCACCATATTCTTTTAGCAGAGCAGACACTGGAACCATTGCGTTATGGCGGCACTGATCATTCTTACATTCAATGTAGAAGTGGTGAGACTTATTGCGTTTTAATTGGATCATGCATCAAGGGTAATAGGATTCGGGAAGGTAGACAATTACGACCTACACCCTTCTATTTCAAAATAGTCAAAACAGGAAATTAGTCCTACCGTACCCTCTGACACAATGATTTTTACGTTCTGTACGGTTACCAGTTATTGCAGGTAATAGTATTGCCGAAACTATTGCAGGTGGTGGTTCTCATTCTGTTTGCGTTGTAGTTTTGCATCCTCTGACGTGCTGCAGCACGACTAGTGTTCATCTGTGTCTGTAAGCACTGGGCCATCTCTGGTGTCTTATCTGTAAATCCAAAGTCTAAACATTGGCTGCGAAAGTAGGAACGCTTGACTTCTGCTGATGCAGTGCTGTGCCACATTGGACTTTCTACCCTACCAAATCCTGCACCATTATTACCACCGCAACTCTGCAATATTAAAAGACTTATACCCAACAAAGATAATCTTATCACCTGACATCCTCCAATTAGTTGGAAGGATGATACAAAAGCTATCAATCGAGTCAAATAAATGTTCGCCAAATTAGAACAGAACCTAGTTTATATTTGGCGCATATCATCTTGCATAAATCAATTATCTGGTTAGGTTTTAGACATGAGATATTTACTCAAAATACTCCTTGTTATCTTTGCAGCCCCACTATTTGCTGATGATTTAGAAGATGGAATAAATGCTTATGAAAAAGGTGATCTCAATGAAGCATTTAATTTATTTACTCCATTGGCTGAAGATGGAAATGCAGATGCTCAAACTTACCTCGCCCTTCTCTACGAAGACGCAAAAAATATAAAAGAGGCAGTTTATTGGTACGAGTTAGGTGCTGAAGGTGGAAACCCATATGCTCAGCTTAATTTAGCCATGATGTATGCTCAGGGTATAAATGGCTTCACAAAAAATCAAAAGCATGCAGGTAAACTTTATAGGCAAGCTGCAGAGCAAGGACTTGCTCAAGCACAGAACAATCTGGGTTCGTTATACTACAATGGAACTGGCGTTAAGAAAAATTATACTGAAGCCTTTAAATGGTATAGATTGGCTGCCTATCAGGGAAATGCAGAGGCTGCTATAAGCCTGAGTGCGATTTATGCAAATGGGTATGGCGTTGAGGTAGATTATGTAAAATCTTTCATATGGGCTAATTATGGTGAACTTGCTGGCCTTGAAAAAGAGGGAAAATTTAACAGAGAGATTGTTGAACAAAAACTCAGTGAAGAAGATAAAGCACTTGCATACAAGCTTATCCAAAAATGCGTTTCCTCCAATGGTAAAGAGTGCGACTACTAATAGATAGCAAAGCTGCTTACTGAAGCTGAAGTAAAAAAGAGAAGCCCTGCTTTCAGTATACTGCGAAATAACAATATACCTAAGATACAGAGCTATAGTTTTGGGTAGTTTCAAAAGGCTGTAAGATGCCAATGTACAAAGGGGTTGGGCATGGGCCATACCACCTGCCTACGTAGTATATATACTGCCTCTGCCACAGATCAGGTTTTCATAGTGGAGACTTAATCGTATTTAGATAAACTTAAGGAGAGTTAAAGCAATCACCACACCTCTTGGCATAACACTTTCATATGCTACAAATGAGTATGTCTAAGTTGAGTCTCAAAGTTTTACTTGGTGTGTTTGCGTTGATGTTTAGCGCCAGTGTTGGGCTGAGTGCTGAGTGCAAAGATGATCCTAAACATCCAAGCGTGAAATGATTACGCTGCTAATCCGTCGTCAACGTATTGCGCAATGGTCTTGCCTATCGGTGTAAGCTTGTTGTCGGGTGTAAAAAAACCGCTCAACTTGCCGAAAGCGAGTGCGTGTCTTGCTTTTCTTACACTTGGTCTCGCTGCGTCATCATAGCCACCCATGGTCTTGTTAATGCAGTATGTAAGCACCGTTTCGTACTCGATAAAATCTTTTCGATCGTTCATAGTATGTCCCTAATTTGTAACAGGATCTTTGTTTTGCATTCTAACATGTCTGGTAGGAAGTGGTTTTTCCGCAGGACCTAAATATTCAAATGTTGGATTTAAATGCAACCATCTTTGTTTTTGTTCTTCATCGTCGAAGTTCATTTCCATCGCTGAAGCATTACTACGATTTATTATTGTTACTTTCATGTCCTATATACGTCAGCTGCGGGATGTTGGATCAAACACGGGGGGTGGGGCAATCACGAAAAGGCAATGCACCGTAATCGGAGCACACAGTCAACTTATTCTGCAAACTAGGATTTTTCTTACGCAATGGCACGGAAACGCACGGATTCAAAGGAGAGTGCGGCTGAAATAATGGCGAAAGCTTCTCAGCCAATCACTGTTCCATCAAACGTTCCTTTAAATAAAGAAGACATCGTATTTTATCACAAGTTCATCTTCTTCTAACGGCAGCAGTAGCTCTAGCTCCACCTACAGTAATAACGCAGGTCTAACTGCCATCGTAAGTAACCCTTCAATGTCAGGTGAACAAGCAATGGCGGTGTGCAAACCTCAAGCTAGGCTAGCATATAATCAGGCTGCAGATTCCTATAAGTCACAGCAAAACTATGGTTCTAGTACACGCTGCACAAGCTTCACTGGTTACTCAATAAACTGCTCTACAAGCTCCAACTCTGGAGGAGGAGGTTTCGCAGGAGGTTTGTTAGAAGGGCTTACGGCAGGATTAAGAGGTAAAAGAGTAGCAGAAACCGTACTTGAGTCTTGCCTAGCTCAGTATGGATGGAAGAAGTAGAATACACCCTAAGACTTACTACAGTGCTCTCTCTTTAATGTTGAGCTTTTCAAGTATAGCTGCTTGTAATTGTTCTGCTTTCTCAGCATCAGTACTTCTTCTTTGTGAGAAGTCTATATCGTTAACTGGCTGATCAACAGCACCACTATACTCCTTAAGAGTATTAGATATTACATCATCTCGTTTGTTAGCCTGTGTGTCCTCTGTTCCTCGTGGTTCAGCATCTTCTAATATGTCTGCTACAAGCCCTCTAAAATGAGGACTCATCTTTGGATACATACTATCTACAATCGTTTTGTATGGCTTAGTTTCTTTATGGAATACAGAAGATAACTTAACCATATGTGCAATCTGTAGCACCATCTTAAGATCAGGTTCTGTGAGGCTTTCCATTTGTTGTTTAAGTGTTCTTGGCTTTGATCCTAGCTTACCAAATGCTTTACGTGTGATGTCTACAATATCACCCTTTTTAGCTGTCGGACTAGCCAACCCTTTTGATTTCATTGCTCTATTTCCTCGTAGTCAAAGAATACGTTTGTACCAGTTATTATGAAAAATCAGTACTAAAGGTATCTTGGTTTTATGTTACTGATAAGGAGATTTTATTTCCTTCTAGTACTAATATGTTATATATATCAATATTTTAATATACGTAGTTAATGCTAACCACTTGTATACAACTAATGACTATGCTGCCAACGGATGATCTAGGTAAGTATTCAGTACATTACCAAGCCATAGCCTACCTTCTGCTTTGTTTGTTTGAGATATAAGAAACTTATCTTTCACCATAATATCACAGTATTCTAGCACCTTTGTACTATAGCCCTGCTCGTGCAAGGTTTGTGATCTACGTGTAGTCACATCAATAGATACTCCAGACTCGTGAGCCATAACTAGGGCTGCTGCTACTTGTCTGTGTAGCCCACCGTTAAGACTACATCTCTTATATGGTATAGTACCTTTGCTACGCAGTATATCCAATACAAGACCCACTCTCTCTTGGAAGAAAGGATCGTCATCTCGTAGCTTTGTCTTTGCTTTGTCTAATAATGCTAGAAGGTTCATTGGGCTAACTCCTCTATTAGATCATAAAACTTGTCTCCTAACTTACGTTGGCTCAAGTACATATCTCTGTATGTTTCTATCTGGTGGTACTTGTCTGGATTTAGCTTCTTTAACATCCTGAAATAGGACAGATTCCTAGTATCTGCATCACACATTATGCTTCCTTTCTATGTCTTGGGATGGATGTATTCAGGCTCTATATAAGCCTGTTTTTACATATGTAAGTTATACCATAAACGGGCTAAAAAGTCTACCCTTTAATATATTAATATCTCCTGATAAGATACTGTAATGGTTACTTAAATACATTTACGTCTTCTATATGGTAAGTGTAACTTCCTAAAGTTTTAGCTTATATATTAATACATATAATAAGTATAATAATAGTATATATAACTATACCTATCTTAGCATTAGGTTAAGACTTAGCAATTATAACCTCCACTATGTCTAACCTTCTCTATTTTATTATCTTGTCCTAACACCTCTACAGATATTGGCACTGTTATATCTACCACTCTCTTATGTTTGCAGTGTTTAATTATATAATCTCTTATTACTAACCTGATTGTATAAAGAGCTTCTTCTACATCCGACTGTTTAACCAACCAAGCATCATGCACAGGATAGGCTACAATACCTTTTTCTCTTAAAGCATATAATGTTTCAGTCATAATCTGGCTCTCGTGATAAGAAATATACCCTGCTCCGTTAAAGTAATCTTTGTTTAATAGGTGTAATGCACCAACATAGTTTAACAACGTATCACGATAGACTGCATACTCGTCTAGCTCTATATCAAATATTAGTACGCTATCTTTAGATTCTCTCTGTCTAAAAGGATTACCAGTACCAATAACTTCTACTGCTACTTGCTTTATCTTATCTCTCTTAGTCTTCTCATCATCTGTAGGTATTACATTTATATCTTGGACTATCTCACTATATAAGTCTGTCCATCTTTCACCTACTCCCATCTTCCAACCAAACAAGGCACTAAACAAAGTAGGCTGTGAAGCGTTTAGATCTATCTGTGCTATAGGCTCATCGTTAATGTTAGATGCTAATCTGTAATCCGACTTTAACGAAGTCCAAGCCCCATAGTATCTACCGCCACTGATCCAAGATTTATTATGATATACTCGTGTAAATGAAGAAGCATATTGCCTTACACCATTACCCTTTCGTGGTAGGCATAAAGGATGTTTACGCATAAACGTATCTAAATCTAATACCGTTGTTCTTATTGGTGAATACTGTGGCTGCATCTGTAACTCACCTATAGCAACCTTTGGTTTTACCTGACCCTTCTTCTGTCTAGTTACCTTTTGTTGATAGGTTTCAGATATACCCATAGCAACAGGTGGCTTGAGTGACTCAACAAACGCAGCTTCTACAAACTCATCAAACGCAAATAATGCTTTATCATTTATTTCATACAAGCTCATAACACCGTCTGTATGCCACCAACCTTTCTCATCCTGATAAGCTTCTTTGTAACCTGTACCCTCTAGCTGCTGTATAATACCTGACTGCTCTAGGTCTGTTCTTAGCTTTGCTATAATCACCCTACCCACTGCAAAAGGTGTCCAATGATTGTTATTTTTAGATATACCTAAGTAAATATTATCCTTGTTCTTGCCCATTAGCTGTTGAGCAAAAGCAAGAAAAGACTGTACTGCTATGAGATACTTTTGACTTTGCCCTTTGCCACGAGGCACGTTGCAATATGCCTTAGTAAACTTACCAACCAAAACATGTGCAGAAGTGTTGTGTGCTTCCCATGTAGGTACATAAGGTATCATCTGTTCTTTTTTATTATTAGTTGCCACTGTTCTAGACCCATCACTTGTAATGAGGTGGCAGTGAACCTAAATATTTATTAGGACGTATTAGCCACCATGTACCTGTAAATGAACCTACATGTGTACCTACTTACGTACCTAGAAAGGACTAGATATGGTAGGATTATATAATAAATACAACAAGTTAGAGGGTTATGAGGTCTAGTCTCTCATCACCCACCACCGTCTCCAACTTGACAGGATAACTTAAGTATATATAAATATAGCCCTATGTGCAAGGGTTAATAGCTATATATGTCCACAAACGTACCTACTTCTGTACCTACAACTGTACCTACTACTGTACCTACCTGGAAGCCTCATTGGAAAAACTACCACGATCCTAGACAGGTAAAGTTTAGGAAAAAAATAGCTTGGGCTGTAACAAAACCTTTAGAGCTACAGACTAGCAATGATAAAGATAAGAAACTTTCTTCAGGTACCATTGACCCTGTGATGGCTAACAAGGTCAAATGGGAAGTAGCTGCTAAGATATATCAGTGGTTTGATGAAGAGCTAGAGAAGCTAAAACCTGAGATAGAAGCTACAAACAAAGAAAAGTTTATGAAGCTAGCATCAATGCAATGGGTTAAACATGGTCACCCTGCTGAACAGTTACCTGATATGTTTCCACCAGATCCAGAGATGGATGATGTCATAAGGCTGTTCAATGCTGCTGATGTAGAAGTAACAGACGAGATGCTTGATCTATTAGACGATAAGGCAAAGCACTGGCTTATTAACCACCCTATGCAACGCCCACTTAGTCAGGATGAGATAGCTGATCTAGAAAGATATGGAGATAAGTTTGACATTAAAGAAAGTATGCAGAAGGTAAGTAAAGCATTAGAGATGCTTGAAAAAGCATATAAAGATGGTGATGAAGACTTAATGGATATTGCTTCTGGTGCTGTAACAGCAGAGCTAATGAGTCCTCAGTCAAGGCTAGAGTATCAAAAAAATACATCAAACGATAAGGAACTAGCTGAAGTACTAAAGACTAGAACTGGCAAGTATAGCAGTACTATTTCTGCCGTTGGCAAAAGATACATCAAGGAAAACAAGTGGGGCAGACAGAGGACTAAATCAGGTGCTAGATTAGCAATAACAAGGTTCTGTAATCTCATTGGTGCTGAGATAGATATATCTGACATTACAGCTAAACACGCCTACTCTTTCGCCGCATGGATGGAAGACGAACTAGGTTCAGCCAACAAGTCAATTAGAGGTTCTATTAGTTACGTTAAGGGTATGTTTACTTGGGCAATTACTAAGCCAGACTACAGTATAACAGCACCACCTTGGGCTACACTGGATCAAATAGGCAAGTATGGGAAAGAGGAAGAGGCACGCATACCCTTTAGACCAGATCAACTCCATGAACTGTTCCGTCTAGCAACGGTAGATGGTAAAGGAAAGATGAACCCTCGTGAGCATCTTCTACTTGCTATTCTTATAACTACTGGATGCAGGATGGATGAAGCTGCCCTACTCTGTTGGGATAATATTATTAAGCATGATAAAGGTTTTCACTACATTGATCTGACCAAAGCCATAGTTAAAAATATGGGTTCCAAAAGGAAGTTACCCATACCAGATATTCTATTAAATATAATGCCTCAGTCTGGTCACCAAGTAACTGTAGATGGTATTAGAAACAGTCCTGATGATAGGTTATTTGACTATTCTCTAGATGAGGATGGCAAGTCCTCTCGTGCTGCATCACAAGCCTGTAAAAGACAGGTAGCTAAGATCAAACCAGATAAAGGGCAAGTAAGTCACTCGTTACGAGGCACTCTTAAAGATATGTTACGAGATGCAGGTGTGACTAAAGAGCTTAATGACTATATCACTGGACATGGACAGGGCGATGTGGGTGGTGACAGATACGGTCAAGGACACAGTGTTGCTCTACGTTATGAGGCTTTAAACAAACCCTCTCACCCATATATAAAGCCATATGAGTAATGAGACTCAATATAAGAACGTACAGTAGCCTTACGGTCTGCAGATTCACACAGAGTCCTGAAATAGTTTGGCGTCTCCTGACTCACTACAGAGTCTCTGGTAGGCCTTTGGGAATAATCTGATACGTGTTGTTACCTTTGGCTTTACACTTTGGGCAACTATACCTTTGACGTACATCGTGAGCCGTAGCGTCTTTACCAACCACAGCAATAAGGTTTGCTACCTCAAGCATTGAGTGATGCTTACAGATGCCACAGGTTATACTAAGTTGGTGTTCTGGTATTGAGCTTAGTTTGGTCATTCTTTCAAGTTCTTTTGTTCACGCATCTTAACTGTTCCACCTCATTACACTTGCCCTAGCTTTATCAGGATCACGACTGATACGAGATACACTAAACTTACTCATGTCTAACTCTCTAGCTATTTGATTCACTCCTAAACCTTCTTTAAACCTAGTCATTATTTGATCTACTTGCTCTATGGTGTAGCTAGGCTTCCTGCCCTTGTATGCATAAGGTTTTGTTTCTTTGGCATAAGCTATGCCAGTAGACTGAGCTTCCTTCATTGCTATAGCTTGAGCCTCTGCCATTGCTGACATGAACGACAGCATAGAGTCTCTAATAGCTTTACTCATCGCATCTGGTGGCTGCGCATCAAATATCATCTTATTGATAACTGTTTTGATACTTACTCCTCTATCTAAGAAGAGTCTGATGTTCTTTTGTATATCGTCATAGTTACGCCCTAGCCTATCTACCCAACGCACCAACAAGACATCACCACTACGTAATATATCAAACAAACGTTTGCCTTGCTCACGTTCTGCTAAAGCAGTCTGTACGCCTGATATACCCTTATCCTCAATGACATCATCTAATATAAACCCTGCTTCTTCTGCTTGTTTACGCTGGTGCTCTATCGTTTGTTCAGTAGTTGAAGTCCTCACGTATAAAACTGTTCTACTCACCTATCTTCCTCCTGTAGTAATAGGGTGTGTAGCATTGATAGTGTAGTAATAGGATGTATGTCAACCCTACTGCTACAACAATAAAGCACTGTAATTGTGTATTATTAGAGTATACCTGTGTGCTACAATAAAATAGCCAAGCAATTAAACATTAGCAGGATGTCTGTGTATCGCAGTTTGCAGGGCTAGTTCTACTGGCTAGCACATGCATGATACTTTACATCCTCAAGGTTATAGAAATCTGCATTAACCATAACGGTTGTTGCAATAGGTGATGCATACCAGTTTTGAGTACCCAATAATTTTTGATCAGCATCGTAGAGTGCGCAGGTAATTTTTTGGTCATCATGGGTACCGTTAATCAATAGAGCTATATAGTTTCCACTTTGATAAACCCTATCAACTTCAAGCCTACCTTTAAGCTCATGCGCACCAACTTGGTTAGCAAAGAGAACAACAGATAGTATGGCTAGTAGTTTTTTCATTTTTTAAAACTTCTGTTCTACTAAATTACATTTGTAGATAAGAAAGTTTTCCATATCTTTGGTGTTGTATGCCACCATGTTGGTAAATCTATGGACACTAATGTGGTCACCCTTTGAGTTTTCACACCCTAGACTGAACTCAACATCCTTGCAGATATTAAAGGGATATTCTGGCCTCCTCTCCCAGTAAATCTCTTTGTTATTCTTCTTAACAGCAAAAAAATCTGGACTTGCTTCGTTGGTAATGTGTTTTTGTTTTTTAAAATCATATCGAAAGCACTCAAAGCCAACCCACTCATCAAAGTCTAATGCACTGGCTTGATTAGCAAACAGAACAACCGATAGTATGGCTAATAGTTTTTTTATTTGTTTAACTCCCCACCTTTTTAACTACATTTTAAATAGGAAACATAAGTCAAAAAACTTCCTTGATATGTTTTTGTTCCAATTTTTTCGACTGGATTAAATACTAAACCTTCAACCACAAGTGGATTTACAGTTACTGCCATTATATCGTTTGTATTAGTTACTCGTTTAATAATTGTAAAAATTTTCTGCGAGTTTTTGTTTTCAATATTTGTATCAGTAAGGATTATGTTTTTTTCGGTTACTGTTAATAAAAATAATCTATTAAGTTGCCTAATTTCAAAATCTATATCTTTTTCGTTGATTCCAAATACGGCAGAAGCATCCAAAAAATGTTCTGTGATACACATAAATTTTTCTTCGG
>Ga0209535_1002988_pt1 | contig 10950 bp, 20 predicted proteins | sample LinPmetageLP28_FD_184041 | JGI IMG/M metagenome (GOLD analysis project Ga0209535, IMG submission 184041) | Marine viral communities from the Pacific Ocean - LP-28 (SPAdes) (version 2) | ecosystem: Environmental > Aquatic > Marine > Oceanic | place: Pacific Ocean | collected 2009-08-22
TGCAATGCAGTATCAAGCGGCTCTTCAGTTAGCCGGTACAGCACCTCAGTTGTACGACCTACCGAAGCTTCATCGACAGATGATTGATGTCTTAGGCATTGAGGATGCTGACCAGATCGTGCCGCTGGAGGATGAAGTCCCAGCAAGAGATCCAGTCACTGAAAATATGAATCTTATCCTTGGTGATCCTGTCAAAGCTTTCATGTGGCAGGATCACGAGGCGCACATCCAAGCTCACCTCTCCGCAGTGCAGGAGCCTAGACTGGCAGAGCTTCTTGCTATGGCACCAGACGCGGCGACTAAGCAGGCTGCTTTGTCGGCCCATGTTTCTGAGCATCTCGCATTTCAATATCGAAACGAAATACAGGATCAAATCGGCGTTCCCCTTCCTCCGCCCGATGAGCCGCTTCCTGACGATGTCGAGGTGGAGTTGTCGAAACTCGTTGCTCAGGCGTCCGAGAGATTGCTACAGGAGTCGATGGCAAACCAAGCGCAGCAGCAAGCCCAAGAGCAAGCGCAGGATCCAGTTATCCAAATGCAGATGCGTGAGCTTCAGCTCAAAGAGCAAGACATTATGTCTAGAGTTCAAGAGCGTCAGGCTCGCTTGGAGCTGGATGCAGCCAAGGCTCAGTCGAGGGATAGTGTCGAACGACAACGCATCGAGACGAATGCGCTCAAGGAAGAAGACAAGATTGAAGCGCAGGTCTTCTCTGATGTTCTCAAGGCTGCAACTGACGAAAAGAAGATTGACTCCCGAGAGATCCTAGAGGGAGTCAAACTAGGTATAGACACAGTCAAGAATAATGGAGAGGAATCTTAGTGCCTACGTTTGACGAGGTCTTCCTTAGTTCACTGGAGGACATCAAGCAAAGTCACGAGGAGGCCGTTATCGCTGGTTCGGTGAAGACGATGGAGGAGTACAAGCATATTTGCGGTTTCCTTCGTGGTCTCGATACAGCAATGGCTGAGTACAAGAGACTCGTGTCTCGCGTTGAAGGAGATGATTCGCTCTAGTGAGCGCATAGGGTTTACTGGAGTTCCCTTAAAACTCCTGCAAAAAAGGTGGTCAAAGTGACTGAAGCAATTCAGTACAGCAATGTGATGCCGGAAGAGATCGAGGGAGATCGTGCCTCGCAGTTGCCGGAGCCTAGTGGGTTCCGTCTATTAGTTGCTCTACCGAGTGTCGAGGAAACAACAGAAGGTGGTCTTTACATTCCCGATGAACGACGAGATGCTGAATCCGTCGCAAGTGTTGTTGGGTTTGTCTTAAAGGCTGGGCCGGATGCTTATGCAGATAAGAGCCGGTTCCCGAATGGACCGTGGTGTAACGAAGGTGATTGGATCGTGATGCGTGCTTATTCAGGTACGCGACTTCGTATCCACGGCAAGGAGTTCAGGGTCATCAATGATGACTCCGTTGAAGCGGTTGTGCAGGATCCGCGAGGAGTTGTCAGAGCATGAGTGAAGCAGAGCTTGGTGACTTGATGGGAAATGCTTTGACTGAGCCAATTGTTGATGTTCAGTCGAGTGACGATTTTGATGTAGAGATTGTTGATGATCGACCCGATGAAGATCAAGTTGCCCCTCGCGACGAATCTGTTGACGAGGCTGGTTACGATGAGGTTCAGGAGTACAGCGGAAGAGCTGGGAAGAGAATTAACAAACTCAAGTATGAGTTCCATGAAGAGCGGAGGAATAAAGAATCTGCTGAGAGGATGAGAGAGGAGGCGGTTCGCTATGCCGATAATATGCATCGGCAAAACGAAGAGCTTCGTCAGGTATTAGGTCAGGGTGAAAACCTTCTGCTTCAGCAAATGAAGCAAGCTAATGAGGCTCAACTCGCTCAGGCTCGTAGTACATACAAGAACGCTTACGAGGAAGGCAACACGGACAAGTTGTTGCAAGCGCAAGAATCTTTGATGCGCGCGCAGAGAGAGCAAGAGTTCGTCGAATCTAATCAGGGTGTTGTCCCTGATCATTTGCGACAGCCCTCCCCGCCACCTCCGGCACAGCAAGACCCAAAGTTATCTTCTTGGATGTCAAAAAATGAATGGTTTGGATCTGACGAGGAGATGACTTCACTCGCATATGGAGTGCATTCTAGTCTTGTTAAGTCAGGTATTGATCCTAAGAGTGATGCATATTACAATAAGATTGATCAGAGAATACGTCAGGTGTTTCCTGACAGGTTTGGGAACGAAGAGGCTAGAGAGGAGCCCGTTGCGAATTCCCCGACCCCAACCGTGGTCGCCCCTGCTGGGCGCAATTCAAACAAGCCACGCAAAGTGCAACTAACCTCCACTCAGGTCGCCCTCGCGAAGCGCCTTGGGTTGTCACCAGAACAGTACGCCAAACAGCTCCTGAAGGAGATTAGGTAATGACTGAGTCGCGCAGCAAAAAAGAAAACTCCCCTCGCACGCGCGAGGTGGAGGATCGAGACACTCAGATGCGAGAAACGCCGTGGAAACCTGCGGCACTTACACCGTCACCCAATCCTCGCGAGGGTTTGGACTTTCGTTATGTAAGAGCATCCATGCGTGGTGAGGCAGATAACATCAATGTTTCGCAAGCTTTGCGAGAAGGATGGGAACCTGTTCTTGCCACTGATTATCCTGAGCTGATGATTATTTCAGATCGAGGTAGTCAGTATCCTGACAATGTTTTGATTGGTGGACTACTTCTCTGCTCCCGACCCAGTGAGATCGGAAAGCAAGTCGAGCAGCACGCCATGAAGGAGGTTGCAGAACAAATGGAAGCAGTTGATCGCAATTACTTCAGAGAGCAAGATTCGCGTATGCCCATGCTCCAACCGGAGCGTCGGTCGCGAATCACGTTTGGCGATGACTGATAATGGATGTTCCATTGTCGGCTATCGCTAGATTTATTTAGGAGATAGCCAAATGGCTGGTTATGGAATGCGACCGACTGTGTATGCAAGCGGTGGCTATAATTCCGGTGGCTTTACGGAGTATCCTATCGCTGATGGCGAGACGGATAACATCTTTATGGGCCACTTCATGCTTCAGGAAGCTACTGGTTATGTAACGGTTCTTGCCGCTACGCCGACTGGTGCTACTGCTATTCTATCGACGGTCGGTGTAGCAGTTGGGTTCCGATACAAGGACGCCAATGGCGACCCTGTGTGGAGCCAAAATTATGTTGGTCATGCTGACAATACGGAAGCTTTTGCGTTTATCGCAGATGACCCAACTCAGCAGTTTTTGATTCAGCAAGATAGTGTTGGTGGAACTCTTGATCAGGCGGCAGTTGGTCTTAATGCTCCGGTTGTTCAGGGAACAGGAAGTACTTCGACAGGTTTGTCTGGAATGGTTCTAGATTCAAGCCTTGCTAATACCACAGCAACCTTTGCTCTTCGCATTATCGGAATCCCTAAAGACGGGAAAAACGAAAATGCTTCGGGCACTGAGACGAACAATCTTCTCGTCCAGATTAATCCGGCAGTCCATCAGCGACTTCTCGGTCTTGGACTCTAAGGAAAGGAGCTAAATAATCATGGCGATTTCACGCGCACAAATGATGAAGGAACTCCTTCCTGGTCTGAACGCTTTGTTCGGGTTGGAGTACCAGCAATACGAGGACGAGGCTGGCGAGGTTTACGAGACGGAATCTTCGGATCGAGCATTCGAGGAAGAAGTCAAGCTCGCTGGTTTTGGTGCTGCACCTGTGAAGTCCGAGGGTTCGTCGATTTCTTACGACACGGCCCAGGAGAACTTCACGGCTCGGTACACACACGAAACGGTGGCAATGGGATTTGCGATCACTGAAGAGGCTGTTGAAGACAACCTCTATGACTCAGTGTCGGCCCGTTACACCAAGGCACTTGCTCGTGCGATGGCGCACACCAAGCAAGTTAAGGGTGCCTTCCCGCTGAACAATGCTTACACCGCTGCCAACTTTGCTGCTGGCGATGGTGCACAGCTTTGTACGGCTACGGGGCATACGACCATTGATGGGACGGTAATTCCCAATGCACTGACTACTGCTTCGGATCTCAATGAGACTTCGTTGGAGCAGGCAGTGATTGATATTGCTGCGTTCACCGATGCTCGTGGTCTGCTGATTGCGGCTCGCCCGCGAAAGCTGATCGTGGCTCCCTACAACCAGTTCGTTGCTACCCGCATTCTCGATACGGAACTCCGACCGGGAACGGCTGACAACGACATCAATGCTATGCGAACGAATGGCACGATTCCTGAGGGATACCGTGTCAATCACTTCCTCACGACGACCAACAAAAAGCGTTGGTTTGTCATGACGGATGTCCCGAATGGCATGAAGCACTTCACCCGCACCGCTCTTCAGACCGGTATGGATGGTGACTTCGATACCGGTAATGTTCGGTACAAGGCACGGGAGCGATATAGCTTCGGCGTCTCGGACTACCTTGGTATCTTCGGTAGTGGCAACATTACCTGATACCTTCAGATTTGGGCGGGGCTTCGGCCCCGCCCTTTTCTTTGGAGATCTAAATCTTCATGGCTAAGAAGCCCAAAAGCAAAGTGAACGAGGCTGGTAACTACACCAAGCCGAAGATGCGTGAACAGCTTTTCAAGAAGATCAAGTCAGGAAGTAAGGGTGGGAAGTCCGGTCACTGGAGTGCCCGCAAAGCTCAGATGTTGGCTAAGGAATACAAAGCCAAGGGCGGGGGCTACCGAAACTAATGGCACTCAAGAAGCCCCAGAAGTCTCTCAAAAAATGGAGCGATCAGAAGTGGCGAACAGCTTCAGGAAAACCCAGCATTCAAGGTAAAGACGCAACGAACGAGCGTTACCTTCCTGAAAAAGCCATAGAAGAATTAAAAAAGACTCCAAAAGGCAGAAAGCAACTAGCTGCTACTAATGCTAAAAAGCGCAAAGACACTAAAGCTAGAAAAAGAGTTTCAAAGCAGCCTCCAGAAGTTGCTAAAAAAACCGCAAAGCACCGCAAGGGTTAGACATGGCTATTACTTATCGTGGTGAAAAATTTTCTGGATATAACAAGCCTAAGAGAACTCCGGGCAAGTCTAAGAAGTTTGCAGTTTTAGCCAAAGAGGGAACTGGGAAAAACGCAAAGGTAAAGCTTGTTCGCTTTGGCGATCCCAAGATGACGATCAAGAAAAGTATCCCCGCTCGAAGGAAATCTTTTCGGGCTCGCCATAAGTGCGATGAAAAGAAGAGTAAGTTAAGTGCTGGCTACTGGTCATGCAAAAAATGGTAAAGTGACAATGGCTGCTAAGAAGAAAGCTTTGACAAAGAATCAGGAAGAAACTCTTAAGAAGCATTCCGTTCATCACACGTCAAAGCATATGTCTGAGATGCGGAAGTCGATGAAATCAGGAAAGACATTTACGCAGGCTCATAAGTCTGCGATGAAAAAAGTAGGAAAGTAAAAGATTGCATTCTGCTTTCTTTAACCAAAGCCTGACCGACTTAAACGACAGCACGCTGACTGTCAGGCGAATTGCGTGCAATGAGGTGATTCAAAATGGGTACGACAACTTTTAGTGGGCCGATCAAGGCTGGATCGATCAAGGATACGACGGGTACGACTGTTGGTAACAATGTTGCCAATATTGGTTCTGTTGTCATGGCGCAGAGTGCTGCGATCACTGAGGCTGCGTCCTCTGCCGATGTGGGTATTGTTATCCCAGCGAACAGCCAGATTGTAGAGATTCATGTCCTTGTCCAGACCGCTTGGGATGGTGGCACAAATACTCTTGATGTCGGAGATCGTTCTGACACAGATCTTTTCGTAGATGCCTTGCCCTGCACTGCCGTTGGGAACCACAGGGTTACCGCTGCGACTACGGGAACGGAAGCCAACTGGCGTGATGTAGGCACTTCCGATGTGGGCTTTTCCGTTGACTCGGTTGCTAATGGCAATGGAGCGGGCGTGCTTACCGTCTCTTACATCCAGAACAACAACCTAAGCTAATCCTTGAACGACCCCCGATGGTACAGGGATCTCACTCCCCAAGGACAAGAGGTCGTAGATCAGACAGCACATCTGGTCTGCGGCCTAGTCTTATCTGCTATCGGAGGAGCCTACCTATCTATGGTGGCGCTCTATGTTCGAGAGTTCTGGTTGCAGTGGCCTGTTGAGAGAGTGGCAGACACTAGGAAAGACATGGCCTTCTGGACTGCTGGTACTGGAGTCTGGGAGATAGTGAGGGCATTGAGTTGAGTATTTACCCCGCAGGTGTAAAGCAAGCAAGAATAGAAAAGCTTAGTGCTGACGATGGGAAGACCACCCTTATCAATAATCCTTGCGTTATTAAAAGCTTATCCTTCGCTCCCTATGACGATGATAATGAACAACTTGTAAGTGTTTCTCTCCTTCTTTACGTCTATGACGGCAACAGTGTAATAATGTATTTTCCTTTTGTCGGTCCTCAATACTTGTCCACTAATCTCCCTATTCTCATGCCAGCGGATGGTCTCAGAATAAATTCTTCTCTTTCGTTTCAAGCGGTTCGTTTGATTGGGTCTATTCCTGAATCGAGTCTTCATTTCGCCAACATAAGGGTTGCTTATCAGCAGTAATTATTATGAAATCAGCCGACGTACAAAGCGTATTCTATAACGCTCACGACAATGAGACTACGAAGCATAAGCTAATAGATATTGGTGCATCTGGGTCATGCAGAATTTTCTCTGTGGTTTGGTGCCCTTACCAAATTGACCCACTGGATGAACCCGTTGTGGAACTCTGGGAGGGTGACCCGGATAGCGGAGGAACTAAACTGTATGTAGATGGTTGCTATGTATCGGCCTCAACCGACTCAGGGTCTAATGAAATTAGCCAGCCCTTTTTGAGCTTTGAACCCTTCCCATCTCATTATTACTTGTTCAATGACGACGTTTGGGTCAAGGGCGGTGCGAGTGGTTACGGGATCAATAACGTGACAGTTACTTACCAGTTGGGAGGTTGATTATGTCTCTAGGGTACTGTCAGGTTTCTACCGTTGGCTTGAATCCATCAGCCAATGATCGCCAGTTAGTCAATTCGAGCTTACCTTCTCGTATTAAGCTGGTTGGATTTACCGTAGGTCGCAGTCTAGTTTCGTATACTAGTACTGCGAATATTGTACATAGATTCAAACTCTTCGATGGCCCTTCTGTTTCTGACCCATTTTGGACTATCCCCTTCTTTGCTCCGTCGGTTGCTACCCTTGCTTTCTCGCCTTCACTTTTCACAATTACTGATGACTCGTATTTAGATGTTGAAAATGGATTAAGTTACGAGGTGACAACTGCTGATCTTTCTTCGGTGTCGTATCCCCTTATGGTCAATGTGTTTTACATAGGTTAACCAATGCGTATTTACTATAAAAGTAAAAGCAAATCCATATTTCATGAAACTGCATCATCAGGTGGCGCAAAAGATGAACCTACGACTCTCGCTGTTTCAGGGACGCGAGTTTGTCTTAGGAGCTTTGACCTAGCGAGTGGAGCCGCAGAACATACTAATACGTCAATAAAACAGTCTACTCCGGCTTATGTTTACTTTGAAAAAATGGATGCCTCAAACACTGAAATTTTACAAATGCCCATTACTTGCGGTGGTAACGGTGCGGTTTTTGATTTGGGTGGAGGCGCGCTAGTCCCTTCTGGCCTTATAACAATACCGGGACCGGGAATACTGTCTGATGATGGTATGAGAGTGAGGGTTACTATTCCGGCGAATGGTGGAAACGGCCCTATATTCGCTTTAGTTAACGTGGTGTATTCGGTATGACAGAAGACTATTTAAACATTTGGTCAAGCGTAGATCCGTATAGTGCTGGCAGCGCATCCGGTACTAAAATTATAAATGGAAGAGTCAGGGTTCATGCCTTCTGGGTAGTTAATGGTGGATCTAACACAGCTACAGCTAACGGTCACACGCTCTCCAGACCTATGTCTTTAAGGGTTGGATCTGGCGGTACGAAACTTTACGAAGTCGCATTTCCTAACCCTAGTCGGTTAGCGCAGAGTTCATCGAAACACTTTTGCCCTTATCAGCACAATTTTGGTGGGAACGGGATTCTCTTCACAGATGGAGTCTGGTTCTCCGTAGACGCTAACGATCAAACTGGCTCATCAACGGCGAGTCCAGCTTCTTTCGTTGCTGTCTTGTACTCTGGTGGAGCAAACGCATAATGCACACCGTAACCCCGACTACCTTCTGGGCTTCTATTGGTTTTATAGCTACAGCGATAGGAGGCTTGTTCTCAATGCAGACGGGTCACGCAAGCGATAACGGTCATGACAGCCTTGCTGGCAGAGAAGATTTATCCCGCGCTGAGTTGAAGCTTGAGCGCGTAGCGACAGAAGTGAATCACCATACTCGCCTCCTTGATGACATGAGAACAGAGATCAAGGAGATCTCAAGACGACAGGCAGATTCAAGCGAAGAGATCTTGGAGGCCATCCGTGGCAACTAGCGGAACTTTTGCATTCAACCCGGATATCGGGGAACTAGTCGAGGAAGCATACGAGCGTGCCGGTCTTGAAATGCGTACTGGGTACGACCTTCGCACTGCTCGCCGAAGTCTGAACTTCTTGATGCTGGAATGGCAGAACAGAGGGATCAACCTTTGGACTGTTGAGCTTTACTCAACCCCGATTGATTTAGTCAAGGGAACTTCGACTTACGATATTAATATCGATACGATGGCGTTGCTCGACGTGATGCTTCGGACTGATGACACAAACGCAAACAAGCAAACGGACTTTCACTTGAGTCGCATCTCCCAGCCTTCATACTCAAATATCCCTAACAAACTCAGTGAGGGTCAGCCTCTCCAGTATCTTTACAATCGAGTCGGCATTCAGGATTACAACCCGACTACGGGCGCAGACCAGAAGTCAACAATCACGCTGTGGCCTACCCCTGACAAGACTTCTACTTACAAGATTTATTATTACCGGATTCGTCGTATCGCGGATACTGGGAATGATGCATCTAATACAATGGACGTACCGGATCGGTTTTTGCCATGCCTTGTTTCTGGGCTTGCCTATCACCTCGCGACAAAGAAACCAGAGGCTGCTTCACGGGTGCAACTCCTGAAGGCTCAGTATGAAGAGTTATTTAAGGAGGCTGCTGATGAGGATCGAGTCAAGGTTTCCGCGCGATTCGTACCGGACATGCTTAATTACTGATGGGTAAACCTTTTGCTTCAGGGAAGCACGCATTTGGATTCTGCGATATTTGCGGATTCAGGTACCCGTTGCGTGAACTCAAGACTGAAGTGATTAATCTTGAGCAGACAGATACCAGAGCATGCCCTGAGTGTTGGAGCCCAGATAACCCACAGACTCAGTTGGGGCGTCATCACTTCGATGACCCGCAAGCTTTGCGTAACCCCCGTCCTGTTGGGGGCACGTCAGGCAGGGATCTACCGGCTGCGTATCGGTGTGATTTTTCGACGGGCACAGCTCAAACTAGCCCAACCCGTATTGATGGATGGTGGGCAGTCAACGGAACCTTAACTTGGAATCAATCCAGAGAAGCGTTGAACATTGTTGCGCTAACAGATTCTGGCTCCAACCCCGGAGATCCATATATTTACAGAGGGTACAATGGCGAGAGTAAAACCCCTGACTACCTCAGCATAGACACTTCCGTATACAAATATGTAGTGACTCAGTTCACTGTAAACAATTACCCGTTGAAAGAAGTCGGTGATCGCAACCCACCTGACGGGTTCCAAGGCCAATTTTACTGGAGTACCAGCACGGACCCTTCGGACTCTGGCATATCAGAGTCAAAGTCAGAGCGTTGCCGCAGGGCTCCTTATTTCAATCTCACTCAACCATCGGACGGATTCGCTCAGGACGACCGGGACATGGCGAGTACATTCAAGATTGTATTCGACATGACTGACGATCCAGAATGGACTGGCACGGTTACGACAATAAGACTTGATTACTTCGATGCCAGACCGGGAGACTTAGGTGCTGGAGATATCGACGTTGACTACATAGAAGTAGTTGCATTTCACAACCCAGACCTATAGGAGATAAACATGCCGAAAGTAGGAAAGAAGCATTTTGCATATACGCCTGAGGGCCTCAAGGAAGCTGAGGCTCACGCTGAAAAGACTGGTCAGCAAGTCGAGAACATGCAGCGGTATCAGGTTGGTGGACTCGTTAGTAAGTCTGGCGGGCGACCGGAGCGGATGAAGACCCGAGGGACGGGTGCTGCTACTCGCGGAACTCACCACTACACGGTTGGCGGCAGCAATAAGTAATGGCGCTTAAAACGTACTCAGAGATGAGCACTGCCATCCAGCAGTACTGTCAGAACTTAGAGGCAAGCTTCGTCTCTAATATCCCGAACTTTATCATCTCGGCAGAGGATAAGATCTTTTCCGCTGTGGATCTTCCTTCTAAATGGAAGAGTCAAGACTCTTTGATGACGGTTCAGGATCAGGCTGAGTATCAAGTTCAAGATGGCGTGATTGATGTCTTGTCTATTCGCATCACTGAGAATGTAGTCGCCGCCCAGTCCGCACCGGGAGTTGAGTTTGGCCCTGTAAGGTATCTCTTACAGAAAGACTACGACTTCATGCTAGAGGCATACCCCGGCAGCAACACTGCAATCACCTCTGGTGTTCCTAAGTACTACGCTATCTCGGATGCCAAAGTTAGTTCTTCTGAGCCAACCGAGCCAACCCTGGACATTAGGCTGGGTCCGATCCCAGGTGCTGCAAATCATCAGATGACGATTACTTATTACGGTAAGACTGCCTCTGACTCTCTGGTCACCACGACTGCGGGAACGTGGCTTTCGGTGATGTTCCCCGATGTACTTCTGTACGGGGCTCTGGTTCAGGCCTACACCTACATGAAGGGTTCGGCTGATATGATCCAGTGGTACGAGAAGCAGTTCATGGATGGTGTGATGCTGCTTAAAAACTTGTCTGAGAACAGACTTAATCAAGACGACTACCGACCGAGGCCC
>Ga0209535_1002991_pt1 | contig 10946 bp, 10 predicted proteins | sample LinPmetageLP28_FD_184041 | JGI IMG/M metagenome (GOLD analysis project Ga0209535, IMG submission 184041) | Marine viral communities from the Pacific Ocean - LP-28 (SPAdes) (version 2) | ecosystem: Environmental > Aquatic > Marine > Oceanic | place: Pacific Ocean | collected 2009-08-22
AACCAGTTGAAGCTAAACCACCACTTACTGAACCAGTCACATCTAATTGACCAGTAAAACCAACATCTCCGTCTACTTGTAATTTTTGTCCTATAACATCTGTTCCTACACTCAAATTATTTAAAATAAATGTATTATCGGCTACTTTTAAATCACCAAAAGAAGCTGTCATTGTTAATGAACCAGAAATGTTCTTTGATGTTTGTAGTATACCACCTAATATTTGATTTCCATCTCCGTCGAATATTATTCCAGCATTTGCACTTGGGCCGGCTTTAATTGTAAGACCCCCTAATAATGAGGTCATTCTACCGAATTCAGTTCCATCATCTTTGAATATGATATCTCCACCATCTCCGTCAAGTGTAATGTCTCCTGATGAATCTATACCACTATCTCCAACTTCAATTTTTCCAAAAGAAGCCGTTGAAGTGATTGAACCAGTAATATCACTTACTAATGTTAGTTTTCCTAATGAACCAGTATCTGAATTTACTAAATATGATGCACTTTCTGCAAGTATTACTTGTATATCTGAACCACTAGCAAAACTACCAGTTTCGTCTAATGTTACATAAGATGCACTTTCTGCGAGTATAATTTGAATATCACTTCCACTTGCGAAAGGTGTTATGTGGTCTGTGTCTGCTAGTTCTACTTTACCAAATGAAGATGTTGAAGTTAATGAACTACTTACTCCACCAACACTATCAATACTTAATAACGAACCAGTTATTTCAAATGAACCTGTAATTTTATGGGTGTCGTCTAATGTATCACCAAATTGTGTAGAACCACTTTCATAAATAATTGACGACGAAACTACTTCTGTATAAAATTGTTGTGCTGTTACTGAACCTGATGTAGTAATATTACCTTCAACATGCAATGTTGAAAAAGATGCAGTATCTGCGTTTTGTAAGAAAGAACCTGTGTTTGTAGAAACTACATATGATGCACTTTCTGCAAGTATAATCTGTAAATCTGAACCACTTGCGTATGTATCTTCAATTGTTTGAACATCACTTCCACTTGCGAAACTACCAGTTTCGTCTTGTGTCACATAAGATGAACTTTCTGCGAGTATAATTTGTAAATCCGAACCACTTGCATATGAACTTGATTCTGATTGTCTAACATAAGTATCCAATATACCTTGAACATCAGAACCAGTAGCGAAACTACCAGTTTGTGATTCCATAAGATAGGCTGTTGATGCTGATGCATATGAACCAGTTGCGTCTATAAGTATTTGAACTTCTGAACCACTTGCAAATATTGTATTAGATACTGATATAGTATCACTAACAAGTCTACTAAATGAACCAGTAGAAGTGATAGAACCACTTATATTTTTATCGAACTCAACTGAACCCGTTACATTCAACGAACCAGTTATTCCAAACGAACCTGATAAAAACTCCTTTAACTGCTTTCTCTTTAAATCGGCCATTATGAATCAAACTTTCCTTGAGATATAATTTCGTCATCACTCTCAAGATTGTATCCTAAATCACTTGTGTTAATCTTTAATAAAAATATTGAACCACTCTGTTCTATATCTATAGCGTTATGTTCCATATATCCACCATTCATAAAGAATATAAAATCATTTTCAGATGTTGATGTCATACCACTTGGTGCTGATGCTGTGACTGCTGCGAAACTTGCGGTTGCTGAACCAGTCACACCAGTTGCTACTTTTACAAAATTCTTTCTTAGATAATCTAATCCAGATGAAGTCACACTTCCTGTTAATTGTGCATTTACATACGCTTTTGAAACTGCTGAACCTTGTTCACTTGGAGCTGTTGGTAATCCTAATACTTCTCCGTCTCCACTAAATGTTAAATTACCAGCTGATGCCATTGTTGAAGTTGCTAAACCAGTAATTGTTTTATTAGTTAATGTATCTGTTGTTGAACTTCCAACAATATTTATATTACTTCCTGCGGCATTATCTATTGCCCATCTGGTTTCACTATGGTCAAATATTAATTGTGCATTTGTAGAACCTACTCTACCAACTCTTAATCCAGAGTCTGTTGATGATAAAGCTGTTGAACCAGTAAAATTTAAATCTATAATAGGGTCTTCTACTGCAAATCTAGAAACATTATTAAATGATGATGAACCTTGAACAATCAAATCTCCAAATATTTTTATACTACCACTTGGAACACCACTTGTTAATACTTGTATTACTTTATTATCATTAGCATCCATAATAACTGGGTCTGTTGGGTGAGCTATCTTTACTTTACCAGCTGTTAATGTATGGATTGTTCCAATATTGAAACTACCTGTTCCGATATTATCTACATTAATTTTATCAAACTCTAATGTATATAATCCAGTTAAAGAACTTGTTACTGCTGAACTTTGTAATGACAAACCACCCGATTGTGGAGCTTGTGCTTGTGTTGTTAAATCAATTAATGTCATACTGACGCCTCTCTTTGAAAACTAATTTGTATGGAAGATTCACTTCCATCACCTGTTGTTGTTGGTGGTAAAAAACTACTATCACCTTCTGTTACTACTGAACCACTTTTTAGTTCCATTCCAAAATTATCAAATGTTAATTTATGAACCCTAAACTTTGTTTGTGTTGTATCAATAAAAAAATCTGCTGATGCTGACTCTGTTTGGTCGACATTAGACAATTGTTCGATACCATTAATAAATATTCGTAATGACCCATTTCTGATACGATAATTGTCAGCTATTGTTGGTGAGAATTCATTATATGTTGAAGTTGAACTATCTATCTCTGAAAATGTGAAGTGATTTCTTTGTTGATAATATCTTTCATTTCCACCCGAAAAGTGAATTATATCTGTATCTACAACTGGAAAACCATTTTTGTTATCGACCGTGTAATTTAAATTTACACTACCAGTATCTTTAAATTGTATTCTATCACCAGAAAATTTAGATTCACTTACTGGAAATGTGAATTGTCTTGTTCTTCCTTTTAAACCGGTTCTCTTATCTATTTCTCTTTGTATCATTATGTTATCTCACTTTGAAATAGTATTGTTACAAAATCAGTATTTTTTAATGTAAATCCTGAATTGTCTGATTGTCTCTTTCTAATCACCACTTCTTTTAAAGAACTTGAAACAAAATAGTCGAACCCACTTGTAAACCCTATTTGATTGTCTGCTGATATTAACTCTAATCCGTTTAATTTTACTTGAACTGATTGACTCATTATTCTTCTGTCAGTTTCTAAAGTTGGTTGATAAATTTGTCCTTGACTTGCAGATAAAGATGATGATTGACTACCAGAAACTCTAAATGATTTTAGATTATAAATAGAATTTGCATTAGAAACTGATAATAATGCTTTTTCATCTCTCGAAGAAGTTGGTTCTCCAATACCCCTCATTATATAATAGGTTTCACCACCGAAAGTATTTGTAAATTCTAAGTCTTGTGCTTGATTACCAACCCCCGTTGATTTTCCTCTAATAAAATCTGTTGCACTTCCTAATCCACTTGGTAGAGAAGAATTACTTGTTGAAAATATTCTTACGGTTTCTGCTCTACTATCTGGTGAAAATACTGATGAAATACTTATACCACTCTCGTCATTAACAACCACTTGTTTTGGTGAGAAAAATCTTTGTGTGTTTATAAATTCATTAAATGCTTCTGGAATTAAATATCCTTTAAAACTCATATTGAAATTTGTTTTGATAATTCTCTCGTTATCATCCATTTCAGTTGCATCCTCGAACGAATCTATTGATGATAAAAATTTAAATTTATTTGGTTCACCCCAATATGCTCCTTCAGAAAAGTTTATCTGTTCAATAATTGTATTCATTTCTTCAATATAAGGTGTCCAAATTATTGCTTCGTAATTTAAATTCATATAATCTGGAACAGCTGTTGTGTAATATTCTTTTGAATTTAATAATCCTTGAACAACTGAAAATCTATCATATCTTTGATTTTGTGAGTATTTTTTCTCAAATGTATAAAATTGTTTTGGGTCGTTAGCATCTAACTTATCAACCGGCATTGTTTCGTTAGCTTCCATTGAAACTCTACGAAATACAATTAATGGTGTAACTAGTTGACCTTTAACATCACGAACATATCCTTGTTTTTGTATTGAATTCCATCTTTCGGCGTTAGCATAATAAATAGGAACTTTTACTTTTTGTCCGTTTATAACACTCGTTGGTTTAATAACTTCATTGAAATAATACATAATAGCCGCATCAACATCCATCAAACCAATAGAAACATTTTTTACATTGTCCTTTCTTTGGTTTGTTTCAGAACCTCTACCCCGTTGTAGTCCTCTGTTGAGTTCTCTACCTTGTAGTCTTCGTTCTGTTTTTGGTAATGGTTTTGTTCTATTGGCCATTATTCAACTCCTAATTCCAATCCGATTCTATCTGAATATTCTTTTTGTGTATTAACTATACTATTAAATGATTCTGGTAATAAATATCCTTTCATACTTAAATCAAATGTAGTTTTAATAATTCTTTCCCCCTCAAACTCTGAAGCGTCTGTAAATGATGATATACCAGCTTTGAATTTAAATTTATCAGGTTCTCCCCAATAAGAATTTTTTGACCAACTAATTTTTTCAATAATTTTATTCATTTGGTCAATGTATGGTGTAAAAACAATACAATTATAATTTATCGTAACATAACTTGGAATAGTTACGTTATAAACTTCTTCTAATGGTTCATCATTTTCAAATAATGTGGAAGTCTGTGTAAATCTGTTTTCTTTTGAAAATTTCTTTTTAAATGTATAATTAGAACCTTCTGTTGCTGGTTGTAATGAAGGTGTTAGAAATGCGTTGTTTGATTCTCTCGATACCGATGTTCTTTTGAAAATTAATAGTGGTGTAATAAATTGTCCTTTGACATCTCTTAGATATCCAAGTTTTGATATTGATTTCCACCTTTCTGGATTTGCATAATAAATAGGAACTTTAACCACTTGACCATTGTCCACCACTTCAGGTTTAATTACATCTCTAAAGTAATACATCACTGCGGCATCAATATCCAATAAACCAACCGAATAGTTTTTTACATTATCATCTTTACGAGTGGTATCGAATCCTCTGTTAAAATTAGTCTGTGTTGTTAATATTTCTTCTTTTCTTGGTAAAGTTTTACTTCGTTCCATTAAATACTTCTCACTTCTTCGATGTTAAGATTACTTCGTCTTAACAAGTTAGCACCACAAATTACTGAATGAATATGTTGTCCATCGAGTTGTTTATATTGTCCACCTACTAATTGGTTTTCATTTACATTAGTAATTTCCCAATAAGCGGTAAACCACTCGATAACGTCCCCTATTTCCAATACTAAACTTACATCTCTTAGAGATTGTCTTACAAATGAGAATGTTCCTGATTGTCTTAAATCTGGTCCAAATTCATCTGTATTATATGCCATATCTTCTGCTTCAACCAAACAAGCTAATTCGACACCTGGTCTGAATACTTTTCCGTTTGATGTTTCACCATACATATTAGTTTCCGTATTGTTTGCTGATATTTTGTAAACAATTACAGTCTGGTCAATTATTCCACTATTCGCATTATTTAAATCACCGATGAGTTCTTTATTAACTCTATCAAATGTGTCTAAATCTTTTTTTCCGAAAAATCGTGGGTTGGCCATCACTCACTCCTAACCTATGTAGATTGGATATGGGACTTTTTTAAGTTTTTCTTGTAGGAACTCTGACTCATCCTTGTCTGCTTCCATAAGTGCTCTACGAGAAGATTGTTCAAGTATTTCTCTGAGTTGTGTAACAAGAGTTTCTTTTTCGGCTGACGCTTCTGACCTCAATGTGTCACCGTCCAAGTTTGTCTCAGCACCAGGTATTGGGATAGAACCATATTTACTTCTTACTATACCCAACAATTCTTTTGTTAGTGCTAATCCATATTTTCTTATCCATTGTTTTCCTACATCATTAATATGTGTAAATTTCATATTATCGTAGGGTACATTGGAAAAGTCGGAAATTACATCTGAACTTCCTGAATATTCTGTTATTAAAGCATCATCTCTTTCTGAACGAACTACGTATTCGAAGTGTAATTTGTAAGATGATTCTGGTCTTGGGAATATTCTTAATTTGTTATTTCTTAATTGAAATGTATATGCTGATTTTCTGATTTGGTCATTTAACTCAATAGCTTGTACTCTCAACATATCTGCGTAAACTGGCATCATTAAAAATGTAACTGCTGGTGAATAACTACCAAATCCAAATTGGTCTAGTAAATTCATTGAACCACCTCCAGTTCCCGCATAAGGGTCAAAATATCTTTGGACTGCTGGTGTTTCTTCATAAAACACCCTTTGTAGTTCTATTGCGTTACCACTTTCACTTACTTCTGCCCATAGAGCATTTATATCATAAGTTTGTGAACCACTAACCACGTCTACTGAACCTGATTTTACCTCAACTAATCCACCAACTCCGGCTTCTGTTCCGTAAGCTTGTGATAAGAATACACTTCTACCTAAGTTGGGTGTTACTCTCTTGTGAGTTAAATTTGATGATGTTGGTTGTCCTTGTAGTGATAATAAATTGTCTTTAATATTAAATTGATTTATTTGAGCACTATATTCAGACACACTTTCTTCTAAACAAGCGTAAAATTGTTTATCTTGTAATTCCACATTCATTAGTGGATAACCTAATCGTTTTGAACACCAGTCTGCAAACTTTGGAGCTTCACTTTGAAACTCTGAATCTGTATCGTAAAACCCAAACGGGGTATTACCACTAACTGCTGAACCTGAACCAGGCCATATTGGTTCTTGAGCCATATATTTTTCTCCGTTAAATATTCTATAAATAAATATAAGAAACTTATAAAAACCACTATTATAACAAACAAAAAACCCCCAGCGAACTGGGGGTTTTTCTTAGTTGTTAATTAAAAATTAACTACTCGACTTCTGTAATGTTATTTATTACACTTTGTCTACATCTGCAACGATAACTTTACCATAGAATTCGCTTCTGACCATTTTCTTAGCGTATCTGGTCATCACGCCTTTTCTAGGTGTGAAGTTAGTTGGGTCGTAAACAAGTGGTGTCATAATTAACGGCACATATGGTGAATACACAGCACCAGTTTCTAAGAAGTTTGAACCTCTAAATCCAACAAGGATTTGATTTTCTTGCATATAAGGGTTCTTGTATACATTGAATCTATTGTTTAATAGACCAACTTTTTGAACACCCATTGCGTAAGAACTATCTACAGCACCATCTGAAGTTGTTGCATATCCTGGAATAGATTCTAGGATTGTTGCAGTTTCAGGTGAGATTACTATAAAGTTAGCTCCTCCTCTTAGAGTTTTTTGGTGGATAGCGTTAGATACTGATTGTATCTTGTTTCCAAGTGTTTGGAACCATTCACCTTTTGTGTAAGCACTTGCGTTAGTAGCAGTGTTTTTAAATAGACCACTGTCGAACTCACGACCAACGAATGCTGACCATCTTTCTGTCTTAGCGGAAGCTCCACTTAACAACATATCAAGTATTTCTAAATCAATTTCCATTGAAATGTACTCACTTAATAGTGATGTTAGTTCTGCTTCAGCATCAACTGAATGGTAAGCGTTCAAGTCTTGAGCTAGTTCAGGAGTCCAAACTGCTTTTAACTTACGAGTTTTCGCTACGATAGCGATACTTCTTAATGCTATATCGATTTCTGGTATTCCGGCATCTGACTCTGCTGAAGTTCCACTTGCGGTAGCCTCAAAGTCACCTCTAGTTGTATCTGTTGGTGCTTTGTGGTATCTAATACGCAATTTTGTAGAATCTTCATACAATGTTGCAGCTGCTGGGTCAACGATAAATCTGATGTTTGAACCTGTTACAGCATTATAAGCTGGATATTGAGCTGTTAAGTCCGCTCCAGCTGAACCTGATAGTTCAAATGCTCTAACACCATCTTCATCAACACCTGATAGAACTGATTTAGCGATAATAATCTGTCTCAGGTCTCCAAATGATGCTGTTAATGATGGTTCAAAGTCTACATCACTAAAGTTTACTGATGATGTTGAATAAGAACCACTATCAATGTCTAATGTTGTATCGTTAATTGAATAACCAAACTTACCTGCTCCATATAAACCTTCAGTTGCGTCACCAGAAGCTGATGTTACACCGTGAACGTTTGTATTTTCGTCAAAGTTAGGTTGGTCTGTACCATATCTGAAATCGAGATAGAAAATTAGACCTGATGGTAAATTCATTGGTTGTACTGACACAAAGTCTTGTGCAGCTAACTCACCAAATATTCTACGAACTAATGGTAAAGCAACACCTGACCATTGTTCTGTGTTTGAGCCTGTCCCTACTTGAGAAGCTTCTGTGACAAGTTGATTTGCTTGGTTTTCAAGCAAGACTGCCATACCACTTCTTTTAGTTTCAGAACCCATACCTTCTAATAGACCAGTTGGTTCCCATTTTTCAGTCAATTGTCTTGTTTGTTCAAGCAATTGTTTGTGTGGATTGTTACCATCAAGTAACTGACTAATGTTATTTATATCTGACATTATTCTCTCCGATTTTTGTTTAAATTAAATTTGCCAATTTCTTAAATCTGTTTTGCATTTCTTGTCCTTCAGAAAGAACTTCTTTCTTAGGTTCAGTAGATGCAACAGCTTTAGAAGCTTGACCTTTACTTTCGTTTACTCTCTTATTACCATTACCTTTAAAAGATTCTGCTAATGTAGCGTAAACTAATTTGATTTCTCTCAAGTTTTGAGTGCGGTCGAACTGTTCGACAACTGAAAGTTTTTGGTTATTATTTAAACCAAATCCTCTAAACAATTTGTTTGTAAACAATAGTTTAGCGTTCATTAGATTAACTTCGTTTAATTTCTCACGAAGGAAACCAATTGTATCTTTGTATTCTTTAAGTTGTGTTTTCATTTCGTCCACTTTATCTTCCTCTTCTTCATCTTCCATTCCTTCTTCTTCAGAAAGAGCTTTGATTACTTCTTCAAGGTCGATATCTTCGTCCTCATCTTTATCGTCGTGTTCAGCTTCTGTTACTGGTTCTTTGACTACTTCGTCTTCAGAATTTTCTTTTCCGCCTTCCTCGTCTGCACCTTCACCTTCTGGTCCTTGTGCTCCGATATCTGATGAATCACCAGCGTATCCAGGTTCTTTGTTGTCAGCATCACCTATGTCTGATGAATCGAGTTCTTCTTCAAGTTCTCTAATGACTGACTCTAAGTCAAGTTCATCTTCTTCATCTTCCATATGTTCGCCTTCATCTTCCATATGTTCGTCTTCAGAAACTTTAGAATCATCTTCCATTTCTTCATCTTCCATATGTTCACCTTCTTTTACTTCGTCTTCGTCTTCTGTTTCGTCTTCCATATGTTCGCCTTCTTTGACTTCTTCTTCGTCTTCATCTTTCATGCGTTCTTCAAGTTCGTCTTCGTCCTCTCCGTGCATTCTTTCTTCGACTTCGTGTTCGTCTTCAGCTGCCATATGTCCATCTCCACTTCCTACTTCACCTTCTGTATCACTGTCTTCAACTTCTGATTGAATTTTTTGTGATAGCATAGATTTTAAACGTGGTGTGAACGCTTCCTCAAGAGCTATTTTAGCATTCTCTAATGCGGTTGCACGTAGTGCTTTAGCATCAGCGATTGCTTCTTTTAGTATGTCATCCATTTTATTTCTCCATTGGAATCAATATAGTTATTGGGAACTATAATATAGTGTGATTAATTACAATATATGAACTGGTCGATTGACCGATATTGTGTTTACATATAAATATAAAATTATGAAAAAATTAGTCTTTTTTTACTGATTATTTGATAATTTTCTATTATTTATTTTTGCTCGTTTTCTCATCTCTCGTTTTTTAAATGATGGTTTGGTGTAGAACTCTCTTTCGCGTAGTTCTATCATTAAACCTGAGTCTTTTACTTTTTTCTTGAGTTTTCTTAGAGCGAATTCTATTTTGTTATCTCTAACTGTAACCTTTAACATTTTAACCTCTTAATCTGTTTCGTTTTCTGCTGCGTAATTCTTATCTACATAGTTGAAGAATTCTTTTTTCTTATCACCTAGTTCTGCTGGTGAACTTACCCCAAACTTTTTTAATGCACCACTAAAGAATTTTGCATATTTTGTATCTTCTTCTGTGATATCATTTTGTTCAGGTTCTTGATAAGGATTTTCTTCACCTGTTTCTATTTCAGGTGTTTCACTATCATCTGATTCGTGTCCGTAGTCGTGTGTTTCGTTTAATTCATAGTAACGACTTAGAACATTACCCATATCTTCATATAATGCTTCTAACCTTTGTTGAACTGATGATGCTTCGTTAGATAATTTATTAAAGTTTTTTGATAAATTTGTTAATTCTTTCATATTACGATTTACAGTAATTTTATCAAACCAATCTTCTGTTTCTCTTAGTGTATGAACTTTAGCTGAGTTAGCAATATCTGAAAGTGTTTTTGCTGTTTCTTTTAAATCACCAGATTTATAAATAGAATCTCCTACTTTACCAAATTCTTGTATTTTTGATAGAATTTGTTTAGAATTAATTTTTGGTTGTTCACTCACATCACCATACTTTTCTTTAACCATATTGGATAAAGACATATCTGTGTGGAATGCTGGTTTAGAAATAACACCACCTGCTAATGAGAATGAATGTTCTTTCAATAAGTCTTTTAGTTTAATTTGTTTTGCCATAATTTTCCTTGTTACGTTACTTATTAATAAATATCAAATATTAAAATTTTTATGATAATTTTACTTGTTTACCAAACTTACTCCACAATTTAGTCATAAATACATATAATTGTTTTTCGTTCATTTTGTTAATTTTTTCTTTATTTTTATCACTTGCTTTATCATACACTCCTTTAAATAAACCTGCACTTAAA
>Ga0209535_1002992_pt1 | contig 10946 bp, 6 predicted proteins | sample LinPmetageLP28_FD_184041 | JGI IMG/M metagenome (GOLD analysis project Ga0209535, IMG submission 184041) | Marine viral communities from the Pacific Ocean - LP-28 (SPAdes) (version 2) | ecosystem: Environmental > Aquatic > Marine > Oceanic | place: Pacific Ocean | collected 2009-08-22
GATGGAACAACAAAAATTGCTCTTGAAGGACAATTGGAAGCAAGATTAATAGATTCAGATAAAAATCTTGCAGTATTTAGATTGCCTGAACGTCCAGTAAAAACTTTGCTGACAGATTTAAATAATGGTGCTAGTGATACTCAATTCACAGTTCGTAGACAATTTGTTGGAACAACAAACAGTTCTGGTGCGGTATCATTCACAGCTCGTAGTAATGAAACTTTTGATTCATTTGCAAGTTCCAATTATCTTATGTCAGTTCTTGTAGCTGGTGATGGAACTGCTGGTCAAGGTGATATCATACTACTAACTGATTCTAAAATTACTGGTGAAGGTACTGGAAATATTACTGTTACTGATGATACTCTCTTAGGAGAGGGAGCTAAAGTTAAACTTATTGCAACAATCACAAGAACAAGTGTTAATATAAAAACAAAAACAACCACTCTTTCTAAACAACTCAAAGTTTTAGCAGCTGATGCAGATGGTGCATATGGTGTAAGAGCAACTGATAGAGATATTTCATTAGGTCGGGCAGATGCTTTTAAACTTCAAGCTGTATTTGATTCAAGAAGTACTTCTACTGATGCAACTGCACCAGAGTTGACACTTACAACTGTATCAGGTACATTTTTAAAAGGTGAGAAGATTACAGGTTCTTCAAGTGGTGCTATTGGTAGAACCATTGATACTTCTACCCCGATGTCATATACCTTACGTGGTGGTGTTACTGCATCTGACTTTACAACTTCAGACACGATCACTGGAGACTCTTCTGGTGCAACAGCAACAGTTTCTGCTGTTACTGCTGGAAGTGCCGACATTACTTCAAGATTTCTTCTTGATACAGGAATGAGAGATAATTATTATGATATTTCTAGACTCACTAGAAAGCAAGGTGATGCTGCACCTTTAGGAAGACTACTAGTAGTTTATGATTATTTTGCTCATGGTGCTGGAGATGCATTCACTGTAGATTCTTATTCTAAACTTAATGGACAAATGGATTATGATGATATTCCAACATATACAGGTTCAAAAGTTGATCCAGAATCACAATCACCTACTGGAGTATTTGATCTTAGAAACTGTTATGATTTCAGACCTACTGTACAAGATATTGCCGGTGCTTCATCTAACACATCTACGATAGACGAAATTACAGGAAATTCTTTTAACTTTGAAAATAGACAATTTAACAGTACAGGTGCTGTTGTTGTGGATATGCCAAAACCAGCTTCTAATCTTCAATCAGATTTTGAATTTTTTCTTCCTAAAAATGCTGCATTATATATTACATCTGATGGAAGTTTTAAGGTTGTCGAAGGAATTTCAGCAGAAACTCCTGTTTATCCAAAAGACTTAGATGATGCTATGAAATTAGCAGTTTTTAATATTCCTGCTTATACATTTAGACCTTCAGATATAAATGTAACTAAACTCAAAACACAAAGATTCACAATGAAAGATATTGGTAGAATCAAAAATAGACTAGAATCAGTAGAACGTCTTACTGCACTTTCTCTATTAGAAAGAGATGCAGAATCATTTGAAATTCAAGATGCAAATGGGCTGAATCGTTTTAAATCTGGTTTTGTTGTAGATAATTTTTCTGGACACAGGGTTGGTGATGTTTTAAATACAGACTATGAAATTGCTGTTGATCCTCAAAATAATGAATTAAGACCAAAATGTGTTATGAGACAATCTGAATTAATAGAAACAAATACTACTGATGCTGCAAGATTAAATGTCGGATATCAAAAAACTGGTGATTTAATAACACTACCATATAGTGATGTAACTCTAGTAGACCAACCATATGCAACTAGAACTGAAAATGTACAACCATTTATGACATCAAATTGGGTAGGACAAATAACTTTATCACCAGCTTCTGACAATTGGTTTGAAACTGAAATAGCACCAACTCTTATTATTAATGTTGATAATTTTAGTGCAGTTGCTGCATCATTTGAAAATCAACTTGGTACTCTTTGGAATGCTTGGGAAACACAGTGGTCAGGTGTTGCTGAAACAACTCAACAAGAAAGATTTTGGCGCAATAGTACTGAAAATACCCTCTTTCAAGAGTTTATTCAAAGAACTATTACAACTGAAAGAGGAACAAGAACTCGTAATGGAGTACAGACACAAGTAGTAGAAGATGTTACTGAAGAGTCTCAAGGTTCTAGAATTATTTCTCAGGTTGCTGTTCCTTTTGTAAGACCTAGAACAATAACAATTACAGGAGTGGGTTTTTTACCAAACACAAGATTATACCCATTCTTTGATGGTCAAGATGTTTCATCATTTGTAACTCCAAGTTCAGCTGCTTACACAACTGATACTACTCTTGTGGCTGGAGGAGTTTTAAGAAGCACTGCATCAGGAAAACTTGAAGCAACATTTCAAATACCAGATCATAGAGCAAATCCAAGTTTTCCAAAGTTTCAAACTGGAGAAGTTGAATTTAGATTAACTTCTAGTTCTGTTGACCAAAGGGCTGGAAGAGCTGGAGCATCAGAAGGCCCGTCAACAGCAGGAACAACAACATATATTGCTCAAGGTATTCTTAGTACAGAACAAGAAACTATTATTTCAACAAGAAGTGCAACGGTGGTTCAGACTGATGTATCACAAAGTACATCTGTTTCTAGACAAACTACTGGCCCAGAAGAAGTTCTTGCTCGACAGTTTACTCAAGAGGTCTTAGAACAAAGGGCAGCTGGAGGTGATCCATTAGCACAAACATTTTTGGTTGAAGACTCACAAGGTTCTTTTTTAACAAAAGTTGATTTATTCTTTGCAAAAAAAGATGCAAATTTACCAGTTTGGGTTGAAATTAGAAATGTTGTAAATGGATACCCTGCTGCAAAGATACTTCCTTTTGGTAGAAAGCTTTTAGAATCATCTGAGGTCAATGTTAATGATACAACAGGAACAACTGCAACAACATTTACCTTTGATTCACCTGTTTATGTACGACCTGGCACAGAATATTGTATAGTTGTAAGAACAAATTCATTAAATTATTTTACATGGATTTCTCAGATGAATGAATTTGATGTTGCTGGTTCTAATAGAGTAGTTTCAAAACAACCAACTCTAGGAGTGTTATTTAAATCACAGAATAATAAGACATGGAACTCAGTTCAATCACAAGATTTAAAATTACACCTATACAAAGCTAAATTTTCTACAACCTCTGGTATAGTTCAATTAGATAATTCAATTCTTGGAATGGGTAACGAAAAAACTTATCCAGATGATAGTACAGATGGTTTGGGAGCTATCTACGGAGAACTTTTAAAACCTAATTCATTAAGATTGACAAATAGTACTACAGCTCTGGAAGTATTTTCCACAGATCATGGTATGTATGATACTTCAAATAATGTTGAAATTAGAGGTGCTGTATCAGGAATAACTACAACTCTAAATGGTGCTTTGAGTGCAACTGCTACATCTTTAACATTAACTTCTGCAACTAATTTTGCAGCAAGTAACTCATCATCTAGATTATATCTTAGAATAAATAATGAAATTATGTTTGGAACTTTATCTGGTACAGGTGTATCAAGTATTACAAGGGCTGATGACAGTACATTAGCTGTAGCTCATGCAGATGGTAGCACCGTTGAACTTTATCAATTATTTGGAACACCACTCACAGAAATTAATAAAGTACATACTGCAATTTCTAATATTGATATAGATAAGTTTACTGTTTCATTGACTAGTGCACCTACTGTTACTGGTAGTTCTAGTGTCGTTTCAACTGGGGGTAATGCTATCTATGCTACAAGAAACTTCAGATTTGAAACTATTAGAACAAATGTATCATTATTAGAATTGCCGGGTACTACTATATCAGCAGAAGTTAAAACAACTAGCGGAACAAGTCCAGATGGTAGTGAAACATCTTTTGTACTAGACACTACTAATACACCTATTGCAATAAACGAGAATTTCAATTTTAGTACACCTAGAATTGTATGTTCTGAAAAGAATGAAGAGAATGAATTGTCTAGTGCAAAATCATTTCAATCATTTTGGACATTATCATCAGTTGATGAAAATATATCTCCAGTAATTGATACTGATAGATTGTCTGTTATACATATTGCAAATAGGTTTAATAATGTAACTGCTTCATCACAAATATATCCAACAACTGATTACCGTTCATCTACTGAACCAGATGGAGACAATAATGTTGCAATTTACATAACTAAAAGAATTGCTTTAGAAAATCCAGCGACATCTTTAAAAGTATTTTTTGCTGGTCATCGTAGAAACTCAGCAGATATTAAAGTTTTATTTAAGATTTTAAGAAATGATTCTTCTGATGATTTTGATGATATTGGATATGAATTTTTTAATACTACAGGAACAACAGATGTAACAACCCCTATCTCTTTATCTTTGAACGATTTTCGTGATTATGTATACACTGCTGGTGTTACAGATGAAGGTGATGGAGCTCCATTACCAGAGTTTAGTACATTTGCAATTAAGATTGTTATGATGGGATCAAACGCAGCAGAGCCCCCAAGAATTAGAGATTTGCGTATTATAGCACTGGCTACATAGGATGATTAAATAAGATGACTAAATACTTACAAGTTGAAGGAAAGAATGATTTAGTAAGAGATATTAACTCTAGTGCAATAGTGAACAAAAATCGTAGTGCTTATGAACAAGCGAAAAGAAGAGCTGCAGAAGCACAAAAACAAAGAGATGAAATTCGTGGAGCGACAAGAGAGATAAATACTTTGAAGTGTGAGATACACGAAATCAAAGATATGTTAAAAACTTTATTAGGTAGAAATTAATGGCAATTACAGCATCAACAATATCAACTAGTAACACTCTAGAACAATTTCGGACAGAGTTTAATAATCTCAGAACAGATGTTAATGGTCTAGAATCTGGAACACTTACTTTTTCTGAAGTTACAGCTACAACTTTTACTGCCAGTGGTAATGGTTCGTTTGGTGGTAATTTAACTGTAACTGGTGATCTTACTGTTACTGGTGATGACATTACTATGGGAACAAATACTGCTGGTAATTTATTGGTTGCAGATGGTACTAACTTTAACTCAATAGCTGTAAGTTCTTTATCTGCAATATCAACTGTTGCATCTGACGATGTTTTTCTTGCCATAGATACTTCTGGTGGTGGACTTAAAAAAATAACAAGGTCTGCTATTGTGTCTGGTTTGGCTGCTGGAGAACTAAGTAATATTGTTGAGGATACCTCTCCACAACTAGGTGCTAATTTAGATACTAACTCACATAATATTCTTATTGACGATGACCACTTTATTGGTGATGAAAATGGTAATGAGCAAATTGTATTTCAAACCACTAGTTCTGCTGTAAACCAAGTAGAAATTACTAATGCTGCTACAGGTAATGCTCCACAAATTAATCCTACTGGTGATGACACAAATATTTCGTTAAACCTTACACCAAAGGGATCAGGTAAAGTTGTACTTGATGGTAATGTTAGTATTGATACTGGAGTAATTGATCTTAAAAATGGTGGTACTGCTTCAAAAATTCTATTTTATTGTGAATCAAGTAATGCTCACGCACAAACTGTACAATCTGCCCCACACTCAGTAGGTGCTACAAACACTTTAACATTGCCAGGCGGAACTACAATAGGAAATAGTGCTGCTGTTCTTGTATCTGATATAGGAACACAAACACTTACAAATAAAACACTTACATCTCCTAAGATTAACGAGGATGTAGCAGTCACCTCAACAGCTACAGAGTTAAACCTTCTTGATGGTGTTACAGCTACTACGGCTGAACTTAATATTTTAGATGGAGTAACTTCAACTGCTGCTGAACTTAATGCATTAGATGGCATTACTGCTGTAGTAGGAGAACTCAACGCACTGGACATAGGTTCAACAGCAGTAGGTACAGCAGTAGCATCTAAGGCTGTTATATTAGATTCAGATAAAGACTATACAGGCATACGTAATTTTTCTATTACAGGTAATTTATCTGTAGGGGGTACTACTACTGTAGTAGATACAGTAACAATGAACGCTCAGAATGCTGTCCTTTTTGAAGGAGCTACTGCTGATGCACATGAAACTACTCTTACTATTGTAGACCCAACTGCTGACAGAACTATTAATTTGCCAAACCAAAGTGGTACTGTACCAGTACTAGCTGCTGCTAGTAACACTGCTGTAACATCTACTCCTGAAGAACTTAATATACTTGACGGTGTTACTGCTACAACTGCTGAACTTAATTATGTAGACGGGGTAACATCTGCAATACAAACACAATTAGACGCAAAAGCCCCTGTTGCATCTCCAACTTTTAGCGGTACTGTAAGTGATGGTGATGGTAAAATAAGAGCCATTCCTCAGTCTGGTTCTGACAAAACATCTAGTTATACTTTGGTTGTTGGTGACATAGGGAACTTCATAGGCATTGGATCAAGTGGATCAATAACTGTTCCAAACAATACCTTTGCAGCAGGAGATGCGATTTCTATATTCAACAATACAACTGGTGATCGTACTATTACTCTATCTATTACAACTGCGTACCTTGCAGGTGAAAATGCCGATAAAGACAGTTTAACGCTTGCCACTAGGGGAGTTTGTACAATTTTATTTTTAAGTGCAACTGTTTGTGTAGTGTCAGGGAATGTAAGTTAATGTCTGGTATTATGATGCAACTTTTAGGTACAGCAGGTAGTGCATCACTAGGTTATTACCTTATTTTTGATCCATCTTCATTTGAAATGACTGGAGATGTTACATTTAATGACATTGTTATAGCTTCAGATGATACTATTATATGTGCAGGTAATGTACAAAAAAGGAATTCTAGTAATTGGTGGAACTATGTTGCTTCTTTTAATACGTCAGGTGAATTACAAAATACTAGGATGTATTACGATGATAATGTGTCAGTCGGTTCATCTGGTTTTTATTTTCCACCAGAGTCTGGGCCTTCTTTAGCTATTAACTCTTCAGATAGAATATCAATGGTGGCTGCTATAAACTATAATGTTCCTGCAGGGGCATTTATTAATAGATGGGGCTGTACAGTTTTAAATAAAAACCTAACAACTGCAATGTCTACAAGTAACAGATTTACTTATGCTGGTGATAGAACTGCAACAGGAGATGGTGATTTTGTCTTTGCTCGCACTTCTTTAGGTAATGATGACAAAATGTATTGGACTACTGCTTTTACAGATAACAGTCAGCCTCAGTACAAAATACTACAAAACAGCAAGACCAGTTCAGTTGGAAATGCATATCACCAAGCTCAAGGTTCATCTGCACCTGCAATGGTAAATGTAGCAAATGATAAATTAGCCGTATGTTATGCTCCTGATCAAAACAATACAGGTGCTTCAAGGATTGGTGTTATTGATGCTAACTATGGATCAGCAGCTTCTAGTGACGAAAATTTAATTTGGAAAGCAAGCATGGATTTTGGTAGCGGTCAGAGTAGTAGTCCAAGAATAAACGATATTGTTTACGATGGTAGTACTTATTTATATGCAGTTGCACATAATGGGGTATGGTCTACAAGTGCAGATACTGGAAAATCTGTTGGAATTATTAAAGTAGCTGCTTCTAATGGAGCTCTACAATGGCAAAAAAAATATCAACTTAATTCACTTACAGCTTTAAATGGTAATGCAGGGTACTTAAACGGTATAAGTTGCGCCCTTGACACAGATGGTAATTTATTTTTTATAGGAGAGGGAGGTTCGGCTGCCTTAGTTGCTAGTTCTGAACATGTTGTTTTTGGTAAAATTTTAGCTAACGGAAATTTTTCATGGTGTCACCAATTAAAGTGGGATTCTGCTACTAGCCTTCAATCTGGTCAAACATATACTAGGGCAGGTAATTTTAATAATGGTAGAATAAAAAATGGTATAGCCTGTGATAGCACTGGTGCTGTATATATTGCTACTAGTGCAAGACCAGTAGTGTCAGGCTCAGTAGATAGTAATAATAGATCAAGAGCTTTTTTAATAAAAGTAAATAATGATGGAACTACCGTAGGAGACTTTGGAGACTTTGTAATTAGTGAAGCAAACTCTGTTAGTAATATTACAACAGGTTTGGATTACAATACCGCAAATGCTGGTGCAGGAGATAGATTTCTTTATGGTGATGATGATTCAGAGTATACTTCATCTTATAATTTAACTGTGGATACTGCTACAAGTATAGGTAGTACAGAATGGGCTAAAACTAAACTATGAGTGACATCAAGCTAACCCCAGAAGAGATAGAGACAATGCTAGACAACGCAGCTAGGCGTGGTGCTAAAGAGGCACTACGTTCTATTGGGCTACTTGACGATGATGCTGCAACAGCTGTTATAGATACTAAAGGTGCAATAGCAGACAACCTATCTAGCTTAACTCCAGGCCAAAGCTACTTTGTACAGCTAGATGGTACACTAGGTACGACAGCAGCTGACCCAAGTGTACTGGCAGGAACTGCTATATCAGCTACAGAAATAATAGTAAAAACTTGACATTTAATGGATAATGAGTGTTTTTATTACAAAAGTTATTAAGTATAAATAAAATAAGCATTTTACCCTTTTTATAAATACTTCTAGCAAAGGGTAATTAATATGCGTTTAGAAAAAATGGAATTAAAATCTGATCTTGTAAATCTGTTTAAAGATTTAGAAGAAGCTAAACGTGAGTCAAAAGAAGTACAATCTCCCCACATAGAACAATCAGATATTCAAAATCTGCTTAGTGATTTAGGAAAAATTTCTAAGGAAACTAAAGTTGTGAAAGAGACAGTTTCTAAAGAAAAAATTAAAGAACAAGTTGAAATAGATATTAACTCAATAGAAAATCTTATGAAAGATTTATCTAGTGCATATGAACAATCAAAAAATGAAATTATTGAAGAGGTAGTAGTAACTCCAGAACCAGAACCAGAGCCTATTGAAGTAGTTGATGAAAGTGCAAAGATAGAAGAGTTTGAACAATTGTTTTCTGAATTGACAGATGTTAAACCAGAACCAGAAGTGGTTGAAGAAATTGTAAACGATGTAATTGTAGGATTTGAGGAAGAGTCAGATGAAGATGCTATTAAGGTATATGCAGAACAAATTAATAACCATACACCATTAGCAAAAACTCAAAAAATATCAGATGAAAATACTATAAAAAATTATGCAGAACAAATAAAAGTAAAACCACAACAAAATGATGTTTACCAAACTGATATATCCACATTAGAAAATTTAACAAAAGAGTTTACAAGATTTAAAGCTAGAGTTATGGAACAACTTGGTTCTCTAGGTGGTGGTGGTGAAGTTAATCTTTCTAAATTAGATGATGTAAATATCAGTGGTCAAGAAGATGGTGATGTTCTTACATTTAATAAAAGTACAGGAAAGTATGAATTAAAAAGTTCTACATCTACTACTAGTACAGGACAGTTGTTATCAGATGAAGATGGTAGTAACGTGGTTTTTGATGCAACTGATTCTTCTGGTACATCTGAAGGAGATGACATACTTCTAGAAGAAGGTCTTAATGGTGGTAGAGATTTAGATTATAATGTTCTTCAAAGTCTTACCTCAGATATTATACCAGCTCAAACAGGTACGTTTAATTTAGGTTCTGCCACAAATAGATTTAAAAATATATTCCTAGAATCAAATACTATTGATTTAGGTGGTTCAACAATTTCATCAGACGGTACAGGACAAATTATAGTTTCTGCATCTGGTGCAACATTACCCATTGGTTCTAAAGTAACAGATGGTAAAGAACTATTGACAGTCCTACCAACAACAACTGAAGCTGATGAAACTTTACCAGACTTTGCAGATCAAAGTGTTTTAAGAGGTCAGGCATCAAGAACAATTCCATTATTCACTAGAGCTGGAGACGGCACAGTGGATACATCAGGAACACCAAATGTAAATTTTACTTTTGCCAACACTTTAGCAAGACGATCAGTATACACAAATAGTGGATTCTCGTTCTTACTAAGTAATGGTACAGAAAGAAGTGATCTTACAGCTGAAATATTTGAATTTTAGATAGGAAACGATAATGGCAGATAAAGTACCAATAAGGGCAGTATTTGATGGAACTACAGCTACAGGTCTTGCAGAATTTCAATCTGGTGATACCATTGGTTTATCAGTTGGTGGACTTGGTGCTTCATTATCAATAGGTAGTGCAGGGCAGTCTCTCCTAGTTAATAGTGGTGGAACAGCAATTGAGTTTGGAACACCAACAGTATTAGGTTCTGGTTTAGGTGGTACTTCTCTTGCAAGTGGTATTGTTTCTTCTAGTCTTACATCAGTTGGTACTCTTACTACACTTACAGTAGATAATATTATTATTAACGGAACAACAATTGGTCACACATCTGATACTGATTTAATAACACTTGCCAGTGGTGCTGTTACAATTGCTGGCGATCTTACTGTATCAGGAACTACAACAACTGTCAACCAAACTACAGTAAATGTACAAAATGCATTTATATTTGAAGGTGCTACTGCTGACGCGCATGAAACTACTTTTAGAATAGATGAACCAACTGCTGACAGGATTGCCTCACTACAAGATAAGACAGGAACTATTGCATTACTATCTGGATTTAAATTAGACGCCACAGATGGTTCTGCAACTGATGATGGAGATTTTGTTGTACTGAATACTTCAGCTGATGATGGGGATCGTTTATTGTTTGAAGATGGAACATCAGACGCTATAGCAGTTTTAGCATCTCACGGTATTACATTAGTTGGTCAAGGTTGGAATGCATTCCGTTTTGACAATGGATAATACCTAAATAAGAGACAAAGGGAAAAAATAATGGCTATACCTACAACAAAAGCAACATTTAAAAGTTATTGTCTTAGAGCTTTAGGTTTTGGTGTTATTGATAT
>Ga0209535_1002994_pt1 | contig 10943 bp, 8 predicted proteins | sample LinPmetageLP28_FD_184041 | JGI IMG/M metagenome (GOLD analysis project Ga0209535, IMG submission 184041) | Marine viral communities from the Pacific Ocean - LP-28 (SPAdes) (version 2) | ecosystem: Environmental > Aquatic > Marine > Oceanic | place: Pacific Ocean | collected 2009-08-22
AGCGTCACCAAAGTCTACAGCACCTGCAACTGTCAATGTTCCAGATACATCTACGTTACCGTTTATGTCTACAGTAGTAGCAGCTATCTGTATTTCTGTGTCAGCTACAAGATCTAGTTGACCATCAGCAGATGAGTTAATATATATTGCCGTATCACGAAACTGTATTTTTTCTGTAGAGGCTACAAGTATGTCATCAGAGAACTCAAAGTAATCTTCGTCTTCCATCCATTTAAAGACACCATCATTTGACTCACCATCAAATGTTACTGTTATGTCTGTACCTGATGTAGCATCACCGATAGTAATAGAAGTACCTAATAACTTAGTTATTGGGCCACCTTCAGCAGTTGTACCATCGTGTGTGTGTCCTGTAGATGCAGCAAATGCAGCTAACAACTGATCAAATTCGTTGTTAGTATCTGCTGCTGTAATTACATCTCCATCAGTATAAGAGGACTGTCTTGTGTATGTAGCACCCATTTATCTTCTAGCTCCTATTTGATATTCTAATTGAAATCCTTTAAGAGAATAAGGAGCAGTTAAACCCCCATCATTTACTCTTAAAGCTATTGTAAACCCTGATCCTTCTACTGATTGTCTTACAGAAGGTTGTGTTGTACCACCGTAGGTACTTGTTGATCCGTATGTAGCAACTCCGTATTGAGCAGCTACAGCCGATGAATCTAAAGGATATGCAGCAGGTCTAGAAGACTCTGCTGATTCTTGATCATATCTTAAAAATAAGTCTGCGTCAATAGCAGACTCAGGTTTATAGTTAACTATTACTCTTTGCATATGTTTTCTAATTCCTAAGTCATTAAAACCTAAATCAGGACTTCTATATTTACCAAATATAACCGTACCATCAAAGTCGTTACCTATTTCTTGTCTGTTTACAAAACCAGTAAAATCACCATGTAATACAATTACATCACCTACATCTACTATTGTATCAGTACAGGCAGGTTTCATACCTTTAGTTTCAGAAAACTCATAACCTTGACCTTTTTTTACACATATAACCCCACTAGTTAATGAATCAGCCTGGCCTTCTTTAGTAAAAAATATTCTATACTGTGTTTTATCTGGTATAACTATACTTTCAAAAGCAACTGCATCATCTATTTGATCATCAAATATAGGTTGTACATTTGTACTTATTGTACCTAGTTCAACATCACCAATCTTAGCTGTACCTGCAACAGTTCTTAATCCGTCTGGACCAAGGAAAATTAAATCACCTGCAAATTCTTGAATAGTACTCCCATTAATACAACCGATGTTACGGGTAACAGGGGCTATTGCAAAATTAGCAGAAGATGTACCAGATAAACTAAATATTCTATTTTCACAAAAAATAAAAAGATTTTCACGGAAAGTTTTAATACCTACTATAGTATCATCTACTCTAATACTTCCTGCGCCACTACCGCTGCTAAAAGCATCTTCATCAAAAGGTTGACTAAATACTATTTCTTCTGGTGTACTAGACATACCTGCATAAAACATATGCCCTTTAAAAGCAGTAACAAATTTTGCACCAGCTACAGAACTTTCGCTTACATCAGTTGCTGCTAAAGAAGTGTTAAATACTGTAGGAGCATTAACCTGATCTACTACAATAATTTTACTGTTACCATCAAAGTTAAATTTTTCAAAAGTATACTTTGCTGCGTTGGTTCTACCTGTATCTCGTTGTGTCCAACTTTCTGAAACTACATCTTTTACCGCATGAGCTGCTGCTGTAGTAGAAGAGGTAGCACGAGTTACACCTGTAAATGTAGAAGAAGTTACACCTGTATATGTAAATATCTCACTATTAATTTGCAAAGTACCACTTGCAGTAAATCCTGTAGTACTAAAAACATTAATTGTTCCAGAGCCTGTCATAGAAGTATTTGCAACTATAGCAATAGTTATAGTAGTAGATGCAGAACTCCATATTTTTTCACCTCTAGCTGCTAGTACATTATTAGAAAAAACAGTACACATTAATACTGCTTCTGAGCTTGTTGTAGTTTGAGGAACAATATGATTTATATATTTATTAAAACCATTTATACGTCTATATCCACCACCAATATCTGGTTCAAAGTTTTGTAACTCAAGAGCTTCTCCGGGTTGCATTAAAAAAGTAGATTTGTTTAATACCAAACCCCCCTCGCAGTTAAAAGCTACTGGACTTATTTGTGAAGTTTCAGGCATTAAATAATCCTAGTTGATGTTCGTGACCCTATATAGTTTGAAGACTGCGGTATATAAGTTGATCGTAAATAGTCATATCTATTTATTAACAAAGTCTGCATGTGTTTTATGCCAGCTTCAAAACGTGTAAATGTTACACCATACTGTTGCATTTCACCACGATACTGATACACAAATGCTGTAGCCCCATCTACTATAACTGCAGCAAACCTATCAGGTATAGTAGTAGTATCACCATGTGCAGCTAAGTCTGCTGGAAAAGTAAAGTAGTCAAATTTTAATGAGTAAGATTTTGTGGGAAAAGGATATAGTATGTAGTTATTGTCAAGAGTTCTTGTTACGTATTTAGGTATTCCACCATTGTCAAACTGTGCAACTTGCACACCACTTGCGTGTGCTGCTGCAGTAGTTCCACCAGTAGCTCTAGTGACACCAGTAAGAGTCGTTGAAGAACCTACTGCTGTATACGTCATAACTTCATTACCTACAAAAACAGTACCTGAACTATCAAATCCTGTTGTACTCGCTACTGTTAACGTAGTAACAGAGTCAGTGTGAGACTGACTTAGTGTTGTAGTTTGTATTTCATCTTCTTGTTCTACATAGCTTCTTAAATAGTCGTTGTAGTTTAGTGGGCTTAGACTTATAGATCCATTACCTAAGTCTGAGTCTTTTACTAATCTAAATGTATTGTAGTCTACTACTTTAGTAGATGTAGGAACAGTATACTTTACTGTACCTGCTGTTAGAGTCTCTGTAGCAGTAGCATGATTAAACGGATAGTTATATTCTCTTTGATTAATATACCGAATAGCTTCATTGACAGCGTTTTGACACTGTACTTGTATTCCTCTAGCTGATGTAAAATTAGCTGATGTTAACTCAACTTCATTTAATCTAGCTATAACTTTATTTGTTAACGTAAGGTATGTTTCAGCCATTGTATTCCTTAATATTTAAATTAATAAACTTTTTTCATTGCTACAATAATGTCGTAGGTATCCCCAGAACTATGTCCTGTAGTAGTCAATAGTACATCACCATTAACGCCACTACCTGCATTGTTTACAAGACCACCAAAATCACGGTAATCAGAATAGCCTTCTGAGTCAATTTTAATTTTTCTTGCAGATACATTAGTGCTTGCATTCCAAAATAACTCAGCAGACATACCTACAGTATTCCACCATAATTGTTCTATAATAACACTGCCTACTGCGTTACCATGTGCATCTGCGCTTAACGCACTTGCATCTACTTTTGCAACTGCTGATTCTCCTGAACCGTCACTTACATTTCTAAATCTCATTACAAGGTTGTGAGGGCCATTAACTAGCGTTTCACTTGTAACTGCATCTGCCATTTTATCTCTCCTATATCATAATAAGTGGGGCAAGTTTACCCTGCCCCACTAAATAGTATTATGCTAGTTGATCACGATCAACTTCGTCAGCACTTAAGTCTCCGGGATTGTCTATGTTCATAAGAACCATCCAAACACGAATCTTACCACCTGTCGGTGCAGTACTTGCAGCTTGAAGTTCAAGATCCATTGTTGTTGCCGTAGAACCAGTAAGGTTCGGGAACACTCCGGGAATCATAGTAGCATATGAACCAACCGCCATAGCGTCTGTGTCCATTGCTGCAACGAACTCATCAACATCAGCAGCAATACCACCTGTAGAGGCAGTAGTAATACCTAAGTTGAATGTTGTGTCGTTTGATTCTCCAGTTAATAGAGCCTCAACTTCATAACCTGCTGCCATAATAAGAGTATCTGTTGGTATTGTGAAGATTTGCAAAATATCGTTTGCAGCTAATGCCGCAGCGTTATTTGTGTTTTCTACAGCAATATCAATAGTATTACTTACTAAGTATGGTGCAGGAGCAGAAGGTCTGTGAACTGCTTGTAAACTTGATGAATAAGTAGCCATTAGTCAGTCCTCCTTATATGCCAGAAACATAAAACGCACGAGACAATGCCTCTGGGCGTAATATTTTTCTACCGTACATATGCATGCCTCTAACAATATCAGCAAAGCTATCAGGATCTCTGTAGGTTTCTGTTTTATTGATTGAGTCTGCTGTTGCAACTGCTGATGAGTGACCACCAACGATTACACCATAGTGTGTGCTACCTGTTGCTGTTGCACCAGTTGCACCATTACCGACTGCTGGTAGGTTGTTTGACATGTAAACTTTAAAACCGTGAACGTTGTTCAAGATTAATCCATTTTGTAAGCCAGCTCCACCGAAGTCAGAGTTTAGAAGACGTGAATCTTCGTCTTGAAGTAGCTCTGCAAACACAGGGTCTACGACCAACCATCTACCTGATGTATCAACGTTTTGTTGGTCAAGTTTTCTTGACATACGAGCGATGATAGATAGAGGTGATGCTTTAGCAGTAGTTGTGTTTAAGCTATCTCCACCTGCACGAGGAACAGCAACGATTGAGTTGCCTGCTGTACCGCCATTAAAGTCGGCAGCATCCACTAACATAGATGCTAGTAGCTCGTTTGTAGCAGCAGTAGATACAGCAACTGAACCATTTACGGTTGCGTTAACTGTGTCGGCTGTGCCATGCAGTACAGATTGTTTGAAACCTGACAAGTAGCCAAGAACGTCTTGGTCAAATTGGTCAGCCAAACGATAAGCAGCACGATCACTTGCAAGGTCTTGAAAGTTGACGTGTGAATGTGCTTCCTCAATGTCATCAACTTTAAATGCAAAGTAATTTGCTTTGTCAATGGTCAATGAGAAATCTTCGTCATCAAGATCTTGTGGTTGGATAGTTGTGCCACGTGCGTATGCTTTCACAGTGATCTCCGGTTCTTTGATAATTTTAACCGAATCTCCCATGTTAGCTATCTCTCCGAAATAGTCGGAGTTTGTTACAGCTCCTACAACTGATGCTTTGCGAAACGCAAGTTGCACCTGTTTGCTGTAAATGACTGGTGAGAAGTTACCGTTAGGTAAGTTACCATACCCAGCCGCAGTTGAAAATGCCATGTTATTTCTCCTTTGGATTTTCTACAGATGCAAACGAAACAAGTATTCATGTAGTGGCTAAATCTAGTAGGGTGCATTTTAGTAAAAGTTGGCCGACTCTTACATCAATGGGCCAAAAGATAATAGGTAGTCTATATTATTATTGCTGTTTGCTATTAATAAGTTGCGTAGGTAATCTTTACAGAGGCTACGCAACTACATTGTACATATAGTTATACACTATTGTATAAATATGTCAATACCTTTTTAACGAGCATTGCCAGATATATCATATACAAACTTACCTGATCGTATAGCTTCCATGATTTTATCTGCGTTCTTCTCGTATTGCTGTGCAGACATCTTTTGCACAACTGATTCTTTTACCATTCCAGCATCTTCGCCAGCAGGTTCACTTCTGGTATTTGTTTTAGATACTGCTTTTGCTGCATCCTTACCTGAAGAAGACTTCTTAGTCTTTATACCTTTGTCTGCTTTATATAAGTCTATAGCTCTTGATGCTGCTCTAGCATCGCTATCGTTTTCATATAGTGCGTCTTGTATTGACTTAGGCTGTTCTTCTGCCCACTCATGAAACTCATCACTATCTCTTATGTCAGCAAAGTCTGGGTGTGCAGTCATTAATTCAACTTCTGCTTTATCTCTATTTGCTGCTTCTCGCATCTCGTCTATTTCTTTTACACGAGCTTCTAAGCCAGACGATTGTTCTTTAGCTTTTTTAATTGCTATAGTTTCTACTATGGCTGCAACATCAGGATACTGACTTGCCCAAGCATCTATGTCTTCGTCAGACTTAGGTAGTTTAATTTCTTGTTTAGTAGACTGTTCTAGTTGACTTTGCAAAGCATTTATTTTTTCTACATGTTCTTGTAGTTGTTTTTGTGAATGCCTACGTAAATCACCGTATCTTTTCTTAAAACTTTTTTCTTCAGCATTAGTAGGTTCTTCTTCTTTTTCAACCTCTTCAGGTTCTACTTCACCTTTTTGTTCTGCAACTAATGTTGCTAGCTCTTCTTCTTCTTTTTTAATTCTATCTTCATTAGAGTATTTACGATTTGCAAATGCAACTTTTTCTTGTGGCTTTACTTCTTCTGCCATTACTGTATCAGACATTACTGTCTCCTTTACTAGGGCCACCGTAGCCTATGTTGGTAGGGGGATGAGTAGCTAGTCATATTTAGCTTTTTACCGTGTAGCTAAACCACCTTTCTTATACGTCTTCATTTTTTTCTTAGGTTTTTTTCCTGCTAGGCCACCTTGATTAAAGTAACCAAATGAACCACCAAAGTCTGCTCCACTAAAGTCTCCACCTGAGTTGGCATCTCCACCACTGTAACCATCTGGGCCACTACCTGAATAACCATCAGGGCCACCTGTATAGTCAGGAGTTCCCGGAGCGTCACCTCCAGTAATACCTGCAGCAGGCTTTCCTTCAGCAGCTACTGCTTTAGCAATTTCAACATCTTTTGTAGTAAAACCTGCTGCAGGGCCAGAAGGATTATAAATATCTTTATTTAATTTAGCTGCTTCTATTTCCTTTGCTAATTCTTCATTTCTTTTATCTGCAGCAGCTTTGTCTGCAGCTAATTTAGCAAATAATTCTTGTTGACTTTTTATTTCATTAGCACGTTTTTCTGCTCTAATTTTATCAGCAGCTATTTTATCAGCAGCAATTTGTGCCAGTTTAGCATCTGCAATTTTGTCTAATCTATTTTGTTCTTCTAGTTTTTCTGCTGCTATTTTTTCATCTGCTTTTATGCCTTGTTGTACCTGTGGAGTTAAATTTAAGTAGCTCATCTTTTTTTCATTTGCCATTAGTATTTTATCTTGAGCCATTCGTACTTGATTTTTTCTATTACTTTTATCTACCCAATCAGTAAGAGGATTACTACTCATTAATTTATCATATGCAAGTATTTCTGCATTAGTCATAGTATTATATCCTGCAGGTCTACCTGATTCAGGATCATCTGGGCCACCTCCAAACTCAACAGGTTTAGCTACTTCTGCAGGAGGAAGTACAGGTGAAGTTGGGGGTGCTGGTGGTAAAGGATTATTAAGATCAACTTCTACAAAACCTTCAGGTATACTAAACATAGGTACACCATTCATAAATGGAACCATCATGTTTCTACCATCTGGATGTTGATAGTTTTTAAATGTAAATCCACCAAAGCCGCCCATTGAATCTCCAAAAGAAGGTTGTGGTCTGTTTGGTTGATTTTGAGTATTTAATGTTCTCATTCCACTAGTAGCTTGAATAGGTCTTCCTCTTTCATCGTGCATTCCACCATGATAAAATCCTTTGGGAACTAACCCACCGTCAGCCATCATTAATTCTTGACCCTGATCATCTTCAACATTTATATCGCCCATACCAAAAGGAATAGAATCGTCTAACATTTCTCCTTGAGTAGGCTGACCCATTAGGCCATCTTTTTCCATTTGATTATATCCTTGCTTTGCTTCTTCTTGCATTGCATTAAGTTTATCTACACCATGATAACGAGTACTAGCTTCGTTCATTACGTACTCACCCTCACTTAACATAGCAGGCACATCATCTCTTACGCCTTCTTGCGTTGCACCATCAGGTACTTCATTACCAGATACAGGATCTACTGTGCCACCTTGATCTTTAAGACCACCGCCTTCAAGCATCATGCTCATTTGTTTTTCTGCTGGGGCTGCCATTGGGTATTACCTTTCTTTACTTTAATACTTCATCTCGAAGTTTTTGAAGCCTACGTAACGTATATATAGAGCCTTGCGCTCTGTGTACTGCAATCATATTATCCGATTGTTCTATAGTACGGTGTTGTTGTGTTATTAGTTGTTCTAAATAACTATTGAAGTTGGCCCATTCCTTGGGTTTGCTGACCAGACCCTTCAACTTGCTGAGTATTTCCTTGTCCATTATTTCCACTAAACCCTTGCTCATTAGGTGAAGGTGCTATACCTGTGCCTATAGTACCACCACCTGCTCCTGTTGGATCTGCTGGATTAGTTCCTGCTGGAGGTGGAGGCCCACCTTCTTGCGGAGCACCAGCTTCAGGTGCAGGTTGTTGAAAGCTTTTCATTAGCTCTGCTTGTATAGCTGCTTCATTCATATTGTTGGTTACTTTGTCAGGGTCTAAGTCCATTGATTTTGCAATCTCTCGACTAATGTAATCAAACTTAACAAAAGGTGCAAGTGCTGGATTAGATGCTACTTGCATAAACTGCATCAGACGTTGACTGCGTACTTCATTAGCCATTAAACTTTCTGTGCCTCTAGCTTTAACCTCTAAGTCACCTTTAATTTTAGGATCATAATCAAACTGCATATTAAATCTAAACAGTCCTTCACCTAACGGTCTTAATAAATAATCATCTACATTTTTAATAACGTTTTTAATGCCACCACTAGCAGCATTCATTAACATACTAATACCAGAAGCTGTTCTACCTACTCCTGTAACACCAGTCTGTCCATGAGAAAAACTAGGTAGCCCGGTGCTTTCATCAGATAACTGTCTAGCTTTATCAAACAACTGTAAATTTTCTCCAGCTACGTTAGGAAACTTTGTACCAAAAATTGCTTGACCGGGTGCACCACCCTGTCTTCTAAACACTTTTCCGGGATACACAGATAAATCTTGACCGGGAACTAAATTTGTTTCATCTACTTCAATAAGAAGATTACCAGATAATACAGCATTGTCAACAGCCATTCTCATAAAGCCATTCATTAATGTTTGTGTATCATCCATGTTCTCTGCAATACCTACGCCAAAGAAACTATATGGGTTAAGCTCATACGGTGCAGCCATGTAAGGTATACGTGCAGGTTTAAATGGATTAATAACCATTCTAATTAACTTACCATTACATATCCAAACATTAGTTTGTAACTCATCAGAGTCCTCTAACTCTGCAGGTATTTCTACACCTTGTTCTTGTAACATTTCTGTATCACACATACCCCAATACTCTAGTACTTCAAATCTTTCTGTACCATATTCTGGTGCGTAATCAGATAAGTCATCTTCCCAGTGTTCTCTATCATAATTTTCACCTATAGCTATAGCTTCATCAATTACGCTAGACCTAAAGTATGGTCGTTTCTTTAGTCCACGCATTTGTGTACGAGACATTTTATGTCGTTCTATTACAAACTGTGCTTCATCCATATTGTTAGCATCTGGGTCTGGATAAAAATTCCATACAGAAACGTGTGATACTTGTGGAATAGTTTTAATTAAAGGATCATATTCTCCTTCTTCATTCCAATTAGGATACTCTTTGTCTACAGCAAATGGGCCTTTCATTACACCTGTACCAAACAAAGCCATTTCAAATGCTGTGCTTCGTAGATGTTTAGATGCACTAGATTCTTCTAACTGATCTTGTATTTTCTTTTGCATAGTCTTTGCAGCAATCATAGCTGGACTAAATGTAATTGCAGTAGGAGTTTTACCTACACCTTGTTTTACATTATCTATACCTTCAAACTTATCTTTTAATGGCCCAAGCATTTCAGATAAAGTTTTTTCTGTTGCACCTGCTTCTAACTCTTTACCATCGCCTTTAAATCCATACGGACTTATTATGTTTTCCATGTCAGAACTACGTATTTGTTCGGGTTCTTTAGGATCAAAACTTACATCTGCAACGACACCATCAGGTAGTTCAGTAGGATCTACAGTTAACGGAAATTTATTATTTGCAAAAAGTACATCTATTATTTGTCCATATGCTGCAAGAGTTTTAGTTTTAGTTACTTTAATAAAGACACGAGATTTTTCTGCTTCAGTAAACTGTACATCTGAACCATACAATCCTCTATAATTACGATAGGATTTTAACCAACGTGTTTCATCTTGTTGTCTGTAATCGTCTGCACGTCTATACCGATCCATAACAAAAGGTATAATTGCTGATACGTCAATGTCATCAACTATAGAATCTTCAGTGTCTTCTAAAGTGATTGCCTCATCTTCAATGAATACTTCATTATCTTCTGCCATTTAATTTCCTTTAATACCCAAACGTTGTATCTGCTATAGCCATCCTATTAGTCTTAGAGTTATTAGGATCATAATCAAATATACTAAACCTTGGTCTTGACATGATACCATATCTTAAAGCATCATACAAGTGGTCTTCTGATGTTGTATCTATATCTTCTGGATTCTTTTTGTCTATGGGTAACGCTGGTAGTTGAGCAATAAGATTATTACAGTTATTAAAAAATACTAATCTTGGTTCTTCTGTAAACTCATCTACTTGTAATCTTCTGTGTACTTCGTTTTTACCTGCTACACGTGAGCCTTTACTTCTGTCTGATGGCCTCCACCTGCAACCTCGTTGTACCATTTGTTCTGCTAGAGATGGACCTGTATCACCACGTTTGTGCCACAGTGAGGAGTCAAGTACTCCATATCTCATTCCACCATCACCAGCTTCTAAATCTAGTATCATGTCTGCTAGGTCAGTAGCTAGTACTTTGCTTACGTAAAGCTCTCTATATACAATAAGCTGTTCATTTGGGGATACAGCGAACCATACAACACCTGATTTACTTCCGTATCCGTAGTCACATGCTCTAAATCTAACCCAGTTGTTAGGTATATCAAAGGGTTCAACGACATGTACATTCCTATCAAACTCTGTAAATGCTGCACCTTCTTTAATATCCCAATCGCCATCTAGTAACTGCCTACGTTGCTGTTCAGGTAAAGATA
>Ga0209535_1002996_pt1 | contig 10936 bp, 8 predicted proteins | sample LinPmetageLP28_FD_184041 | JGI IMG/M metagenome (GOLD analysis project Ga0209535, IMG submission 184041) | Marine viral communities from the Pacific Ocean - LP-28 (SPAdes) (version 2) | ecosystem: Environmental > Aquatic > Marine > Oceanic | place: Pacific Ocean | collected 2009-08-22
ACGATAGGTTCCCTATCTTTTTTTATTTCTGAGTAATTTATACTTTCTGGCATTGACAAACATATAAGCTTTATTATATAGTATGTCAATAGAAAGAAGATATAATAATTATGAACTACAAGTTTAAAACTAAACCGTATGCGCATCAGTTAACTGCGTTAGAAAAATCGTGGAATAAAGAAAGCTATGCTTACTTTATGGAAATGGGTACAGGTAAAACTAAAGTGCTTATTGATAACATGGCTATGTTATATGATAAAGGCGCTATAAATGGTGCTTTAATTGTTGCACCTAAAGGAGTTATTGGTACTTGGTACAATCAAGAAATACCTACTCACTTACCTGATCATATAAAGAATGTGTCAGTATTGTGGCAATCTAATATAAATAAAACTCAACAAGAAAAACTTAATACTTTATTTGAAACAGGAGAAGATCTTCATATTTTAATTATGAATGTGGAAGCTTTCAGTACAGACAAAGGTAAAACATTTGCAGCTAAATTTTTAAGAACACATAAAACTTTAACAGCCATTGATGAAAGTACAGTTATTAAAAACCCTAAAGCTAAAAGAACTAAAAATATATTAGCCCTAGCTGATCTTTGTAAGTACAGAAGAATCATGACTGGTTCACCGGTAACAAAGAACCCACTAGATTTATATTCACAATGTAATTTCTTAGATCCTTTCCTGTTAAACTTCCAATCTTATTTTGCTTTTAGAAATAGATATGCAGAAATGAAAACATTACATATGCATGGTAGACAAATACAAATTGTTAATGGTTTTAAGAATTTATCTGAACTATCTGATAAACTAAAAGGTTTTTCTTACCGTGTATTAAAAGAAGATTGTTTGGATTTACCCCCTAAAATATGGACTAAACGACATATAACTTTAACAGCTGAACAAGCCAAAGTTTATAAACAAATGAAAGAGCAAGCCTTGGCTGTTTTAAAAGGTAAACAAGTTACATCAGTATCTGCGCTTACTCAGCTAATGAGATTACATCAGATTACTTGCGGTCACTTTGCTGCTGATGATGGTTCTGTTCAACAAATTAAAAACAACAGACTATCTGAACTTATGGATGTATTAGAAGAGACAGAAGGTAAAGCTATTATATGGGCTCACTATCAACATGATATTAAAAACATTGTAAAAGAAATAGAGAAGGTTCATGGTCCGGGTTCCGTGGTGACTTATTATGGGCTCACGCCTCAAGATGAAAGACAAGATAATATTAAACAGTTTCAATCGAATGATGAAGTACGATTCTTAATCGGTACACCAGCAACAGGTGGTTATGGTATTACACTTACTCAAGCCAACACCGTAATCTATTATTCAAATGGTTATGATTTAGAGAAAAGATTACAATCAGAAGATAGAGCACACAGAATAGGACAAAAGAAATCAGTAACGTATGTTGATATTATGGCAGAAGATACTGTTGATGAGAAGATTGTAAAAGCTTTACGTAAGAAAATTAATATTGCGTCTGAAGTTATGGGTGAAGAATTAAAAGATTGGATCTAAGTTAGTAACTTATCAAAAAAGAATAAGGCCACAGTCCCCACCGCAGCTAATAATACCCAGTAGATTTTATCTACCTTACCACCCAATTTGTCAATATCTTCATGCATATGTTTTAAATGATTATTTTTAATTTGGGAAATATCTTTTTTTACTCCAGTCACGTGACCGTATAATGATATGATATGCTCTCTAGTATTTTTGGGTTGTATAGCCATGTTATATATTTTTCTTTTGAGCGATTAGATTACCTAGTTCATCTCTTGGAAATAAACTAGCATAAGTATTAGCTTGTGTCGATGGTAATTGTGTTGTTGGTTGAGGAGCCATCGGCATTGGTGTTCTTAATGGTGGAGCTTGAACTTGAGGTTGTTGCACTTCTTCTTCCTCAGGAGCAAAGTCCATTAAATTTAAATTATCTCCTTCTAAAGATATTCTTCTATTACTATTGATAAAAGAAGTTATATTAGGAATTGCTTCATAAAAAGGATTAGGAATATTAACTCCTTCTTTTTCATTTAAATCTCTATTTATTTCAGATATTTTTTTAATGTTAAAATCATTAGGTCTTTTAGGTGTAAACACTCCTTGATAAAGTTCGTTTAAAGTATCTTTATCTATTCCTCTTCTTTTAACTTTTTGTCTTATCTTAAATTCAGGAACACCCAATATTTTAGCTGCTTCTATATTTTGATGCATTTCTTTTAATTTTGCATATCTAATTCCTTGCGTATATTTATAGGTGTTAAGAATTTTCTCAGGAGTTACTCTACCTCCTCTTAATAAATTAGATTTAAATATTGATTCAGCGTTACCTAAACCTTTACCAAGATCTGTTGTCATAAATGTTAAAGCTCTTTCTGGATCTGAATCAACTGCTCTAAATCCATATAATGAACCAATCTCATCTTCTAGATTATATAACTTTCCATATTTATCTGTTTTACCTGTCGCCGCTTGTCCTAATCTTTTTAACTGTGATATTGAACCTGGTTTTAAAGATTCTCCAATGTGTAAAATTCCTTTACCAACTTTAACCATAGTTTCATCTTCGTCTTTCCAAATTTTTCTTCCGCCTCTACCTACACCTCTTCTAATAGTTGAATCAACTAGAGCTTCTGTAAATATAGATTCAGATGTATAAGGTTGAAGAATTTCTGAAACACTATCTTGAATACCTCTACCTAAAGCCTCAGCAACAGATTCTTTATTTGCGTCACCTTCAACTAAAGCATTTTGAATAGCATTAAAAGGTCTAATTAAAGTATCGTAAGCGTTGTTGTAACTGAAATCTGTATATTTAAGATAACCGTTTTCATCTCTACCCACAGGTAACAATGTAGAATTCTTTGACCATTCAGGAACAAATTTTCTAAGTGCATCCATTTCTTCATCTGTTACATCAGTTTTAGATTTGTACATTTCAACCATTCCATATGGAATGCCTCCAACGGTTGCTCCAAAACTAAATAATCTCTTCATGCCTAAAGATCTTATTTCTGGAATACCTGAAAAAATTTCATCTAAAGATTGTTGAAAAACATTGTGTCCTGTTCTAATAATTTCTAAAGGAAAAGCTATGAAGTTTCCAAAAGGGGTTTGTCTTAAAGCTTGAGCCGTTCTACCTACATAAGCATAATTAGGTACTTGATTTCTAGTTAAATTACCTGCAACCTCATCTAAGAAATTTTCATAAATCTCTTTGTTATCTTTACCAGTAGCTATGTACTCTCTTCTAGGAGCTCTTTTTCTAAAGTAGTTAGCTATAGCTATATTTTCTTTTTCACTTCTACCAATTTTTGCAATAGCCTCTGCTTTTCCATTAAGTATTCCTCTGATATTATTTTGATCAATTCCTAATTTTCCAGTTAATATAGAGTGTCTGTTTCTTTCAAGACTCCAGTTTATAATTTTCCAAAAATCATCTTCAGCAACATATGCATCTTGTAATTTTTCGTAAGTTTTTAACAAACCTTTTTTTGTTCTATCTGTTATAGTTTTAGGAAGCTTGTTGTAAAGTCCTCTTTCTGCAGCTGCTGGATCTTTTAAAATATCTCTTAATAATCTTTTCATCTCACCCGATTGAACTTGTGAATCTACTACACCTACTTTTAAAAGTTTTTCATATAATTTTTGTTCAGGTTTTGATAATGTTCCAAAAATTCTTTTTCCTGTTAAAGAATAAGCTTCACTAACAGCACCTTGACCACCTAACATTTTCGGTAGTAACATTTGAATATCTCCATAGTTTGGAAAAAAAGCACCATTTGCAGAAACAAAAGCTCCTGCACTTATAAGGTTTCTTACGTGAGTTAAGGGTGATAAAATTGTTTTTGCAATTTGTGATGCAGCTTTTGGTGCAAGTACAGCGTACTTGTAAAATGTTCCAACATTACTTTTATTTAACCAATTACTTTTTACGTCAAGTATACCTTCGTACTGAGGAGCTTTCACATATAAACCATCTAAATCATTAGGCATATTAGTATCACTAGTATATTTTCTCCATTTAGTAGCATCACCAACTTCATCTTTAAATTGTTCTCTTATCCGTCTAGCGAGAGCTTCGTTTTCTGCTCTTGTGGGAGCTGTTCCAGTCAAGCCAGCAGTTGTATCTATTTTTGCTTGTTTAATTCTTTCTTCAATAACTGATTCAGGATCAATTACAAAAGGGTTTTTTCCAGATTTACCAACTTGAGCAATCCTGTTTAAATAATCAGTAGTGAAATTTAAATTAGCTTGTTTGCCAACAGTAGAAAAATAAGTATAAGAGGGATCTTTAATGACTCCAAACAACTCTTCTTGCCATTCATTAATTTGTTTTTTTTGTAATATACTAGTATCAGGTTTAACTTCAATTAATTCTGTTTTATCAATATTACTTTCAGGTAGTTTATAAGGTGTTACTTCATCAGAGGCTATTTGTTTAGCAAAATTTTCAGTTACAGTGTCTGCTTCTTCTACTAGTTTTCTTAATTGCTTTGTTGTGCCATATATATTCTTAACTGAATCTTCTTTAAATTTTAATAATTCATCGTCAGAAACCTGTCTACCTGTTTTTTCAATTTGTTCAATTTGTTCATTAACATATTTTCTTCTTGCTGTTTTAACAGTGCCGTCAACATATTTTCTTCTACTTCTTTTAAACATTTCATCCGTTGTTTTAAAACTTCCAAAAAATTTAAGACCCTGTGTTTCATATTTCTCATACACTGTAGTCATGTAACGACCAAAATTTTGTCCTATTGTTTTTAAAGTATCTTCGTCCTTTCCTAACAAATAAGTTTTACCACTCATATTGTCGATAGACCTTCTAATTTTAAATAAAGAATCAGTTAAAGGTTCAACAAAAGTTTTTAATTCATCACCAGTTTTACCACTAGCCTCTTTTAATAAATTTTCTAATTTTAAAATGTCTCCTGTTTTTTCATAATCAGCAGCCGTAAAAATACCTTCTCGTCTTACCTTGTTAGAAAATTCTTCAATGCCTATTCCCTCTCCTCCTATGTTTTTGTGTTTTTCTACAAAGGTATCTAACTTTTTTGTAATTTCATCATTAGCTCCTGTAGCTAAATATTCTTTTTCTAGTTTTTTAAATTGTTTTATAGTGTCTAATTTTTTTACAGCTGATTTTCTTGACTCTTCTTTTAATAATCTTTTTGAAGCGGGATCAGTTGGGTTAATAAACTCTTGAATTTTATTTTTAAAAAGTTCTCTTTTTTTATCTGTTGTTCTTAATTTAAATTTAGGATCTAAAAATTTATCAACAACTTCATCTCCTACATTTTTCATCGCAACATCTAATTCTTTTACAGAACTATTTGCAGCAAATTTAGCTGCATCTTTTAATTTTTGATAAAATTGTTTTATTTCAAATGTACTTTTTTTTAAAAATCCTTCTGGTCTAAAACCATACTCAGGTCCAAATCTTTGTGCATCTCTTCCAATTTCAGTTTTAGCAAATTGGTCTAAGGGTTCTACTTCAACTCCTCTTAATTTTTGTATGCCTTTACCAGCACCTATCAATGCAAGATTAAATAAAGCACCTTCTGTTCCAAACTTTAATCTATTTTTTAATTTTCTTAGTGCATCTTCTCTACCTTCTTTATTCTCACGATCTAACATTGTTATTGCATACGGTTCCAACGAAGTACCTTTTACAATGTCTGCAAATGTTCCTATATCTTCATCAGCAACTAACGCCTCTCCAATACCCCCTCCTACAACACCTCCCGCAGTCGGAGTCATAATCTTAGATCCTATTTTTCCAAGGCTCATGTACTTACCAGTTTTTCTAGCTGCTAATGCTTTTGTAGCAAGAGAGGATCCAATTTTAAAACCTTGATAAGCAGGTATACCTACTTGTGATAAAGCTTGTGTAATTTTTCCAATTGTTCTTGCTTCGGCTTCATCATCAAAAGGATTAACTTCATCAAACCATTCTTCAACTTCTCTTGCAGTATTAGTATCAGCAGCAAGATCATAAAGTTCTGCGCCTAAGGAAACAATTCCTTTTGGAATATTCCAAAGACCAGTTGCGACACCAGCTAAGGCAGACTCGAAAAATCCTACTTTATCTTCTTTATCGTCTTTAGATTTTTTTGTTGGTTGGATATCCAAAGGAACAAACGCCATATATCCTCCTATTATTTCTTACCGTCGTCTAAGCCAAATTTACCATTTTTTACTACTAACTTACCAACGTTTCCTACTTTATCGTAAAAATATTTACCCACTTCTTTTTGCGTTGGATTTGCAGGAAGTAATATATAACTATAGTTTGGAATATCCGACTCCATAATTTTTTCTGATATAATATCAGCTTGTCTTGGAGATATGCCTTCACGTTCTATTCCTTGCGCTAATTTAGTTCTTCGAGCTTCTCTTGTTCTTCCTTTAGTAGCACCCCCACTTACAGCTCTATCAATAGCTTCTTCTCTTGTTAAACCAGTAGACATTAAATATTCAACTGTTTCTTGTAATTGAGTGGGATCCATTTTTTTCATAGCAGCTTCAACGCCTAATAACTTAGCTTTGGTCGCTATGTCTTGTTCTCTCTCTTGAATTTTTCCTAATCCTGTTAATGCTGGAGTAGCAGCTTTACCAACAGCAGCGGTTAAATCGCCACCAGGTTGAGATAATAAGTTTGTACCAAACTGAGCAAGCTGTAAATATTTTTGTCTTCTAACAGCATCAGGGTCTTCTGCTAATGCAGTTTTAAACATATCCATATAATCTTTAATTGTTTCAGTATCTGATCTAGAATCAACTCTTGGTTCAAGTTTTGGTTCTGGCTGTTCTTCTGGTTCAGGGGTTTCTGTTTTTGGTAGTTTTATTTCTGGTATAGGTATACCTAAAGCTTTTCTCTCCGCTCTTTGTTCTTCCATTTTTTTAATTAAAGGTTCTTTAAAAAATTTCTCTCCCTCTGGAGTTCCTCCAAAAGCTGCAATACCTTCCAATCTTTCAGCATAAGTTCCTGGCCCACCTATATCTTCTACAGCACCAAATAAAGCATCTTCTTCTGCTCTTGCTAATTGATCTTTATACATTTGATCAATCATTTCTGGTGTTAATAGTTTTTTTCTTTCAAGTCTTTGTCTTTGCCTATATAATTCAGGAGTTGTTATTACGTTACCTCCAATGTCATAGCCCTGTCTTGGTTCTTTTAAACCAGACATAATGCCTTCGTTAGGTGTTCCACCTTTTCTAAACATAGGTCTTTTTAAAGTTCTATTCATTATTTTCTTAAACCTCCATACAAGCCAGCGATTGTTGAACCAATACCTAATGCTGTTTGTAATGGAGAAGCGCTAGGTGTAGATGAAAATTGATATTGTCCTGGGTATCCGCCCATTAGACCTGTAACTCCTGATCCATAAAATCCTAATCTTTCATATGGTTCCATGGCTTGTGCTCTAGCAGCTTGTTGTTGCGCTTCTAGTTGTGCTTGTTCTTGCGCCTGTTGAATTGAACCTACTTGGCCAATTGAACTAATCTGTTGTTGTTGCAACTGAGGAAGTAAAGAAGATAAACCTAATTGTTGTTGCTGTGCTCTAGCTGCAGCTTGCTGTGCTTGTTGAAAACCTTGTTGTTGTAAACCTGCTTGTAGTAAAGCTCTTTCTCTTGCTGAGCCTGTACCAAACTCTGCTAGTTGAACACCTTCTCTACCGCCGCCAAATGCACCGGCTGCAACAGCTTGATCTTTGATTGCTTGTTCTTGTATTTGTTTTTGTCTATCAAACTCTGATAATGTTACATCAATAACATCTTGTTGGTAAGGAGACATGAAAGGTTGTTGTGCTGCTGTAACGCCTGCAGCTGTAACTTGTCCTGTTGATGGATCTACTCCACCTAATCTTTGTGCTTCAGTTATAAAAGGTTGAAATGAACCAATACCTGATTGAGCTAATTCTGCTGCTTTAGTTTGTAAAGGATCTTGTCCTGCAACTTTAGGTGCAAATTTAGTTACATCAATAGGTGTAGCCGTTAATGCTGTAATTTGTTTAGCATAATCTTTACCTAAATCTTCTATAAACGGTGCGGGTAATGTTCTTGTTTCTGTAACAGCCATTATATTTTATTCTCCAATTGTTTCATAGTGTTATACATTTTTTGAGCGCCTTTATCAACACTTCCTCCACCTGCTGCTCTAACAGCATCAGCGGTGAAAACGAACTCATTTTTGCTTAATCTAGCAGGTACATCATCAGCTTTTTCTTTAGCTCCAAGAGGTACAAAACCTCCACCTCTTAAATCCATTTCTTTACCACCAAGGTCCATTAGACCTCCTTCAGCTGCTTCGTCTCTTTTCATGTTTTGACCTTTTAAATATTTTTCATATTCTTTAATCATATCTTCCATTTGTTTTTGCTTCATAAATTTTTCTTTACCTTTAAAATATTCTTCAGGATTCATAACGCCTCCTTCAGCTTTACTATCTCTCATTATCTCTTTTACCTGTTCTCTTATTTGATCTATTTCACTATCTAGTGCGCCGTCTACAAATGTTTTAATAAGATCATTATCAGCACCTTTTTTAATTAACATTTTTATTTTAGTTTCTTCTACTGTTCCGCCTTCAGCCTTTTTATCTCTAGCTTTTTCTGCTTCTGTTATCTTACGCATAGCTTCTTGAAACTCTGCTGATGTCATTTGATTACCTTTAGGGTCAAAATACTCAACCCCTTCCATCATAGCTTCGTTGGCTTGTTTCTGCATAGCTTTTTCTTCTTTTGATGGAAGCTTAATTGGCGGAGCTTCTGGTTCAGGAAGATTTCTTTGTCTTTCCTCAAATAATTGTTTAGCTCTTTCTATTGTTGTTAAACCGCCGTCAGCTGCATTTAATCTAAATGCTTCTGGTAATGTAAAATATAATTCATTAGGTTTACTATAACCTAAAGCAGCTTTTCTAATACCAGGAATATCTATACCACCACTTTTTCCATAAGATCTTGCAATTGCCTGATCTAAAGTTTCTTCATCTTCTTCATCTGGACTGAATAAAAAAGGTGCAGCAGTTAATCCAACACCAGCAACTTTAAAAGGATCTAAACCACCTAAAGAAAAATCTGTTTCTCCTTTTTTAAGAAATAATTTTTGTAAAAGACCAGGAGATTTAACAATTCCTCTTTCACCTGCAGCGGAAGAAGAGCCTACTAAAAGTCTCTTGATACCTGAAAAAGGACTTTTTCCAAAAGACGAACCTCCTAATTTAGCTCCTCCATACAGAGCAGCTCCCGCAAGTGCAGCTTTACCTAATTTACTTTTAGTAATTTTTTTAACCGCGCCTTTAGCTTTTCTAAATATTTTTTTTAAAAAGTATGAAGGTATACCTGTTTGATTAATAGGTTCTCCAGCACCTCCTAAAGCTTTCAATAAAGCCGCCTCATCTTCATTAATATAAGCTAAGGATTCTCCTGGAAGCGCCATTTTTTCAGCATCGTTTACTGTTACTTCTCCTCCTTCAGAAAATCTTTGCATAGCTCCGGTCATGTTAAAAGGACTTGCTCCAAATCTAGAAGCTTCTCTTCCTTCTAGTGCTGCATATAAATCAAAATCACTTGGTCTGCTTTCAATATCAGAAGGCACTTGTGGAGATCTAAAAGGCATCATTGGCATTGGAATATTATCTCCACCACCATCAATTATAGGGCCAGTTGTTCTTGTTGGATTAAATGCAGTTGTAAAACTACCACTTAATCTTGCATTAGCAGTTTTAGCATCTATTGAATCTCTTTTTGCTTTGTCTTCTCTACTTCGATTAAACAAACTAGTTAATGCCATTGCAGTTAAACCAAAAGGATTACTTATTCCTAAAGCAGTAAGAGCTGTATTTTTAGCATAAGTTTTTGCTAAATCTTTTCCATAACCTATACCTTTGTCTAATAAAGTTTCTTCTTCCTCTTCAATAAATTCTGGAGGAGGAGGTCTATTTGCTGCAACTCTTGGTCCTAAATAATTTCTATTTACTCTAGTTATGCCAAATGGGTTTTGAATAGCCTCATCACGAGTGGGAGAAGCTGTTCTAGCATTCATCGCAGCTCTTGCATTTGCAAAATCTTGATCACTTCCTCCGCTACCAGATCCGGAATCAAAAGAAGCTGATTCATCTTTATAATCATCACTACCAAAACCTGCATCAGATCCATAATAACCTGGTCGTTTACCATCTGCTCTTGGTAAAACTCTTTGTCGAGTTGTATTACCAGGTGATCCACCTTCTGCTAATAATTGTCGTGCTATTTGTGATCTAGTTATGCTCATAGTTTTAGTTAAATTTTAAGTGAAGCAGGAATAAAACCTGAATTATTACTTTACTTGGTTTCTCCAAACAAATCAAGGCTTGGCATAATAACTTTAACATCTCTTCTAATGTCCTCTTCTTTTACGCCTTTTTCCTTCCATTCTTCATCATTTTTATATACCTCACCAGTTTTAAGGTTCGATATGGTTTCTATAATCTTTTCCGGGTGTAACGTTTTCATTTTTCTCCTATGTTCTGTCAAATTCTAATATTGCAACTGTTCCTTCAAATATGTCAGCTGTAGCTGCTTGTAGTTGTAGTTTGTCACTTTCTTCTAATATAATAGTACCATCTGCTATCGATTTTGAGTTGCCACTATTTACAGTGTGTTCTGCAAACTGAAAACTAGTTGTTGCAGAGTTATCATATATAAAAGCTTTTATCTCTATATTACCAGATCCAACATTAGCGGTATGTATATTTTGTATAATAGCTCTTGAGTTAGAAGGACAAGTATAAATGTCTGTCTTGTTAGTTGAATTTAAATCAAATTGTGCGTTCTTATATCTATTAGCCACTACTTCCCCCTGTACTAAACCATGTTAATCTTTGTTGTTCTTCTCTTAAATCTTGTTGAAATGTAGAATTTAATTTT
>Ga0209535_1002997_pt1 | contig 10935 bp, 16 predicted proteins | sample LinPmetageLP28_FD_184041 | JGI IMG/M metagenome (GOLD analysis project Ga0209535, IMG submission 184041) | Marine viral communities from the Pacific Ocean - LP-28 (SPAdes) (version 2) | ecosystem: Environmental > Aquatic > Marine > Oceanic | place: Pacific Ocean | collected 2009-08-22
TGGCAAGTTTTATAGCATGTCAGAGGCACGCCATGCAGAGATATTCGGTAAAAAAAAGGGAAAAACAAATGAAATCAATGAACTATCCAAAAAAAAATCAAAAAAAAGCTAAAGATACTAAGAAAAAAACTAAAAAGACTATGGGTGCTGCTAAAAAAATGGGCGGTATGGGTTACTAACCACATGACTATACCCTTTGCAGAGCTAGTAGATATAATAAATAAGAAAGCAGAAGCTCAAAAGCGTAGTAATAAGAATAGATATGGCCAAAACAAAAAGTACCGTAAACAAAGCAGGGAATTACACCCAACCAGGTAAGAGAAAAAAGATCTTTAATCGTATTAAAGCTCAAGCCTCTCATGGTACAGGTGCAGGACAGTGGTCAGCCCGTAAAGCACAGGCTTTAGCCAAGGCCTATAAAAAAGCAGGTGGAGGATATAAGTAATGCTTAAAGGTAAACAAAAGAAATTAGATAAGAATAGAGATGGTAAGATCTCAAAAGTAGACTTTAAATTATTAAAGAAAAAGAAAAATAATGGCACTAGCAAAAAGTCAAAGAAGTTTAAAGTCTTGGGGTAAACAGGATTGGCGAACTAAATCAGGGAAGAAATCTTCTGTAACTGGTGAACGTTACCTTCCAGCCAAAGCAATTAAAGCATTATCTGCCTCAGAGTATGCTACAACTACCAAGGCTAAGCGTAAAGCTAAAGCTAAAGGTAAACAAGTTTCAAAGCAACCAAAAAATATTGCAAAAAAAGTAAAAAAATATAGAAAGATATCATAATGAAAGGCGTAAAGCACTACACAAAAGACGGTAAAGAATGGAAAGGTGCTACGCACAAAATGCCTAATGGTAAGTTGCACACAGGCAAAGGCCATACTAAAAACAGTAAACCTTTAGTCCATAAAAAAGATATTAAAAAGAAAAAAACTAAGAAAACATCATAATGGCTAAGTCACCTGCATGGCAACGTAAAGAGGGTAAGAACCCTAAAGGTGGATTAAATGCCAAGGGCCGTGCTAGTTACAATAAGTCTACTGGGGGTAAGTTAAAAGCTCCTAGTAAAGTTAAAGGTAATAAAAGACGAGCATCTTTCTGTGCTAGAATGAAAGGCATGAAGAAAAAGTTAACCTCTGCAAAAACTGCAAGAGATCCTAACTCAAGAATAAACAAATCATTACGAGCATGGAATTGCTAAAGGAGATAATATGAAAAAATTAATGTGGATTAAAGATAAAGTTATGGCACTGCCAAAGCATAAGCAAATTGCTTTAGGTATAGCTGTAGTAGCACTAATTATTGTTGTATGCTTCTAGATAAAAAAGAAGCAACAGAATTAACCGAGAAACAAAAGATATTTCTCTCTGCTCTATTCGGGGAAGCCAATGGTGAACCCAGAGCAGCTGCAGAAATTGCAGGCTATGCTCCCACCTCATATCCGAAAGTGGTACACGGTCTTAAAGACCAAATTATAGAACGTGCCGAAACGGTATTAGCAGCTCACTCACCGAAAGCTGCCTTAAGCATAGCCAACGCAATAGATGATGATGGCTCTATACCAGGAGCAAGTATTAGAATGGAAGCCGCTAAACAAGTATTAGATAGAGTAGGTTTAGTTAAACGAGAAAAATTAGATATTAATGCTAAAGTAGCCCATGGCATTTTTATACTACCAGCTAAAGAAGCACAATGAAGAGCATAGTGTACAAAATATTTATCTGGTCAGGAAAAATACATAGTTGGTCGTGGACAATGTTATATGGGAAACGAAACAATGAGTCTAGGACATAGAAAAAGAATTGCAAGAACTGTTCCCTTTGGTTACAAAGTAAGTGAACAAGACGAAAAGATATTAGAGCCGATCCAAGAGGAACTCGAAGCTATAGAACAAGCAAAACAATATATTAAAAGTTGTTCCTATCGAGAAGTTGCTGGATGGATGGAAAAGAAAACAGGCAGATACATATCTGCTCCTGGCTTAAGGAAGGTGTTAGCAAGAAGTGAATGATATACCACCACCTAAAAAGAAAAAGAAAACTATAGCTAAAGCTAAAAGATCAGCTAAAGCTAGCATTAGTGATATAGCTAAACAAGTACAAAAAGCTAAAGACGATTATCATAATGCACAAAAGAAGTTAAAGACTAAGAAAGAAGCTATTAAAAAAGTTGATGGTGCTCTAGATAATAAACAAAATATAATTGTTAAAGATGATCTAGCTATAGTGCCGCCTAATGTAAAGAAGGCAGTAGAAGAACGTGAAGTTATTTTTGAGGCTAATGAAGGTCCTCAAACACAATTCTTAGCTGCATCTGAACGAGAAGTATTTTATGGTGGTGCAAGAGGTGGTGGTAAGTCTTATGCAATGCTTATTGACCCACTACGTTATTGTGATAGACAAAAGCATAGATGCCTATTAATTAGACGTTCTATGCCAGAGTTAAGAGATTTAATCAATCACTCACAACAACTATACCCTAAAGCATACCCAGGGGCTAAATGGAGAGAACAAGAAAAAGAATGGAGATTTCCATCAGGAGCAAAAATAGAATTTGGATATGCTGAGAATACTACTGACGCACTTAGATATCAAGGTCAGTCTTATACATGGATTGGAATCGATGAGTTACCACAATATCCCAATGCAGATATTTATAATTTTTTAAGATCCTCTCTTAGATCAGTAGATCCTGAGATACCAGTATACATGAGAGCCACTGGCAACCCAGGTAATGTAGGATCAACATGGGTAAAAGAAATGTTTGTAGATCCTGCTATACCAAATAAAAGGTTCTCAATAGATATTCAAACACCACTTGGCAATAGATCTATAACAAGAAGATTTATACCAGCTAAGTTACAAGATAATCCTTACTTAATGCAAACCGAGGATTATTATATTATGCTAGCTTCTTTGCCTGAAGTGCAAAGAAAACAATTTCTAGAAGGAGATTGGGGAGCTTATGAAGATGCAGCATTTCCTGAGTTTAACAAAGGAGTGCACGTTTTAACCCCATTTGAAATTCCTAAAAATTGGCATAGATTTAGAGCCTGTGACTGGGGTTACTCTTCTCCTGCTTGTGTGTTATGGTTTGCAATAGATTTTGACAATAATCTATATGTGTATAGAGAATTGTATACAAAAAAAGTTGTTGCCGATCAGTTTGCATATCAAGTATTAAATATGGAAAATGGTGAGTATATTCGTTATGGAATATTAGATTCTAGTACTTGGGCAAAACGAGGTGATGTAGGTCCTAGTATAGCAGAGACAATGATCAATGCGGGATGCAGATGGCGACCATCTGATAGATCACCTAGAAGTCGTATAAATGGTAAACTAGAATTACATAAACGTTTATCTGTTAGGGAAACTAATAATGGTGAAAAACCATCATTGTTTATTTTTGAAAACTGTTTAAACTTAATACGAACACTACCTCTACTACCGTGTGATAAAAATAATCCAGAGGATGTTGATACACACACAGAAGATCATGCATACGATGCCTTAAGGTACGGATGCATGTCACGCCCCATTAACCCTCACGGAACTGGATATTCTAGTTTTGATAAGGGAAGTCAATTTAAACCTGCGGATAGGATGTTTGGATATTAATGGAGTTAAATAATAAAAAATTAAGAGTTGGGTTTCAAGATCTAACTATTAAGATAGAAAGTCCAGATTTTAAAAAGGACAACTTAACAGATTGTTATGGACAGTATTTACAAAGAGAGAATACTATTCAAATCAATGCAGGCTTAGAGACTCATGATTTATTAAATACAATAATACATGAGATTTTTCATGCTTGTGTGTATGTAAGTGGATTAACTCAAAAAGAAAATCCTCTTGCTGATGATGATAAAGAAGAAACTGTAGTTAATAATTTATCTAATATATATCATACAGTTTTAAGAGACAACCCTTGGCTTCTAACATTTATGAAAGAAGCCTTAAACAAAACAAAAACTAAGGAGAAATAAATGCCAAACATAATGCAAAAATATAAACAAGGCGATCTTGATGAAACTACTATTAGTTTAGAAAGACCTGCTAATAATATGCCTGCTGTTGAAGAAGGCGGAAAAAACGAAGACGCACCTAAAGTGAAAACTAATATGGTTGACGGAAAAGTATTTTCTATGGCTGACGAACGCGACTACTAAACTTAGGTAACCTACATGGCTGATGAGAAGATACAAAACGATATTATCGTAGGACTAGGAGAGTCTGAAGAAACTGAACAGACACCGTCTTATGATGACTTTGCGAGTCTTCAAGGATTAATTAAATCTAGGTTTAATAAATCAGAAGATGCTAGACTATTTGATGAAAATAGATGGCTTAGAGCATATAAAAATTATAGAGGAATCTATGGTTCTGATATGTCTTTTACAGAAAAAGAAAAATCTAGAGTATTTGTTAAAATAACTAAAACAAAAGTACTAGCTGCTTTTGGACAGTTAATTGAAGTTCTTTTTTCTAGTGGAAAATTTCCAATAGGAGTAGAGCCTACACATGTGCCTGAGGGTGTTGCAGAATTTGCAAGAGTAAAACAAGACAATGAGCCAGAAAAAGAGGCTAAAACACAAGAAGAAAATGTAGTAGATCTATATGGATATCCTGGAGATGGCAGAGAAATTACTCCAGGAACTACTACTACAGATCTTTTAAGAGGTTTAAAGGATGATTATGAAGGTATTGACTTTGCCAGTGGCCCTTCTCCAAAATCTCCTGAGATTCCTCAAATAGAACCAGCAAGACAAGCCGCTGAAAATCTAGAAAAATTAATACACGATCAATTAGATGAGACTAGTGCCATAACAGTTTTACGTCACGTTTTATTTGAAATGGTTTTACTTGGTACTGGAGTATTAAAAGGACCATTTAGTCATGACAAAGTTCTACATAAATGGGACAGAAATGAAGAAGGTGAACAAGAGTATAGGCCACAATCTAAAACAGTCCCTAAACTAGAAGCAGTAAGTGTATGGGATTTTTACCCAGATCCAGATGCTACTAGTATTGAAGATTGTGATTATGTAATACAAAGGCATTCTTTAAATAGATCTCAACTTAGGGACTTAGGTAATAGACCTTTGTTTAGAAGAAGTGCCATAGCTGAATGTATAAAGATGGGAGAAAACTATGAAGTTCGTGGATTTGAAACATCTCTATTAGACCGAGAAAACGTAGACGATCTTCAAAAGAAAAGATTTGAAATATACGAATACTGGGGAACTATGGATTCTTCTTTAGCAAAAGAAGCTGGGCTAGAAGTTGAAGAAGATTTTGATGAGCTATCAGAAGTTCAGATTAATGCTTGGGTGTGCAATGGGCATATACTTAGATTAGTGTTAAATCCATTTACTCCTGAGAGATTACCATTTCATGTTTCTCCTTATGAAATAAACCCCTATCAATTTTTTGGTGTTGGTATACCAGAAAATATGGAAGATGCACAAATGGTTATGAATGGTCATGCAAGAATGGCTATTGATAACTTAGCATTAGCTGGGAATCTAGTATTTGATATAGATGAAACACAATTAGTACCAGGACAAGATATGAGTATATATCCTGGTAAGATATTTAGAAGACAATCTGGTGTAACAGGAACTGCAATCAATGGATTAAAGTTTCCTAATACAGCAACAGAAAATTTAATGATGTTTGATAAGTTTAGACAACTTGCAGATGAATCAACAGGTATACCATCTTACTCACATGGAGCAACTGGTGTGCAATCAACTACAAGAACCGCAGCAGGTATGTCTATGTTAATGGGCGCTGCCGCATTAAGTATTAAAACAGTAGTTAAAAATATAGATGATTATCTATTAAGACCCCTTGGTGAATCTTTATTTTCTTGGAACATGCAATTTAATCAAAAAATAGAAAACATAAAAGGTGACATAGACATAAAAGCAAGAGGAACATCATCCTTAATGCAGAAAGAAGTTAGGTCACAAAGATTGATGACATTTATGCAAACAGCAAATAATCCTAATATTGCACCGTTTGTTAGATGGCACTCAATATTAAAAGAAATTGCTAAATCATTAGACATTGATCCAGATCAATTAATTAATGATCCAGAAAATGCACAAATTTTTGCTAAAATAATGGGAATGACAAATGGAAATCAACAAACTCAAGGCCCTAGTGGCGGACAACAGAATGTGGGGGCTGCTAACGGAGTACCTCCAGGGTCAAATCCAACAGACACATCGGGAGTTGGAAATGGCAACATCGGCACAGGAAATGTTCCGCAGCCAGGGGAAGCTGGTTATGCTGAAACATCTGCTGCAGCTCCGAGATCAGTTAACCAAGGTTAAATAAATTATGCCAATATATAATAACCCACCATCAGTAGATGCTAATACAGGAAGAATACCTGAATATAAACAGGTTATGCAACAGGACACAGACACCTCTAGTCCTACTTATGGTCAATATATTTTAAAGTATGAGTATACAATAGGTTCTACAGGGACTAGTAACTCTTTACTAACACAAGCAAAAACAGAATATGATCAGTATGGTGGTGGTACTGGTGACGGTACTGATGACGGTACTGATGATGATGATGGAACTTCAGGCGGATCTAATGATAGTAATAGTATGGCTATGACGGGAAATGCAGATGGAGGAGGAAGAAGAGACACCGCTGCTTTTGATGCTTTTGATGCTAGCACAGCTTCTTTAGATAATTTAAATAATACAATAAATCCTTCAGCATTTGAAACTGCTATAATGACAGGGCTTAGTATTGTAGCACCTTCAGCTCTTTCTGCGTTACTTAATGCAGGAACTGCATATAACAAAGGAGAGGCCATAAAAGAAATAAATAGCAGAGTAGAGAATAATACTTTAGGCATAGATCCAACTACTGGAAACTTAGCTACTGATGCGTCTATTTTAGGTTTAGCCAATATGGCTTTAGATAATACCTACGGTTTATTTGGTAATGTAACCTTAACTGATGCAGCAAAAAAGAAACTAGAAGCGGCTAAAGTTATAGGCATGAATCCCCTTGATGATAATTCTACAGGTTTAGCTACAACTATGGGATACACTGTAGCAGAAATTGATGCTATGTTTGATAATTTTTTAGAGGACGAATCTAGCTATAATGAGGTTGGTGTTACAGAAAGTGTCGATTCTACAGAAAATGATGGTACAGCTACTACTACTGTAACAGGAGTAAACGGATATGGTTGGAGTAGTGTAAATGGTTCTACAATGACTTCATCATCTACAAGTACTAATACAGATGGTACTACAAGTATTAATGAATCAGGATTGACAACAGCTAATAATGTAGTTAGTGAGGGTACTGGAGGAACAAGCGGATATAGTGAAGGTGATGTGTCTAATGCTCAAAGCACTATTGATGGTGCTGTTAATAGTGGAGGAAATGCCTATGGAATGGAAGATGGTGTAAGTGCAGTTGGATGGGGAGCAGAAACTGATAGTGAAGGCAATACCAGTTATGGAGGCACAGTAACTTATGGTGGTTATAATCCAGGATCAGGAGCAACTACTACTGGTGGCACTGTTACTACAGGAGGTCCTAATACAGGTGGTGCACTTAGTAATCCAGACGGTGCCTATGGTAGTAATAGTACTAATAGTACTAGTAATAATACTAGTAATGCTAATTCTCCAGGTAATCCAGGTAATAGTAGTGGTGGTGATGGTGAATGTTTTTTAGCAGGAACTCTTATTACTATGGCAGACGAAACTAAAAAACCAATTGAAGAAATAGATCTTATGGAAAAGGTTGCAGTTGGAGGATACGTTGGTGGAGTTGGTAAATTTTTAACAGATGAATTATATAATTATAATGGAGTTAAAGTATCTGGCAATCATTTAGTTAATGAAAATAATAAATGGATGTATGTTAAAGATTCTAAAAATTCAAAATCATTAGGTGATGATACTCACGTTGTATATGTTCTTGGAACTGAACATAGAAGATTATTAATTGAAAATATTTTGTTTACAGACTACTTAGAAACAAAAGAACAAAAAATGTTTATAGCAAAAGGAAGTGATTATTTTTTTAATTCACATGCAAAAATAGGCAATGAAATTGCACAAGAAAATTTAGATACACTTAATGCAAAAACTTAAAGCTAGATTATGGAATCTAGATAAAGACTATGATACTATAAAATTATGGTGGAAAGAATACGATTGGACAAGTCCTCCAAAAGATTGTTTACCTCCAGATGGAATTATTGTAGAATATAATAATATTCCAATATGTTGTACAGGAATTTATTTTGGACTAGGATGTAAATTTGCTTTTATGGAATGGGTATTAGTGGATAAAAAACAAGATTCAAAAATTAGATACGAGTGTTTAAAAAAATGTCTTGATTCTATATTTCAATTAGCAAAAGTAAAAGGCTATAAACTTATTGGTCATACTACTTCTGAAAGTAAACTATATGATCGTTATGAAAAAGATCATGACATGATTAAAGTAGATCCTATACTAACAGGATTTTTAAAAATAATAACAAACAATAATGAATTTAAAACTGTAGACGACATAGACTTTATGGTTGGAGATGAATACTACAAAGAAATAAATAATAGGAGAATATAAATGGCAAACGGAAATATGCAAGGGGCAGGAATGATGGCCTCAAACCCACAAGAAAATAGAATGCCCATGGAAGAATCAGTAGGGGGTTCTATTGTTGACGGTGGCAGATTTCAACAGGCAGTGTCTAATCTATCAGATGAATCAAGTACTATACTTGAGCAGCACTTAACTCCTCCTGTAAAAAAAGCTATGGCAGAATTGTTTGGCCCTGAAGTTGTAGGAGTCTTAAAAGATTTTGGCCCAACAGAACCTACAATAAATATACCAGTTTCGATTGTCTCACAGACATACCCTGCAAAAACTATAGAAGAATCTATAGCAATGATGGGTCAGGATTTTGCCTCTAAGGCACAATCTAATCCCAATCCTAAAGGCAATCCACAAGTTTCTAATCAAAATGGATTAGGAAGTCCTGATGCAATACCTGCAGAAGAGACAAATAATGTGCCACCTGCTATGCCAATGATGGCTTAAGCAGCACACTAGGGCTACCCTTCCCCATAAGGCACCCAACTCAACTAAGGAGGATACTATGGTTGACGACATAAATACAGATGAATTAGAAACAACACAAGAAGATTCTATTACACCTGAACAAGAACAAGTAGAAGAAATACTTGAACCAACACCTTATCAAAACAAATACAGAAATGAGCTCGATGATAAGGGTACTGATACAGCTACCGAACAGCAGGACACCGAAGAGGCCACTCCTGAAGAACGCCCTGTAACAGCCGAGGAAAAGGCTTTTAAGAAACGTTATGACGATCTTAAACGCCATTACGACAAGACCTTAAGTAAGCATAAAACAGAAGTCACTACACTTAAGACTCAAATTGAACAAAGTACTACTCAAATGCTACCGCCTAAAGATCCAAAAGAACTTGAAGCGTGGAGAAAACAGTATCCTGATGTCTATGACGTTATAGAATCTGTTGCTCTAAATCAAGCAGATGCTCGTACTAAACAACTTGAGGAAAAATATCAGTTTTTACAAACTCAACAAACAGAAGTTGCTAAAGAAAAAGCTGAAGTAGAACTACTAAAAAGACACCCTGATTTTGCGGAGATTAGAACCCAAGATAAATTTCATGAATGGGCTCAAAAACAAGATCCAACAATTCAAGGATGGTTGTATGATAATCCAGACAACGCTGACTTATGTGCAAGAGCTATAGATCTTTATAAGATGGATGAAGGCATTACTAAAAGTAATAAACCTAAGGCATCTGATACAAATAAAGAAGCAGCAAAAGCCATAACTAGTACTAAAAAAAGTAGCCAACGAGATGTAGAAGACAAAAAGATTTGGACAGTAGAAGAGATTTCTAAATTGAAACCTCATCAATTTGACAAACACGAGAAAGAAATTATGCAAGCTCGGAGAGACGGTCGCATAAAAGCATAAACTAAAAACTTAACTTAACGCTATAAGGAGAATAATATGGCAATATCAAGATCTGCGGGTTATAATAACCTGCCATCAGATAATTTCATACCTGCAATTTATAGCCAAAAGGTTCAAAAGTTTTTCAGAACTGCTTCGGTTGTTGAAGACATTACAAACACCGACTATGCTGGAGAAATCGAATCTTATGGTGACACGGTAAATATTATCAAAGAACCTACGGTTACTGTAGCTGCGTACACACGCGGTGCATTAATCAATACACAAAACTTAGCTGACGATCAACTACAACTAATTGTTGACCAGGCCAATGCTTTTGCTTTTAAAGTAGACGACATTGAAGAAAGACACTCTCATGTAAATTTTGAGTCTGTTGCAAGTTCTTCAGGTGCGTATGCTCTAAAAAATGCTTATGACAAAAATGTCTTAGCAGCAATGGTAGCTGGTGCTGGAACTACAAATGGTTCTGACGGATCTGGCAACGCTGATGTAGGAGTATACCCAGAGGGTACTTCTCTAGCATCTAGTGCTGAAATTGATCCAATCAACATCTTAGCTAAACACTCTAAACAATTAAACTCAGCAGACGTTCCAGAAGAAAATAGATTCTTCGTAGCTGGACCTGAGTTCTATGAGCAACTAGGACAAGCAAATAGTAAGCTAATGTCTGATACTACTGGCAATGCTGCACCATTAAGAAATGGTAAAGTATATCAAGGTAAGATCAATAACATGAGCTTATATATGAGCAATAACTTTGCTGCTGCTAGTACTTCTAATGTTTTCTTATGTTTATCTGGTCACATGTCTTCCACTGCAACTGCTAATCACATTGCAAAAATGGAAGTTGTTAGAGACCAAGACTCTTTTGCAGACGTAATTAGAGGCTTACATGTGTTTGGTA
>Ga0209535_1002998_pt1 | contig 10934 bp, 11 predicted proteins | sample LinPmetageLP28_FD_184041 | JGI IMG/M metagenome (GOLD analysis project Ga0209535, IMG submission 184041) | Marine viral communities from the Pacific Ocean - LP-28 (SPAdes) (version 2) | ecosystem: Environmental > Aquatic > Marine > Oceanic | place: Pacific Ocean | collected 2009-08-22
ACAACCTGGTGATACGATTAAGATTCGTCCGGGTCGTTATATAGAAAACAATCCAATTGGTCTTCAGAGAGATGTATCTGTTACCGGAGAAGACATAAGATTAGTTACGATTGAACCACAAAATTTACCTTCGGATGTTTTTTGGGTGAGAAGAGGATGTCTAATTGAAAATCTAAATTTTGCTGGGGAATCAGTTGGTTTTGAACATCCTGGTTGTGGTGCTGTTGCCTTTCCAAAAACAGGAGCAACTGCAAATAGTGGGTATACTCCTGGTGGTCCGGCAACACAAGGACCGACAGGTAGGTGGAGATCACCTTATGTAAGAAATTGTACTAATTTCATGACCAAAAGTATCGGTATGAGAATTGACGGTGATGATGCAACAGGATCACCAGACGGTGCAAATCTAAAATCGATGGTTTGTGATTCATTTACTCAATATAACGAAAATGGTATTGGAGTATCTTTAACTAATAATGCATATGCACAATTAGTTTCAATATTTACAATTAATAATGATATTGCAATTTATGCGGATACTGGTGGACAATGTGACTTAACTAACTCCAACAGTTCTTTTGGTAATTTTGGTTTGTATGCCGTTGGATTGGGAGCAACTCAATATACTGGAACTGTGTTGAGTGATGTAATACCAGGAGATAATTCTGATGTTGTGGTTGGAACTGGTGTTACTGATTCGGAAAATGAACCAGAAAGACCTTTTGATGGTCAGGCATTATATTTTAAAATTGATTTATCTAATTATCCAGATGCTGTTGGATCTGGAAGAATTGCCGCACCATTACAAGAAGTTTTTAAGATAAACATATTGGATGGAGTATCAGGGGGACCGTATAGTCAATCAAATCCACCAGATATTCTGATAAGAGATGCTGATGAAACTGTTGCTCCTAAAGGTCCTCAAGGTATTGTAGCAGAAGGAAGTGCTACTATAAGTCCAGAAGGAACTCTAACTGCGATTGATGTTATTAATTCAGGTAGAAATTATCTACCGACACAAAATATTGTTGTAGAAGTAAATGGAGATACTTCAGTTGCCGAAGTTGTGATGAAACCATTATATTTCACAATCTCTGAAGCAACAGAGAATACGACTGGAATAACTACAATGACCTTCAATGAATTTGTTCCTTATGAATTATTTACTGGAGATCCATTCACTCTACAAAGAATTAGTCGTATCTTAACAAGTTCTCATTCTTTTGAGTATGTTGGTTCTGGTACTAGCATAAATACATCACTACCCTTTGAAGGTGCTCTTCCAATTAAAGAGAATGAAATTGTTGCTCTTGACGGAGCACAAATTCCATTCACTTCTACGGACCAAAAAGGCAATTTTGATATTGGTGAAGGTATTCAAGTTGATCAGACAACATCAACTATTAGAGGAAGAGATTTTAGTAAGGCAATTCAGGCAGAAGTTACACCACTCATACTTGCATTGAGATAAGATATGGCAGTTGCACCACTTAATAAATTTATTACGATAGCAGTCCCTGTAGCACCGGGAGAACAAACCGTTTATACTGCACCAACTGGAGTTTCTTCTATTGTTCTTTATGCCTCTGTCGCAAATGTTGGTATTGGTAATACATATCCAACAGTAACATTTACACACAGAAGAAAAAGTACTGCAACAAAAACATCAGGAAATACGAGAGATATAAGAATTATAAAAAATGGAGAAATACCTCCGAATGATGCATTAGTGATTGTTGATGGTAGATTGGTATTAGAAAGGTCCGCACTTTTACGGGATTCTGTTGTCATTCAAGGAGTTCAGAGTGGAGTCGTATCAATAAGTACAGTACAATATGATAATACGACTGGTATTACCACTGTAGAAACAGCAACTCCTCATGGATTTAACGTAAATGATGAAGTTACGATGAGTGGTATTGCCTTTACTTGCGGTTCATATGCAGGAGGACTAACAACATCAATCTTCCCAGAACCACAAAAATCTTTTATAGTCGATAGTATTACTGGTTCTGTCGGCACATCACTCACATTTACGACTGATACTGGTGTCGTATCAGGAATTGCACATACATATGTAAGTGGTGGTCAAGCTGCTCCATTACAGATGGAGTTTATTATGAGTATTCTGGAGAATAGTACAACATAAGTATGGCAAAGTATATATCTGGTCGTTCTAAAATAACACCACAAACTGGATTAAGTTCTGATAGGTATCGTTATCTTTCTGTAAGTGAATCTGAACCAAATTTAGGTGATCCTATTATTGGTCCATCTGCCTATCTTCCAAATTTAATTCCTCCAGGAAATCAATATATTGTTATCGGTGTTGATGGATATCCAGGAGAAAGATATTGGATTCCCAATCAAGGAGGTATTATTCCTGGTAGTATTACTATTTTTGATGAGGGAAGTCAGGTTGGAGGATTAAGTAGTACTACACAATTAGATTTTATTGGTAATTCTGTAGTTGCAGAAGGTATAGGTGGAATTAATCCTGGATATGCAGTTACCATTACAGTTACACCTCCAGGAAATGATAATTCAGTATTATTTAAAAATAATGGTGATTTTGCAACAGATAGTAGATTTACATTTGATAATGGATTATTTGCTGCTGGAGATAGAATTACCGTAGGAACTGGTGGAACAGTTATTACAACGACTGGTATTGGTTCGGTTGGTATCAGAACCGCAAACCCGACACAAGAACTTCATTTAGATGGTGATTTTAGAATCACAGGAACAATCTATGATACTACTAATCAACCTGGAGATCAGGGAGATTTAATAGTCAAGGGTGAATCTGGTCTTGTATGGGTTACACCAAATTCAGTTATTTCAGGTGCCGGTGGAACTATAGGACAAGTTCAGTTTCATAATACTGCCGGTCTTGTAGATGGTGGAGATAATTTTTATTATGATTTTAATAATAATCGTGTTGGTATAGGAAGTACAATTCCAACACAACTATTAGATGTTCTTGGAGTATCTACATTTAGTGGTGGAGTATTTGTCGATAATCTAACTGTTAGTGGAGTATCCACTTTTATTAGTCTTATTGATGCAAATGGTGGTATAGATGCAACTACTTTAAATGTATCAGGTTTATCTACATTTATAGGTAATGTAGATATGGATGCAGGTCTTGATGTTGATGGAATAACAGACCTTGATGTTCTCAATGTTTCCGATACTGCAAAATTTACAAAAAATACTGATAACACATTAGGTAATACAAATACCGGTGGTGTTCAGATTGATGGTGGTGTTGGTATTGATAAGAATCTTACCGTTGGACAGACAATACAAGCAACTAATCTCATTATTACTGGTGTTGGAACTATAGCACAATTGGATTTGGAGACAGGAGAGTTTGATAATATTGTTGTAACAGGAGTTTCTACTCTCGGTAATGTTGTAGTAGATGGGAATACTGTATCTACAAAATCTGGAGCAGGAAACCTAATTATTGACTCTGATGGAGCATCAAGTTTAGTTGTCAAAGATTTTATATTATTACAAAAAGATACAGAATCTACATCAACAAATACTGGTGCTCTTCAGGTTGATGGTGGTGTTGGTATAGACAAGAGTGTTAATATTGGGTTGAATTTAGATGTAGACGGAATCACAACAACTGATACATTAAGAGTAGGAACTAATCCAACAGTTAGTATTGCTGCAATTCTTGATGAAGATGATATGTCTTCTAATAGTGATACTTCTCTTGCGACACAACAGTCTATTAAGGCTTATGTTAATAATCAAGTTACGGCACAAGATTTAGATTTTGCCGGTGATAGTGGATCTGGTTCTATTGACCTTGATAGTCAAACATTTACGATTGCCGGAACCACAAACGAAATAGAAACTTCTGGATTAAATCAAACACTTACGATTGGATTGCCTAATAACGTTACTGTCTCCGGAAATTTAACTGTCAATGGGAATATTGATTTAGGAAATGCTAATTCCGATACTGTAACATTTAATGCAAGAGTTGATAGTAATATACTTCCATCAACAAATGGAACATTAGATTTAGGTTCAACAACTAGAAAGTGGAATAATGTTTATGCAAATACTTTTATAGGTGCTATTACTGGTAATGCTGATAGTGCCACTAAAATAAAAGTTACGCAAGGAGATACTGACGCAACTCATTATCTAACATTTGTTTCTAATGATCCTGATGGATCTTATGAGGACTTATATGGTGATAATGATTTATCTTATAATCCAAGTGATAATTCTGTTAAAATGGTTCGATATAAGGGAAATCCTTATGATTGTGTTCCTGCATACAGTAATACTGATTATGACTCTATTTTTTGGGACACAACCGAATCTGCAATAAGATTAAAAACTAGTACAACTGATACTACGATAGGAATGGCGTTCCCTGCATTCAAAGTGAATGTAAATCCTGGTGGAAAATTTAAAATTACTCTTCAAATTAAGTCTGATACAACTTCCTCTAATGGTGTTTATATTAGGGCATATGAATATGATTCAGAACTCCCGACTGGAAAAACGCATGTATCAAATAGTGCAACTAATTCTGTAGTACAAGAAGATACTCGAAGAAATACTACAGTTTCATATGAGAACCAACCTGGAAATACTGATTGGCAGACAATTAATTTTGATTACACACCTACTTCCAGTGCAGTTTGGACATCTATTGTTGTACTAAACTGGTCTGGATTAGGTACAAATGCTCTCTGGGTCAGGGATTTAAAAAGAGAAACTATTATTAGTGAAATCACTAACATTGGTCTTGCTGCAAATCTTGATGGTGGTGCAGCAGGAAGTTTACCATATCAATCAGCAACAGACACAACAACATTTTTAGCAGAACCTAATGCAACTGGTAAAATTCTTTCATATAATAATTCAACAAATGCTCCTATATGGATAAGTGAATCTAGTATTGAAACAACTCAAGCCGCTGCTGCACAAACGGATGCTGATGCTGCACAATCGACTGCTAATAGTGCTGCATCTGCTGCCGCTGCTGCACAAACGGATGCTGATGCTGCACAAACGACTGCTAATAGTGCTGCATCTGCTGCCTCTGCTGCACAAACGACTGCTAACACGGCAGTTGCCGACGCTAAGACTTATACTCTTACTGCAGTAGATTCTGGAAGTAATGTTAAACTCAGATTGAAAGACTCAGACAACATCAACGATGATGTACTGATTACTGCTGGTTCTAATATTACTATTAATCCTGTAGCAGCAGGTGGATTTACTATTGCTGCTACTGGTTCTGACGAAAATTTTGCAAATAATTCTGGAAGTTCTGTTACTTTAAATCCCACATCTGCAACTGTCTTTAGGGTTGGATTAACTGCGGCATCTACAACAATTAATATAGCAGAACCTACACAAGCTTCTGGGAAAGCAAGTGCTATTCAAGTTTTTGTGGATAATCAATCTAGAAATAATGGTACTATTATATGGAATAATTCAAAATCTGGAGGAACAATAAAATTCCCTAGTGGAACAACACCATCCAGAAGCACTGCTACTAATCAAATGGATTTGTGGGTATTTAATACTTTTGATAATGGAACAACTTGGTATGGATTAATTTCAGTATATAATTATCAAACTTAATCATGTCAAAAATAACTAGAAAAAATTTACCTGCATTTGTAAAGGGAAATAGTATTACATTCAATGCACCTGGTACATGGACTAGTCCTACAAGAAATACTTTTGTTCAATTAACTGCCAGAGGTGGTCAAGGTAATCCTGGCAACCCTGGAACTGCTGGTAATGGTGGTAATGGTGGTAGTCGTGGAACTGGCAATCCAGGTGGTTCAGGGAATTCTGGAGGTGGTGGAGGTGGTGGAGGTGGTGGAAGCAGATTTCAAAATAATGGATTTTCTGGTAATTCTGGAGGAAGTGCTCCAGGACCTGGAAATGGTGGAGGTGGTGGTCAAGGAAGTTCTCGACCACCAGGCAGTTCTAATGTTGGACTTGATGGTGGTTCTGGTAATCCTGGGTCTAATGGTAGTAATGGAAGTGCAAATAATGGAGGTGGTGGTAATCCTGGTAATCCTGGTAATCCTGGTAATATTGGTAATATTGGTTCTTCATCCTCAGCATTAGGATTTAGTTTTCCTGGTGGTAATGGTGGTATTGGTGGAAATGGAAATCCAGGTGGTTCAGGGAATTCTGGTAATCCTGGTAGTGCTGGATCTGGTGGTGGTGCTGGAAATGGTGGTGGAGGAGGAAACGGAGGTAGCGATAATAATGCAGGCAATGGTGGTGGAAGAGGAAATCCTGGAGGAAATCCTGGAAATTCTGGAGTGAGTGCTCCAGGATCCGATGCTGGAGGAAGTGGTGGAAATGGTGCCACTAATGGTGGAAATGGTGGAGGTGGTGGAACACCCTCAAATGGTAATGGTAGAGGTGGTGGAGGAGGAGGTGGAGGAGGATTTGGATCTGGTGGTAATACTGGGTCTAATGGTAATCCTGGTAATCCTGGTGGAAATGGTAATTCGAATAATGGAGGCACTGGTCAAAATGCAACTGATATCACAATACCAACAGCATCAATAGATCAATCTGTAAATTATCCCATTACAGTTCCTCCCGGAGGTTTTGTAACAATTACCTGGTTCCCGCAATGATACAAACATATTCAGCACTACTAGATCAAAATAATCAAGTTATTAATATTGATATTGGATTTCAAGCTCACCAAGAAGATTTTTGTACACGTCAGGGATTTTTAGTTGGAACAAATTGCGTTCTTTTAGTAATGATCGATGGGGAAATAATTTTTAATAATATGCCAAACATTGGAGATTATTTTGACGAAGAACTGAATGCATTTGTTCCAGAAAAACCGGATGAATCTTATTCACTAAATGAAAATTATGAATGGACTCCTAACCCAAATATTTTATATGATATTAATAATGATGGAAAAAATTATCAATATCTTTCAGAAAATAATCAATGGAAATTAGTTGATATATAAATTATATAATTTATTTTTTGTTAAAATGTCTGATACTTCTAAAAAATTAAAAGAACTTGAGTTGGAAGAGGAATTGCTTGATAGGAAGGCAAGATTAAAATCAAAAAAAATGATGGATGAACGTGCAAATTCTATCTGTGTTGGAAGTGCAACAGGAGGAATTACTGAAATTGTAATGAGATCAAATTCTAATAGTATGTGGCATCAAATGCAACCAGTTGAAGTCGTAGAGTTTATCAGAACATTATCAGAATCTATCGGATTAGAAGTTGCAATAAGACCTAGAAATGACTTTTCTTCTTGGAGAAGTTGGGATTTGAGTAATCCAGATGAAATTACATGGATGGGTTCTGCTCCATGGCAATTGACTGCAGATAAGAGAGATAAATTAAAGAAATTAAAAGCAGGGGGAATTTACAAAGAACTAAATCCAGTAGATGATTCTGATGATGAAGTTTGATAATTACTATATTAGAGTTGACACTAACAAAAAACTATTTCTCGGTAATTTTGAATTACTTCCCAAAGATTGGAGTAATATTTGCGGTTTAAACAATTTATCCGACGAACAATTGAGAGATCTCTCATGGTCTGAACATAAGAATATAGGATGGATTAATTTTAAATCTGAAGAAATTAAAGAATATAGATCAACTAAAGATAATTTCTTGAGGATAAAAAGTGAGTTAAAAAAAGAAGTATATAATTTTTTTAGACAATTATTAATCACTAAAATTAAATATAGAAATTATTTTGTATTGATTGATGAAGAAACGAGAAAAGTTCTTTACTCCAAATTCTTAAAAACTTTAATTAGTGAATCAGTAAAAATGAGGATTAAATGTAGTGATAAGGTAAGAACATTTGATTTTTATGGTGTACGAGAAATTTTTGAACACCTTGACAAAATTGAAGGGGACAATTATGATACAAGAGTAAAATATTATGAAATGATTGATAACTGCAATAGTGTATATGAATTGACTCAACAAAATTATGATATCTAAATATTTTTCTTATGATGAAACCTTTGACTCCTTAATTGATCCAGTTTTTGAGGAGTGGGGAGACAGGTGGTATCTAAAAACTTCACCAAATCAAATCTACACTCAATACGATAATATTTTCAATAATAATGAATTGGAGAACATTATAAACATTGGAATTAGATTTGGATTGAAAAATGCTAGCGTGTCTGGAAATTTGCGAGATATATCACATATAAGAAGATCTAAAACATCATTTCTTACTCCTAATTCTATGACTTCTTGGGTATATGAAAGGATGACTGCTCACATCAACTATCTCAATGAAAAATACTGGAATTATGATTTAGATCATATTGAAAATATGCAATTTACATATTATGATTCAAAAGAAAATGGGTGTTATACTAAACATTTAGATGGTGAATCTCATAATTTGCCTGTAAAAAGAAAATTGTCTCTTATAATTCAACTTTCAGATCCTTCCATGTATGAGGGAGGTGAAATTTTATTGCATACTTCTAATAATCCAATTAGAATTCCTAAGAAAAGAGGTTTGGTGATTAGTTTTCCTTCCCATATTCTTCACGAAGTAACACCAGTAACTTCGGGTAAAAGATATACTTTAGTTTCTTGGGTTCATGGGAGTTTATTGAGATGACAGATTCAACGTTTTTTAAGAAAAATGGATATCTTGTAATTCCGAATTTTATTGAAGAAAATTTTTTTAAATTCATTAAACAATATTTTTATTTGCGTATCATGTCAGGCAAAGCAGAATTATCAGATCATCAGGCACCGTTTGGATATTCTTTTTATGGAGATCCGTTAATGGAAACAGTATTGCAGTGTTCTACAAAAAAGATAAGTGAACTTTGTGGTATTGAACTTTCCCCAACTTATTCTTACACCAGATTATATAAAAAAGGAGATGAATTGACTTGCCATAAAGATAGACCAGAATGTGAGATTTCGGCAACGATTGCTTTGGGGAATGAAGGAGATTTGAATTCAATATATTTTTCAAAAGACAAAGAAAATATTTCCGAAATAAAATTAAATCCTGGAGATGCTTGTTTATATAAAGGAAGTGAATTATATCATTGGAGAGATCCATTTACACAGGAATGGTATTTACAATCTTTTATTCATTTTGTCGATAAAAACGGTGAATACAAAGAAAGCATTTATGACGGTAGACCATATCTAGGAATGAAATCATGCAAATAACAGAAAGATATCATAATCATATTGGTTTTTACCAAAACATTTTTCCTCAGGGGTTTTGTTCACATTTAATAACTGAATTTGATACTCTCTGTTCTTACGGAAGAGTTTGTAATAGGCAGGATGATGAAAAAGCATCTAAAATTAATAAAGAAGATCAGTATACTTTCATAGATTATACAAATCATAGATCTCAGATTGGAGATTTTAATGATACATATAGTTTTGATATTATTAGTAATGCCCTCCAAAATTGCTTTGATTTATACACCACAGAATATTCTATCTTACAGAATGTTAATTTAAATTGTTCTGTATATAAGATGCAGAAAACAAATCCTGGAGGAGGATATCATGTATGGCATTTTGAACACGCATATACAGAACCATATAGAGTTTTTACTTATATTATGTATTTGAATACAATAGAATCTGCAGGAGAAACTGAATTATTATATCAGAGAGAAAGAATACCTCCTCAAGAAAATACCGCAATCTTATTTCCTGCATCTTATACTCATACTCATAGGGGAAATGTTGTTCATGGAAATATTCCAAAATACATTCTTACTGGGTGGTTTACATTTGGGTAAAGAAGACACCTCCCCGACTGGCACAGTTGACACCGGCACTCAAATGCCTTATAATAACAAGGTAAGCAACCAAGGCAATATGCAAGACGAGTTTCTCACACGATGTGTTGTAGACCCTACCAAACGCACAATCTACATCTATTCCAGTGAAGGAGACAACAAAGAAATTGTTTGTGATACTGTGGATCAGTTCATGAATGTTCTTGAGGTCATTCGTAATACTTGTCCAGAAGATGCTTTGGTTTATGCAGAACCACTGGAGGTATAAATGGAAGTTTTTACCCTAAAAGAATGGGAAGACAATTTTGACGAACTCCTAGAAAGAGTCGAAAAAGGTGAAACCATAGGTATTGTAAGAGAAGATGGTAAGGCAGCAGTAATGATGCCTGCTGATGATGAACTGATACGAATACACACTGAGAACAATAACGAAGCTCAGTAGTTCATCATCTGCTCGTGAGACTTGGTAGTCAGGGGAGTTTTATAAACTCTTTGCACCCGATTAGTGCCTTTGAGATGGTTCAAATCCATCCACGAGTATTTGCTTCCTTAGCAATCTGGTGAATGCAGCAAACTCATAATTTGCCTAAGGAGAGTTCGATCCTCTCAGGAAGCATTAGACGGGGAATGAGCTCGCCCGCGACGGTGCTAACCACACTGTGATCTAGAGAGTTGGTTACTTTCTTTTTGCTCCATTACAAACTGTCAGTATACTGGGTGTGATGCCCACATAGCATACGGATAAGTGTAATGTCTTGCCCGTGTAATCCAAAGGCAGAGATAATCGACTTAAAATCGATACAGTGTCGGTTCGAGTCCGATCACGGGTATTCAATAAATAGTCAAAAAGACTATGAAATATTTTCAGCAATTTTCAGAAGATATGGCACAAAGACGTGCTGACCTTGCAAATAAACAAAAAGAATATGTTCAAAATTATCAAGATAATTTAGCACGAGATTCCGAAGAATATGCTAAAGATTCTGAAGAAAGAAGACAAAAACAAGAAGCAGAGCAAGAAGCAAGAAATCAAGAACAAGAACAATTGGCACAAAGAAGAAGAGAAGAACGTCAACAAAGAAAAGCAAGAAAACAAGCAGAAAGAGAAGCAGAAAGAGAAGCAAG
>Ga0209535_1003000_pt1 | contig 10929 bp, 21 predicted proteins | sample LinPmetageLP28_FD_184041 | JGI IMG/M metagenome (GOLD analysis project Ga0209535, IMG submission 184041) | Marine viral communities from the Pacific Ocean - LP-28 (SPAdes) (version 2) | ecosystem: Environmental > Aquatic > Marine > Oceanic | place: Pacific Ocean | collected 2009-08-22
CGGGGATCGGATCAGGCCGGGGATCAGGCCGGGGATCAGGCCGGGGAGCACGGGCCGGGGATCGGGGACCACGCTGCACGCTGCACACTGCACGGATCACGGATCACGGGCCGGTAGGTTTGGCAGACTGGGCGCGGGCTACGGCCCGCCAGATTTAACTATGATAAACGAGGGGCGAAAAAAAGCCCGCACAATGGCGGGCTTAGGTGATCGGATCACGCGTCAAGTGTGGGTGTGACCGTCGCGCTCAATCGCTAACCACATCGAACACCATGGGATCACGATCGCGTCATCCATAAAGAAGGTAGCCTGTGCTGTTTGCCTGAACTGGCGATAGGTCATCGTCTGGCTATCCTGACGCCATTTGCGGTATATCGCTTGGCGCTGTTCTTTTGTGGTTCTAACCATTGTGGGCGCCCCCCCATTTTTCGCACTGTTCATTGAAATACGTAATGGCCTTCGACTCATGATCTACGCAATCAAACAATCGCTCGTGGATTAACAGACAGAAACCGTCGGACCTTCCACCGCTGACTTGTACAAAAGCGCAAGAATCAAGGGTTATGCAATTGACGGTATATTGGTCGTGATCCAAATGGTCGGGGTATAGCTGCTTCAAGGCTTCCGAAAACGTTTCGGGTTTAAAGGTCGCCGTGCGAATAACAGTCAACATGGGCGGGCGTGGCTTTTCTCTTTTAAAGGTCAACATTACGTTTCTCCGTAGTACGGCGGACAAAACGCCCGCCGGTGTATGCGATTATATACGATGACTTTTCTCAAAGTAAACAGGCATAAAAAAGCCCGCACAATGGCGGGCTCGGGGTAGTGCTTTGGTGATTAGGGCTCTAGGCTTAGTTCCAGACTGATATCGCTGTAATCTATCGAAATATCGGTACGCTCGATGGCGTCTCGTATCATTTCTTTTATGCGCTCATCACTCTCGTTCTCAAGCTCCATTCTACTTTCGATCGCGGTATCAACCATGCTCTCGATCGAGGTGCCCAGAATAAGAAAGATGGCGTCGCGGATAGTAGACATATTGCGATCGTTTAACTCCGCTCTCGCCGCGTAATCGTTTACGCTTCTTTCCATCCTAGAAACACGTTCAAGCATTTCGTTAAGGTCCTCCGCCGCTCGGCTAATAACAATGCGATCATCACCGTCGATAAGTTGATTAACTGAAAGCTCATTAAGTCGGTCTAAGTCTGTTCGTATTTCCATGATCATTCTCCGTAGTGCAGCGAACACAACGCCCGCTGTCGTATGCGATTATATAGGATAACTTTTCTCAAAGTAAAGGCATAAAAAAGCCCGCACTAGGCGGGCTCGGGGTAGTGCTTGGGCGGTTAATGCCCCGCGTCAATCAATTGTTGCGCCAGTTCCTGACACTTCACAAAGTGTGAATCGCGCTGATCTTCTCGACCGGCCATCCCCATCATTCCCATAAACTGCAAATTAAAAAGCAATTGCTGCGCGAGAGTGTTTTTTAAAGCCTTTTTAACCGGCGCATTCAACAGTTCTCGCAATTCGATGGGGGTATACCCCATATCCGCGGCTGTAGTATTGAAGGGCTCGCCATTATCTATGCGGCGTTGCGCCTCTTTTAAATCAGTTTGTAGTTCCATTTTGTTTCTCCGTATTTAAAATTAATCTAATTCGCAAAGTCCACAATCGTATTCGCTGACATCCCGGCCATGCGGGCAGATATACCAAGGTGGACCGCCGTTTTCGCACTCCTCACAGCGCAGTTCATCGCCGTAAATGCTAGTACTTCCACACTTCATTTCGATAAATTTATAATCGTAACCACTGGGCACTGTTTGAATAACCGTGTTATTGCACATAGGCTTCTCCGTAAAACCGGCAGCGTGAGTGCTGCCGATGTATGCGATTATATAGGATAACTTTTCTCAAAGTAAAGGCATAAAAAAGCCCGCACTGGGCGGGCTTTCGGTAGTGCTTTGGGTGACTACGCGGCGACTTTGTCAAGTAATGCGCCCGCCTTCCTTTCTATCTCGACGCGGCTGTCCTGATGCGGCACATCCCGCGCAAGCGCAGTAATCGATTGCGCGGCATCCCATACATTTTCGATAGGGCGCCCCTCCTCCTCTAAATGCCGAGCGTTCGCCGCTCTGGCCATGCGGGCAGATAATCCGGCTCGCTTGGTCAGAAACTCCAGACGACTTTCGTCATCGCTCGCAATCTTTGCCGCCTTCGCCGCCTGAACACCTTCGACGAATGTCGCGGTGGCGCCGGTGGCGAAACTTTCGAGCGCCGGTCTAACCTCGGCAGCAAAACGATCACCGGCGAATTTGGTATGTCGGATTTTAACTTCCTGAAAATTTTCAACGCCCCAAAGATTTCTATTCATGCAAACCCCGCGAAGATACATGGCGGCAATGCCCGCCGTTTTGCTGCCCGTCTCAGAGTTCCACGCGTAGAAGCCTCTAAACATTAAATCGGGCTCACCGTTGGCAAGCTTGCCGACTTCGATCGGGTTGCGATCATCCACCAAGAAAACGAACACGTCTCGATCACTGGCGAATAGCGTGGTTGTGTCCAGAGTAACCGGCACTTCGGGATCATAGACAGCGTGACCGTTATTACTCCCAACGATCATCCCCGGCACTTTCCACCGCCCGCCAGATTGATCTACCAGATTTTTAATCGGTTCCAGAATCTCATGGTCAAATATTCGGCCATAATCGGGACCGGTCGCCGCTCGTAGCGCGCCGCCTTCTTTTTGGCTGCCGTATACCTTCACCAATTCCCGATTGCGATTATATTTAAGGCCCCATTGCAAGCAATCGGCAGCAAGCGGCGCGGGTAAATCGCGTAAGTATCCGGCGGGCGCACCTGATAATTGGGCTAATTGTCCGAAGCTCCAATTAGTCGGGACGTTTAAATGTTCGCGGTTATTGTCATCAGCATATTCTATGCTTAACCCGCCGCGAGATGGGTTTGCTTCGTCAAACTCACCGACAATCTGGATTTTGTGAGTGTCAACCGTTCTGCTTGTCATTTGCTGCGCGTCGCTTTTTTTGTGCTGAATCATTTTGTCAAGGGTTAAAAACTTTTGATCATCCGGGCGGGCGAACCATTGAGACGATACAGCAGAATTGCCGATACCATGAGCAAAAGCATTAGTTTCATATGTAGCCATTTTTTTCTCCGTAATTTAAAAAAGTAAGGCGGACCAAAGCCCGCCCCACTAATATCGCATAATCTAGTATATGCATCAAGCTAATATTTCAGAAAGTTATTCGAGCCCGATATCACCGGCCACGTGATGCCTAAGAATAGTGCGAGGCGGTAAAGACTTCGCGAAACGTTTCAACCTTTCGCCGTCGATTTCATCAGACAAAGCGCCGCGGCTAGTCGCTTCCCAATGTAGCCGAACGTTACCACCATCCGCATAGCATCCGCCGCGAGTATCGGGGTCCGCTGCTTTTTTCTTACTTGCGCCATGTGCTGTAAAGCCAACAATAAAATCCCGGTCTAAACGTGCGCACAAAGGTTCGCCGTTTCCGCAATCTCGGCAACTAAACCCTTCGCGGTATTCCGCGGGACAACGTATAACCGTCGGGCTATCTGTCGCTAAAATACTTTTTTTCTGAGACCACGCAGCAACGTCTAACACAACGACAGTCGGAACATGCTCGAAGGCCTCGCGGGCTTTTAATAAAGTATCCGCGCTGTAATTGATAACGGTTTTTCCTTTTTTTAATTTATTACCCCAAGCGGCGTAATCAAAATGCGAATAGGTAAAAGATAGGCCTTTTCTCGGAACAGCATCGATCAACGCATTCAAATAATTTTCATCGATTGATGCCGAACCCTTTCCGCTATTATTCATCGAACACGTAACCGGACAGGTTGCGTATTTTTCGCCCGTGCCCGATCGATACGTCACGGCTATTCCGTCGGTTTTTTTTGCTCTGCTATTTTCTACCAGTTTTAACATGATTGCCCTCATATTGTATGTGATGAATCGCATACCTTAACCCATAAAAAAGCCCGCAGTCAAGCGGGCTTCGTTTTACTTTTTGCGGCGGGTCGGCGGCTTATTCAAATCGTTAGCGGCGTCTTCACCATATAAAAGTCGGTAAATCCAATCAATCAAAAACATTTCATCTCCATTCTCCTATCGTTAGTGGTTATGCGATTGTATGCGAGGATGTGGGACATATCAAGTCAAATATGGTGGACCAATCTACTTTACCCGCGACATGATAAAACGGGTTAACCTTTAAGCCTTCCATTTTTAAATCGACCGCATCGGCGCCTTTATACAGGTATAGCTGTTCCGGTTGATTTTTTGTTTTATGTTTTTTTATTAACACCCAGACACTGCCGTGACCATGATTAGTTAGCCACGCGACTTGATGAGGTCTTAAATCGACCGCATTACCTGCGGTGGCTTTTAATTCAACAAAATGAAAATGACCAAACTCATCTAACAAGACAACATCGGGGACGCCCGGCATCGCCCAAGTTTCTAGACGCGTCGCTTTAATGTCGCGTCCGGTCCTCTTCATTCCCGTCTTCATCAGCCTCCAAAAGTCGGCCTCGCGCTTTGTCGCGGTTTGAGGGATTGCCCTCTCCTTCGGGAGTAATGTCGATAGTGATCGGGGCATAACTTTGTTTAATCTCCTTGAGCGCGTTCATCACTTCGTCTTTAGACATACTGTCAATGCTGCCGGTGCGAATCTCACTCTTACTTACATAAATGTCACCTTGCGCTTGCCCTCGCCGGTATTCTGCCTGAACGGCGGCACTGTATGCGCCATTGTCTAACGCGGCGTCACGGATGGTTTGCAGGTCTCGCAAGTGGCGTTGATAGTTGACCCCAAATTTTTCATCAAGTTCGACACGGTAGGATTGAATAGCATGGACAACGTGCGGACTGATATTCGGGTTGGTTAGCTCGTAAGCTCGGGTATGCGCGGAGCTTACAGGATAGCCCGCATTGATCGCGGCTTCCCGCATGGTTATCTGGCCGTCTTTCGAAACTAATTCTTTAACGAACAGTTCCTGTCTACGTGTCAATGTTTGTGCTTTTGTCGCTTTCGGTCTACCCGCTTTTTTCTTAACGACCGCCTTAGATGCAGGCATATTCTATTCTCCAGTTATTTAACGATACTTTGCCACAACTAAACGTGCTTTTGTATATATAGAGCAGAAAACAAAAAAAAATAAAAAAACTTTTCAGAAGCCCTATACGCAATATCGCTCTTTCTGGTTACACAAACTCGGGTACGGTTACTTTTTTGTTTCTTGTTTATGTAACTGAATATCTCTATATATAACAATAGCTTAATTGCTCTGGTTACACGGTTACACCGGTTACGGCTATTTTTACAAAATATATTTATTTTTATTTTTGAGTTCTATATATACAGAAACCCCTTTAACCGTGTACCGCGAGCCGTGGTTATAGGATAATGCTGCTTGACCCGTTTCCGGAGTGTCCTCCGCAGTCGTCCTTACTGCACCCCTACCGCTTTGGGGGCGGGTCACCACCCTTTCTTTACCTGAACAGCCAAACGGCTAGTCCGGACAGTACACCGGCTATGACGGCCATTATGGAATGCTTGTGTTGTTCTACCCATGGTTTCCTGAACGGCGCGGCGTATTCGTACCATGGTTCTTGGTCCGCGGTACGTTTGGCGTTGTTCCTGAGGCAGTGTTCGAGGATTTCTGCTTGTTGCCAACGGTTGACCATTTTTGGTCCGCGGCCTGCGGTTGTTGGGATTTTGATTGGGGCGGGGAAGCTACCGTTTTTTACTTTGCGGTAGACGGTTGGTTTAGAGATGTTTGCGAGTTCGCAAACTTGTTTGATGTTTAGTAGCTTTTCGTTGGTTCCCACGTGTCCACCTCCACATACCAGTTGCCGGGTTTATTTTTGCTGTCTAATGCTTGTGCGTTGATCCATTCGCCTGTTTGTTGGTTGAGCCACGCGAGGAGTTCTTCTCGGTTTATGCTGATATTTGCTTTGACGAAGTCGGGAGCATTGTCGCGTGGTTTTTGTATGCGTAATCCGTTCACAAAAATTTTGTCAGGCATTTACGTTTCCTCATAAAGAATGACCCCAGACGGGGGCAACCGAACTGGGGTCAGGGTCAACTACTACGGAGAACATGACGAACATGTTCGGGTTTAGTATAAGCGCAACATATGGGATAAGCAACAGTTAGTCGCATATCCCCGAACATCTTTTCAAGCTTGTTTTGCGCCTGTTTTTTGGTCAAGCCACGAGAAGGTGCTGCGCTTTTTTTATACGTTGAAGGTGTTACACGTTGCCGCCAGAGCAGGAACATCCAATCTTCTCGGGTAGTTAGGAGACTAGAATAACTTTCTAACATGCTTTTTGGTAAAAATCCATGCACTTTGCCAAGGCTTCTTGCGGGGTTTTTTGGAATTCGCCGCGGTATACTTCTTGGCCTTTTGCGGTTTTGATAATGGGTAGGTAACCGACATCTTGTTCGTCTCGGGTGACGGGTAAAAATCCGACGCCACTGACTACTCTTACGGTGAGGTCGTACATTAATCTTCCCTCTCGGTCAGTGCGCCGTGCTTCGCCGCTTCCTTGTACCATTCAAAGACCAGTCGTAGCTGTCCGCCGATAGTTCGGCCTTCTGCTTTTGACATTTCTTTGATTTCTTCATACACCTCGCGTGGTACGAGGATGCTTTTCCAACGTGTTGTATCCATTAAGCTCTCCCATGTCCCAGAATGTGTAAGATAATATAGGATCATATGCAAGAAAGCAATAAAAAAACCCCGCCGGGGCGGGGTTTCAGGGCTATAACGGTACGTTTGAAACTTAACTGTCTAGGAAAAAGTGCATCTCACTGTATTCGTCCAAGTTTATATATTTTTTATGCCAATCGACAATTTCTGTTTCTACATATCCGTGTACGGGATGCTTTACTAACCGACCGTTTTTGTACTTCTTCGGCTCTCGGACGGCTTCTAGGTACTTCAGCTCAATCATGTCCATTTCTTCAAAATCAAAACAGTCCCAACCGTATTTTTTAATGATAAACTCTTGTACCGCCTGTTTTATCTCGTAAAAGCCTAGTTCAACTTTCATGTTTTCTCTCCGTAATTGATGGTTTGAATAATATCGCATACCATCGCATACGTGTCAAGCAGGCAAAAAAAACCCCCGGTCCGAAGACCGAGGGCCGTGTTTAACTAGGCAGTCGCCAGTACCCGTACACACATCGGGTTCCCTTTCGAGAGCAGTCGTAAGTGTCGTTAATGACTCCATCAATTACTGTCACTTGATGTTTGGATACGTTACATACCAAACGTCCGGAAGGTAACTCATCGGCTTTGAGGTGAACTTTACACCCGCTTCCAATATGCATAGTGGGGGTCCAGACGAATCCCAACTCAAGCATGTAATCCTTAAACCATTTCCGCGTGGTGTTAATGCCGTTGCGGGCGGATCGGATTCGCTTGCCCTTGCTTCGCTTTGACTTGCGCTGCGAGGCGTTTCCCTCTGCCAGTCGGTCATAGACTTCTTGATAGGGGAGCCGTGCTGCGATGGCTATGGATCGACAAACACAGTCGCCTGCTTTGCCTTTGTAACCGGCGGCTTCTCGGCCTCCGTCGTTGTAAACGAACATAGGGGTAGTTGTGGTTTCACTCATGGTGAACCTCCGTAGTTGATTAAAATGTTAAAGAACTTGGGGGAAATTGCCCTCCCCCATCAACCGGGTCTTCCGATTGATATACGCACTTTAGCATATTATCGCATACAAGTCAAGTTAACTTTCTAAAAAGTTATTTGGCTTCACCCCACGATGGGCCGATTTCGATGTCACACTTGGACGGTACTTCGAGCGGGACCGCATTGACCATTACGTCCGCTATTACGTCCGCTTCTTCGACACTTTTGACTGACATGGCCAATTCATCGTGGATTTGCAACATCGGCAGGATGCCCTGTTGATAAAGATCGACCATTGCTTTTTTGGTCATGTCCGCGGCAGATGCTTGGATTAATCTATTTAAGGATTTGTAGGTATAGGCACGTTTCAGTCGGGTCGTGGGCCCATATTCGTCTACCGCTTCCTTGTATGGCAGCGCCTTGTGCATGGCAAACGTGTCGGGCTCCCACATATCGAACCGACACTTACGCCCGAGCAGTGAGGTCAGTGATCCGCGAGACGATTTCTCGTTCAATCTGTTCATCACCCCGGTCATCAAACCTTTAACAAATGGCACCCGGTTGTGGTATTGCTTTGTTAGCTTTTTAGCTTCCTCCACCGACACGTCCAATTGCTCGGACATCTTGTTAACGCCCATCCCATAGATTAAACCTAAGTTAATGGTCTTGGCCTGTTTCCGCGGTATGTTAGCCATTTCTGCGACTAAGCTGTGAAAGTCTGTTGACGGATCGTCGTTGTATGCTTTAACAAACTCTGCGGCACCTTCTAAAGGAACGCCTCGCGTTTTGCCGTATACATGCGCATAATGTACCAAGATGCGCGGTTCCTGTTGCGAGAAGTCAATGGCCGCCCACTGTTCACCTTCCTCCGGAAGAAACAACGAACGAATCATCGGGCCCAGTTCTGGATCGCGGGCCGGGATTTGCTGCAAATTAGGATTGGACATGGAGATGCGGCCCGATACGGTTCCTCCATCGTCAGAACGGATTTGATTAATATGGGAGTGTATTCGACCGTCAGCGTGGCAGTGTTTCATGATGGTGTTGATGAAGGTGCCGGATGTCTTATTCAGATTCCGAGCTTGGGTTACGAGTTGCGCGAGCGGATGCTCATGTTCTTGGAGGAAGAGTTTGGTGAAGCTCGGTGCGCCCTTCTCTGTACGTGGGTAGTTGACGCCGATTTTGTCGAACGCTTTGGCGAGCGATTGTGCCGCCCAAATTTCAACATTACTACCGCTGATGCGCTTGATCTCCTTGAGGACCTCCCGTTCCCGCTTGAGGAGACTATCCCGCGTTCGCTCGACTTTCTCCGTGTTGACGCGGACGCCGCGCATGGTCATGTCAACAAGACATGGGAGGAGATCAAGTTCGAGATTGGCGATAGGCCAAAGTCCTTCTTTGCCAAGTTGAACGGAGAAGTAGTTCCAGAGTTCGAGGGTAAGTTCAGCGTCACCCTCCGCATACGGTCCGACATACATGGCGGGCATCTTCCACATTTCTGCTTTCGGATCGACTCCGAATTGCCTCGCTGCCTCCACTAGACCTTTTTCTGATTTGACCTTACCCAGTAAATCGTAGGACAACGCATTCAAGCTGTAGCTAAACCTGTTTTCATCGAGCAAGGAAGCGATTACCATCGTGTCGATGATTCGGCCATTCACCTGAAAACCCATTTGCTTGATCCATCCGAGATCATATTGTGCGTTGTGCATGATCTTATCGGCAGGACATTCAAAGACTTTTCGCAACCATTTGTTGACCTGCTTTTCGTCCAAGTTACCCCCACCAAAATGTCGGATCGGGATGTAACCGGACCACGAGTCCACGGCGACGGCGTAACCTACCACCTCACCATCTCCTGTTGGCCAACCGGGCCCATGCTGCTTTAAGTTGGGATCGCGGGTTTCAACGTCAATCGCAATCTTTTTGGCTGACGTAAGGTCGGGTAATTCGATAGGCGGTATCCATTCACTTTTTGGCGCGAACATTGCCATCTGTAGCTTAGGCATTTGTTTTTGTTTCCTTCTGGCTAAACTCTGACCCGAGGGCCGTGTATCCTGCTTTATCCACCCAAGAGTCTTGATGGTCTATACTTTGTATTAACCTGCTTGTCTTGACCCAATCCATCATTAAAGCCACGTGGGCGGCGGTGATATATCCGTGTGAGTTCATGGCGCCTGCCACTATTTCATTCCATCCGACGGCTATTCGAGTATGGTTATCGTAGGCATCGCCGTAGTCCTTTGCGCGTTGCCCGTTAATGAGGTTTTCTGCAATTTTAAACAGTTCGTCTCTTTTCATTTTTGTTTGGTGTTGACGGCTAACAAAAGTTCTGCGCAAAACATCATCGCTTGTATCCTGTTTTTCGCAAACCCTGCTAACACTTCTCCCCGCTGTCCGTTATTTGTTGCGACGAACAGCCCTTCTTCGTTCTTGCTTACAATCATCCTAACTTCCTTAAATAGATTCAAAAAACGTGTACGCGGCCATAGCGGCAAGTAAAAAGAACAACGTGAAAATAGGCCAAAAGATATGTGCGGCAATTTTCTCGATGATTTCCATTAGCTTGTTTACCATGCGCCTGTACCTTTTTTATGCGTGGCGGACGCGCCGGACTTACCCTTACGGACAAGTTCGTCCTGCTGTTTCTTAGTTCGCCCGTATTGTAACGCGGTTGCGCCCTGCGGATACTCTCGGATAAACCCGTCGTTCGCAAAGAACTCTTCAAGCTTTGCTTCCATCTCCGATCGTTCGCGTTCCTTTTCAGCAAACGTCAACAGCTTGGGGTTGATACTTCTTTCGCTGCCTCGTGTTAACTTCTTATTCATAAATCATAGCTCCTTGATAAGTCTTCTGCGTCTACTATATATAAATTTTCTTTTGCGCGGGTCACTCCCACATAAAAAACCCGATGCGTGTCGTCCGGGTTTTGCTGAAACTGGGTATCCGCTGCCGGACTAAGGTCCGTGAACAACACAACGTTGTCCGCCTCCCCGCCTTTTGACCCGTGGATCGTGGACGCTGTAATACGGGGTACGCCATTAAACTTCTCGCCCCGACGTAGCAAAGCCGTGACATAGGCGCGGTCGGTATCGGGCAGCTTGTCCATAGCTTCGGACCAGATCATATTGTTCTTTGCTCGTAGGCCGTGGTTGGCGACTAACTGTTCAAAGGTCACGAGGTCCGTGTCATCCACCCCCGGCAGCTTTTTAAAGCCTCGCGTCAGTCTTTCCCCGATCGCCATGTAG
>Ga0209535_1003001_pt1 | contig 10925 bp, 17 predicted proteins | sample LinPmetageLP28_FD_184041 | JGI IMG/M metagenome (GOLD analysis project Ga0209535, IMG submission 184041) | Marine viral communities from the Pacific Ocean - LP-28 (SPAdes) (version 2) | ecosystem: Environmental > Aquatic > Marine > Oceanic | place: Pacific Ocean | collected 2009-08-22
AGGTTTATCGAAAATTGCATCTTTATCGAAAAAGTTCTTTACTAGAACGTCTAGAGGTGATGCGAACCTCGGGTCAAAGAGATTTACGTGTGTCATTTTTTTACTTTTTTTGCCCCCTAAGGTAGCGGTTAATTATAAACATAACGGGGTTGGTGCCCTAAAGTCATCCATAAATATACGAAAAAAATCCTAAATCGACAAATTAATCACCAGTAAAATCACCTGATTTTTTGCTGTCGTAGTAGGAACTAATAGCTTTACCTATACGATCCTCTCTACTTTTAAAAATTGGATCTTCAATAGATGATTTTTGTCCGTATTCATTCCCTTTAGGATTAAGGATTACTTCTACATCTGGGTTGATGTCCTTAAGGGATAATATTGAAGATTTCCATTGTTCTAAGGCTTTTGGATCCGAAATCCCTTGTGAGCTTCCATCTCCATTAGTAAGATAGACTGAGTCTTTATAAGCAGGGCCTTCTTTACCATCAGGCTGCATACGAGTAAAATGAACTGTTTGGTATCTATCAGTAAAAACATCTTTCATTATATCAAAAGTAAGATCTTTTATTTTTACAACATAATTACCTCCTTGTTCTTTAACATTTTCATGGATTAAAGCACCCACAACAAAATTTCTCCATTTATTATTCATACCCATAAATATTAATAATCTGCTTTTCGTACGACAAAATACATAGCATCTATATTTTCATCTTCAGATCTAAATATAAGGCGGAGAAGACCATCATCAGTAAAACTCAATTGACATTCATCTGCTGTTTTATTAGCATTAAATATTTCTTTAAGCATTTCACTGCTAAATGGAATTTTATTATCTTGTCTAACATTTTCTTTAAATTCAGCGTTAACGTGAAATTCTACTTTATTAGAAAATTCCATACGTTCACCAAATGTAAATTGTAATACCGAAGTACCTACAATATCTTCTGTAGGGTTTAAAGTAACAATTTCATTATTTTGAATTGCCGATGCTGCTCTAACAAGAGTATGAAAATCTTCATTTTCAAGTGTAGCATTTACTTGCCACTTTTGAGTTTCATCCACTTCACCTACTTTTTGGATCATCATGGGGTCCGCAAGTGAATAGTTAATGGTAGATTTAGCATCCTGGATGTTAAGTTTAGTAAATACTGCTTTAGTTCTTTCAGCATCGAGCATTAAATCTCCTGCTAATACATTAAGAAGTCTATTAAGTTGAGTTGTATTAAAAATAGCTAATGTGCCATCTGTTGTAAAGGGAAAATCCCCTACATTCAACCTGCCAATCATATCTTTAGTGGGAGCCATAAAGTCAATAGTTAAAGTACCATCATTAACTACCCATTTGACTGATTCTACTTTACCTCCAAGATAGTACTTAGAGATAATGGATTGTAATTTATTTTTTGCTATCATTAGAAGCTAAAGAATTTGTTAATATTAGGGTTTAAATTTAAAGTCCATCCTAAGTCATTGTAAAAGTTTTCTAACTTACTTTGTAGAATGGTTTCAAATGATTTTTTTCTATCTGCGTAATCATTTAGAAATGTACGCATTTTATCGGGCATATCAAAGTTAAGGAAAGCAATTGCTTCAATCTTATAAGGATTATCAATTAAATAGATCCATTTAATTTTATCCCCCTGTACAATTTCGCTATGGTCTTTAATGTTCCAAAATTTAAGAAGATCATTATAACGAATAGCTGCTTTAACATTAGCAGGAGCACCTTTTTTCATTTCAGTCATAAATTCTCCTGCTCGAGGTCTACGACCAACATACTCATTTAAGGTTTTAACAGATGTAGGATTACCTAATAGGACAATGTCAGTGTCTTTAGACATAATTTTATTTCTAAAATTAAGAATTAGATTATCAATTTCTTTTTGTTCTGTACCCTTAAGGATCATTTCTAAAATATCATTAAAAAACTTACCAAATATAGGGGGGAAATTTGCTTTTCTAAATTCTAACCCTTTAATATCTAAAGACTCATTTGCAATTCCCTCTTGTTTTGTAATCCATTGAGCATATCTACGAGTAGCTCTAAAATATGCTGAGCGAATTACACATTCCGTTTTCATTTCAAGTCTATGTTCTTGAACATTAAAACAATCTTTAGCTAATCTGTCATAATCAGCTGTAATAATGTCTTGGTATTTAAGGGCAACTTGTTCTAATACATCGTCTTTTTTTTCATCACTCATTTCCTCAAAATTAGGATATAAGTGTTTTAAAAGAGGTTCTGCATTAAAATAATTAGAATCTGTGTCTACGTAAGCACAAAAATTAAAATCTCCTTCGTCACAAATCCACCAAGGTGTGTCTTCTAAATGTTTCATATTTTAATCCATTTTTGTTCTGCATCTAAATAAAATGAGCCTAGACATTCTTTACCCCATTCATTAGGTGATATTAAAGATAAAAAATTTTCTTCGTTATTCCTAGTGTAAAGGTAATAAGTTTCACCTATTACGGGTTCGAAATTAAATTTAGCATTATAAACTAAATCATTCCATTTAAATTCCTCAACTAATTTATTATATTTATCTTTAAGTTCTAAAAATTTAGTTTCTAAATGGTGATTTACTTTAGTTACTCCTCTTTTTCTCCAACTATCTATGTTTTCGGGTTTAATAACAGGAGCCCCCACATTAGAAGCATAAGGTAGTATATTAGCTACCCATCTTTTTTCTTGGTCATCCCAAGCTACATTATCTGGGTATTTATTCTTCACTTACTGCTCTTCCCTTATCTTTTTCCCAATCTGCTTCGGGTCGGACTTCGAGGTTAGTTTTCCATCCCGCTTCTAAAGTATTCATAGGAATATTAAGTTCTTTTCCCATAGTAATTAAAGCATTCACATCTTTTGGAAAACATGTGCCTCCATATCCTAATTTACCATCGGGACCAGGAACATGAAGGTGACTATCTCCTATTCTATTATCTGATGTAAACCCATTTATGGCATCTTCCCAATTAGCTCCTAAAGAGTCTGATAAGCGTTTAAATTCATTTATGATGGATACTTTAGTAGCAAAGAAGGTATTATTCATATATTTAATTAATTCAGCGGTTATAGAATCAGTAATAATATAATTTCTTTTCATAAAGCGTTGTTCAAATAATTTTTTAACTTTATTACATAATCCTTTTTTTCCTCCAAAAATAACCCTTGCTTGGGTAAGCATATCTAATTTAGCAGTACGCTCAGTTAAAAACTCAGGACTAAAAATTATATCTAAATTACTATAATTTTCAACTAATTTTTGGGTAGTCCCAGGTAAAATAGTAGATTTAATAATATAAATAGGTCCCGGAGATACCTCATTAAATACATTTTTAATGTAAGAAATATCTTGTGAGCCATCTTTTTTCATAGGAGTAGGAACTGCTATAAAAACAAAATCACTTTGACATGTTTCTTCTAAAGTATGGGTAGATTTTAAAGGGTTTTTATCATAAATTTTTACTTCTGAGGTAGGGCTAAAAGCAAATGCTTGGGATTCCCCTACAAATCCATTTCCTATAATTCCAACTGTATATTTTTTCATTTTTTAATTATTAAAACCTTGCATCAGGATCAGGAATTTGTTGAATACCTCCATCTTTAAGACCCCTAGATGTTAAGATGGGTTCATCAGTAATAATTTTAAACTTATTAGTTCCTATTTTAACAGTTCCGCCTTGTTTTGCTATTTTTTTAAAATATGTAATTTGTTTTTCGTTCCAATGAACACTCATATCTATAATTTCTTGTTTGGAGATAGGTTCTCCATTCCAAGTAATTCGTACATTGTTTCTTATTGAGTGGGGGGTTAATTTCATAATTTTATTTCGTTTTTTATTACTTTATTCATGTGTCTATTAGCACATAAAGCGGATTCTTGGATAATTCGTTGACCTGATAGAGTGATAGATTCACTCAAAATTACATTACCATACCTAAAAGAGCCTAAAGCAGTTGCACCATAAAGTGAGTTGAGCAAAATTTTCATTGTGTGTTGGCGTTGGTGCCAAAATGCCCCTTTTTCTTTATCACCTGATTTATAGGCTTTTTTCATGTAGCCCTTATATTCTACCCTTTCATCAAACCATTTAGCAAGTATAGTAGAAAGGACTGATTTTTTATCAGTACGGTACATTACACCATTTGCTGATATAGCTAAATTATTAGTTTTTATAGTTTCAATAATTTTACTACACTTAATATAGGTTTGTTGGCGTTGGGGATTTTCAACGCATAATTCCTTTTCGGGATCCATTGCTTTTAAGTCATTTAATCCTAAACGATTATTTCTATCATCAAATAAATCTAATACTCTACCTACATAAGTTTCTTTACCAATATTAAGAGACATAATAATAGAAGGATATAGTGAAGTCAAATCTTCATCAAACATGTATTTATAAAGACCTGCTTTAGGGCAAAACAAATAACCCCCAGCATATCCCTTTTTAAAGATAGGGTTTCTATCTCTAGAGGGAGGAATAATGTTTTGTCCTAATAAATAAGCTGAGATGGCTCCATCTTGGGTTTTAGTGTTGGCATAAACCTCTCCATAATTGTGTTTACCTTTGTGTGATAGGTTTTTTACTAAACTAATATATTCAAATTTCTCATCTAGTTCCTTAAGAATTTCTACATCTCGAAAATTATACTTAATAAACTTCTGGATATCGTCCTCAAATAACCTGTCTAGGTTTCCATCGTATTCGATTTTACCTAAATTAACATATTTTTCTCCAATAACATCTAATCGCATAGAGGGCTCATCACGGAAACTAAACTTTTTATGCAGTTTCATATAATCTAGTGATTCAACCCCAGCAATATTAAGCCACCCATTACGGTTCCATTGGCTTTCATCTTTTACTACATCTATAGGAGATAAAGCATTAGCAAAATCTTCTCCTAATACATTACATATTCTATAATACAAATAAGGAATATCAAAATAATCACTATTCCATCCTACAAGAATATCAGGGTTAATTTCCCTAAACTTTTCTATAAACGTAGCAAGTAATTCTTCTTCAGTAGATACAGGAATAATTTCTTTATGTCCCTTGGTATGTTTAATTTGTCCTTTCTTATCTAAAATAAGAATCACCCATTCATCTGGGGTTTTATCATACCAGGCGATTGAAGTTACTGGTTTAGGGGCTGATTGAATGTATTCTTCTGTAAGGGCTCCTCCCATTTCAATCTCAATATCAAAAAATACTTCTCTATGCCCTTTAGATATATTATCGTTAGTTCCATATTTTTCAATAAGGAATTTTTGATAGGCAGGCATATCGTGGAAATGAAGACGTGGGTTATCCTTATCCCAATTATGAGTTTTCTTTAACCATTCCCCTTTCAATCCTTGATATTCGGCTTCCCGTTCAGAACATTCTATATAAGCAGGAACACGATAAGGAACTATTGAATATCCTTCTTCTTCCCATAGATGTATTTTATACTGGTTTTTTCCAGCATATTCGGCGTAACATTTTTTGTACATAACTTAATTATAGGTTATTGTTAAGTCTGAGCTCTCATCCTTGGTACTTTCCTTTTTTTTTTAGGTGGTTGGGGAGGATCACCATATACTTCTAATGGTTTTTGTTCTTCTTGTTCGTAATGAATTCCATCATTTCCATTTTGACCTATAATATCAATTCGTTCTTCATCCCATTCTTCTTTCATAACTTGTTTTTTAGGTTTTAATTGCTCAAAAGCAAAGTTTGCAGCTATTACTAAAGCTATGGCCAAAGGATCGAAAACAAAAATTATTGTAAGAAGAAGATAATTAATAATTCTATCCATAGGTAACCCTGTTAAACCTGAGAGATATTTAAGAGGTCCTAATTCACTACCTATTTCACTAGCAGATCTTACTTCAACTATTTCGGTTTCAAATTCAAATAGTTTTTGATTTAAATCATCTACCCTAATATTGATCTGGGTTTGTCTATCAATAGCTTGATCTAATTGTTTTTCTAGAGCTCGTCGAGTTGAACTTGAAGTAGTTGTGATAACGTTACCTAATGTGTCAGTATACTGTATTACATTGTTAGATAACCCATTACGAAGGGCAGTCACGGATTCATTAATAGATACTTTTTCCTCATTATAAACCAATAATTGCCCCTCAATATTATTTCTTTTAGTTTCTATAAGAGCAATTTGGGCTCCTGTAGTGCTATCTAAGGCAGCAGTTTTTTGATAAGCTGCAGATAAAAAACCATAAATGCCCATACTAGTAATTAATATAAGTACAAAACAGGCAACAGATAAATAAACCTTTAATAATCGAGGTAGATTTTTTCTATATTGATAAAGTAAAGATGCTATTACTAGTTTAGCAACTTCTAACGATGCCGCCATTACAATAACAGCAAAAGCAGCCCCCGCAAATAGCTTACTTAAGCCACTTATAGAGTAAAATGCTGCTGATGCTGATACTGAAAGTGCGCTTAAGGCTATAAGAAAAGGAAATATTCTTTCTTGTAGCTTTTTAAACATTAGTTTTCGTTATACATATCAAGATACATTTTTTTAGGAGCAGCTCCAACTTTACGAGCTACCTCTTCTCCATTAACTGTAAGTACTACAGTAGGAATATTACGGATTCCATATTTTTGGGATAACTCAGTGTTAGAGTCTACATCAACTTTTTGAACACTATATCCTTCTGTTGCTATTTCTTCCATTAGGGGGCCTAACATTTTACAGGGACCACACCATTGGGCACTAAAATATATAAATTTTTTCATACTAATTCTTCGATTATACCTACAACTTCACTTACTATAAGAAGTGAGGTAGCAGCTGCTAAATTAAACGGAATAAAACCATAACCTACAATTCTAATACCTGATTTCAGGAAGGAGATTCGTCTGTGCCATTTTTGATTAGGCATTTGGTCAATATTTTTTACTTGTGGGGGGTTATTAATACCCCTTTTAGCATTCATGATTTCTCTATCACTCATTTTAAATTTTTTTTGTCCGGATTCATAAGCTTTTTTGTTTTTGCGAAGGTATTCACCATAACGCTTCCAACCTTCATAATCACGAAGTGACATTTGATAATTCTTCTTCATTAAAAAACTGTTTCAGATCTGGTCTAAAGTAATTAATGTTTTTCATAACTTTCTTATCACGCGATCTGTATACAATATATTTATCACCACACTTTTCATAGTGGCATGCCTCCCCTTGTTCTTTTGATCGGATTTCAACTGTTTCTTTTGCTTCATTCTCAGTCGAGCAAGCCTTTGATAAGTTTGACGCTTGCACCTCTTGATAGGCAGGCCAAACTTTATCCTTAAGACCATGTAACATAGCTCCATTCCCCAAGGAAACATAAGTAATGTCGCACAAAGCATCCAAAACCTCAACGATGTCACCTCGTTCACATGCTTCTCTATACTCCTCAAGTTCTTCCAAGATGAAGTTGTATACAAACTCCCACTCTTTTTTTTCAGGTATTGTTGGTTCATAGTTATTAGGTTTATTCATTAAAGCATTAAATTCTTCTACTTCACTTACAAAAGGAACTACAGTAGGAGGTATAAGATCCGTAAACATTTCTAGTTGGTCAGGATCATAATGTCTTTTTGGTTCTAAATCTGTATAAACTTGGTTTGGATTATCCATAATTTTTTATTTTTTGTGTAATTTTAAAAGCAGCATATACTCCCGCTACTATAAAACCTATATTAATTAAATGGGGGTGATTATGCTCCCCGCAAATACCTAAAAAGTGATATAAAAAATCTATCATAATTTTTATTTTTTAAATGTTGTGCCCTCCGTTATTTATTTTTAAACTATCAAAAAACTCCTTACGAGATAAATTATCATTGTCTCTGAATACCCCTGATGCTTTAGTGGTAACCATTGCTGCCCCCTGGTGTTTAACTCCTCTACAGCTGACACAATTATGTGTCCCTACAATAGTTACAATTACACCCTTATTACCCTCAGTAATTTTTGATACTGCATTATGAATAGCTGATGTAAGTTGTTCTTGAATTGCTCCTCTACGGCCAAATAATTCAACAATTCTATTAAGTTTAGACAAACCAATTACTTGACCTTCATCTCCAGCAATGTAACCAATATGTACTACTCCTCCAATAGTTTGGTGGTGATGTGAACACATTGATGTTAGTGGAATATTTCTTTCAATAACAATACCATCATAACCATCCGAGGGAAAAGATGTAATAGGAGACATTGCTGTGTACCTACCTGCCCATAAATCATTTACATACGCTTTAGCTACACGTCTTGGGGTTTCCATTGAATTAGGATCATTCCTCCAATCACATTTTAAAGCATCTAAAAATTTACCATATGCTTTTTCAGCTTGGTCAATCATTTTTCCCTTTTGTTTATCTGTAAGGGGAAATCCTTCAGCAACTCCATTAGCAAAACCAGTTTGTACAACTTCTAATTCTTCGTGTACTTTTCTTCTTTTATTTTCCATTAAATAGTATAAATTGTGCTTAAATTTCTATTATGTCCTTTTTCATCATCCATACCATACCCAATATACCAAGGGTCAAACATAGAATCTGTTTCTTGTTTCAATATATGAAGTACTTTATCAAAATCCCCGCTTTCTTTATAAATTGCTATAACAGGGGTGATAGATTTTGGTTCTTTTACCTGTAGAAAGTTAGAAACTGCTTTCATAGTATTACCAGAATCTAAAATATCATCTACAAGATAAACATGTTTATGTTTTATTTTGGTTTCTAAATCTTTAGTAATTACTAAATCACCTTGTTTTTTACCATAATATGATTTACAACGGATAAAATCTATTTCAATGGGTATGGTGATTTGCTTAACTAAATCGCTAAAAAACATAAATCCACCATTTAAAACACAAACTAATACTACGGGGGTAGGATCACCTCGATGTTCATCGTTTATTTTTTTAGCTAAAATCTTGATTTTAATATCAAGATCTTTTTCATTAATTGCTTTTTCCATCTTCTATCATATTTATAACTTCTTGAGCCCCTAATCCAGCTCTAGAAACTTTTTTGTTTTTAACTAAAACCATACTAGGATATGCCGTAACTTGTAATTGTTTTTGGAGTTCAGGGGCATCGTCGTCTCTAACCATATAAACTATATTATTTGTGCTTTTACCAAACTGATCTACTTTAGGATGGACTTCAACACAGGGTCCACATCCTGGGGAGTAGAAATAGAGATACATTTGATCTTGAGTATCAAGATCTTCTCTAAATATTTTATCGTTAAAATACTTTAACATAAACTAAATTTAATAAATTTTTTATAGAATATCAAGCTAAGTCATCTGAGTTTATGAGGGTATAGGTAAATGAATTACCCCAAACTGCTCTAGATTTATGGCAAATTTCCATAAATAAACTGAAATCATCATTAGCAGCAATTACTTGACATCCCGCACTCCACTTATCAATTTGGGTAGATTTTTTACCTTCCCATTTAGTAGCTCTATGGATATTAATACCAAATAACCCAGTTTGAGTGTTTTCTTCATCTAAATCATAACATCCATCTGTGTTATTATCACGATAAACAGTTACTGGTTTTTGTTGGCCTAAAGCTTCATATTTTCCTTGGTGGAGTCTAATTTTATGCGAACCCCTATATTGGTTTTCTTTTAAAATAGCAACACCTTCTTCTCTCATAATATTTTCAACCCAATGTTTGCCGGGGTCTGTAGTGCAATCAAAGCAATGATATTGCCATTCCCCTTCTTTTTTATAAGATAAAGTTATGTGATCGTCAAATTTATTAGTTACTTCATTTAAAGTTTCGGCATTTCTTACACCTACTATATTAAGGTTGTAATCACCATTTTCGAACCACTTATAGCCTTTATCTTTAACTGCGGTTTCAATCTGTTGTCTTGTGGGTTTGTTCATATTTTAATGCATTTGATATTATTGGAAATTCTTCAATAAATATACGTTTAATTTCCTTTGCTACTTGTTGGATTTCTTTTTGGGCGTGATCATCATCCCTTAATTCAAGAAAATGAATCCAAGAACGTATAGAACCTGTCATATGAATTTTAGTAGTAGTTGCAAGTGGAAGAACCATACGAGCTGTTTCTCTAGCTACCCCTCCTTCAAGCAGAGCATTGTATAATTCGTGTCCCCTATTTAAATAATCATCTATTGCTTTAGATGCCTTATAAGAAGTTTTCATACCAAGTAATCCTGAAGGGAGTTTAATAGTGGGGTCTATTATTTCGACTGAGCTTTGTCTGTTGTCTTCACATTGCGACCGTAGTTCAAGGGGTTCGAAAATATCTCCCAAACGATTAACATCTTGATATCGTTGACTAAATTCTTGAAAAGCGAAAGAACGGTGTCTGATGAGTTGAATTCCGATCGCTTTGGAAGTTTCAATCTCGAACGTCGCATGACCGTGCTCGAACGGTGACCAGTGTTTGTGTTGTACCAAGTAGCGAAGAAGGCCCTCTGGTTTACTTTTCTTATCCTTACGTGAACTAGATACACGTGCCACCTCCACAATGTGGTCTTCAGCATTTGGAGTAACATTTAATAAAGTAACTTTCATTTTTTATGTTTTAATTTTTTATAATTCTAATCCTTCAAATGCGGGTTCAACTTCATTATCCCAATACATTTCATCTTCCCAATCGGGTTCGATTGATGTTTCTGCTGTTTCCCACTTATCAGGGCTATTACAGTGAAAAATACCAATTGGATCAAAATTTTCATCCCAATAACGCCCGTCAGCATAAGCATGCTCATCACGTTCTTGAAGTTGAGCTACAATATTTTTAATCATTATATCAGGGGGATACCAAGCAGATTCAAAACCCAACATATATTCTGTTTCATCTTCACGATAATAATCATCTCTGGTGATCCATTTGCAGCCGATACGGG
>Ga0209535_1003002_pt1 | contig 10925 bp, 6 predicted proteins | sample LinPmetageLP28_FD_184041 | JGI IMG/M metagenome (GOLD analysis project Ga0209535, IMG submission 184041) | Marine viral communities from the Pacific Ocean - LP-28 (SPAdes) (version 2) | ecosystem: Environmental > Aquatic > Marine > Oceanic | place: Pacific Ocean | collected 2009-08-22
CTTCCTATCTGAAAGATGTTTAGTAACTCAAGCTGCTAACAACTTTGTATTATTCAAAGGAATCTAATTGATTCAACATTAATGTAATTGTTACCCTCGTTGTACTAACGGGGGTAATTATTACTTTTATAAACTATTTAATTTTATTATATTATGGCTAAACAAGCTAAAGCAGAAACTATTGAGGTTGCGCCTCAAGAAGAAGTGGTAACAAAAGTTGCTGCTCCAGTAAAACCTACAAAACCAGAGTGGGAGATCAAAGATAGAGTTTATTATTTAAGAGGTAACAAAAACCCTTTAACATTAACAATACCAGGCAGGCACACAAGAAAGCATGCGTTACTTTATTTTGATGAAAAAACTGGAAAACAAAGAGAAATAAGATATGCAACCAACCAGGATTCACCTTTAGTAGATGAACAAAAAGGAGAAGTTACAATGGGGCATATTAGATTTCTTAAAGGAACTTTAACTGTAAAAAAAGAACAACAAAATCTGCAAAAACTATTATCTTTGTATCACCCTTTAAAAGGTAAACTATACGAAGAATTTAACGCTAAAGAAGAAGCGGTTGATCAATTAGAAATATTAGATCTTCAAATAGATGCTATGAATGCGGCTAGGAGCATTGATATTGATCAAGCAGAGGCTATATTAAGAGTCGAAATTGGTTCTAAAGTAAATTCAATGAGTTCTAAAGAACTTAAAAGAGACTTACTATTATTTGCGAGAAGCAATCCTTCATTATTTATTAGCTTAGCTAACGATGAAAATGTACAGCTAAGGAATTTTGCTATTAGAGCAGCTGAAGTTGGAATTATAAAACTATCACCAGATCAACGTACTTTTGCATGGGGATCAAATGATAGAAAATTAATGAACGTTCCTTTTGATGAAAACCCTTACTCAGCGTTTGCGGCTTTCTTAAAAACAGATGAAGGAGTAGAAATCTATAAATCTATAGATAAAAAACTATAAAAACAAGTAATATTAATACAGGGCTCGTTTACTCGGGCCCTATATTATAACACAATAAAAAATGGCGGTAAATATAAATACAGTATATCAAACAGTCTTGTATATTATAAACAAAGAACAAAGAGGTTATATAACACCTGCTGAATTTAACAGTTTAGCGACTCAAGTACAAGATGAGATATTTCAATCATATTTTCCAGACGGTAATCAATTAAATCGTCAAAATCAAAATAACACTCAAAACGATACAGAGTTTTTTAATGTATTTAAAAATATTGACTATAGATTATATCCTTTTGAAAATGAAGTTAGTTTTGTTTATAACACAGCTAATTTTGTTTGGCAATATACTGACCCTAACAATCAAGGTTTAATTGGTCAAATATACTTAATAGGAGATATTATATCGCAGTATAATAGCGATAATTCTACTTCACAGCCTCCTTCTGTAAGCAATACTAATCAAAATTCTATAACTCAATTAGCTAGCAAAAAAGATTATAATAAATTAATAAGATCAAAATTAACTGCACCTACAAGGCAATATCCTTTATGTTTTAAAACAAATGTAGCAAATACATTGGCTTTATCAGTTAATCCTAATCCTGACGCTTTATTGGTTAATTGTATATTTAAACCAACTACTCCAAAATGGGGGTTTTTTGTAGGATCTTTAGGACAATATTTAAATAGCCCTGCAAGTTCAGTAAATTTTCAATTAGATATTTCTGAGCAAAATAATTTAGTAATAAATATTTTAAAATACTGTGGAATTATAATAAACGATCCTACAATTATACAGGCCGCAGCTCAAGAAGCTCAGCAGGCATCAATTAACGAAAAATCATAGTAACAAATGGGTTTAATAACTGAAACAAATCAACAATATTATCAAGGTGCCCAAGGTTTTTCATCGCTAGCGGTACTGCCAAATCCTAACACACAAGCATTTATTGCTACTTTTGACACGGACTTAATATTTGGTAGCTGGAATCCAACAGACGCTAGTTATGCTTTAAATAATTTTAAAGTTTATACAAGCCCTACCGGAATTCCAGGCACATATAGTGAATACGTATTAGCTTATACTGTTGAAAATAATGCTATAACATTAACAGGCTTGCCTTCCAGCACTAAAGTTGTAATACAATTAAAAGTATTAAGCGGAGGTAAATATGGTCAAACAGAAGCTGAAAAAGCTTATGGAAATACTGTAGAAGATAATTACGGAAGCTACGAATACATAAAATTAACTGATGCTGTAGACAACTTTATGGTTGGCTATGTAGGTGATGGTAAATTAATACAAAACGCTAAAAAGTCTGATGTATTGTTTTTTGCAAAAAGAAGTTTGCAAGAATTTAGCTATGACACTTTAAAAAGTATTCATTCACAAGAGCTAAACATACCCGCTAGCTTAAGTGTTATACTGCCTCAAGATTACGTAAATTATGTTAGAGTATCTTTTATAGATCCTTTAGGTGTAAAAAGAATTATATATCCAGCAAACAATTTAACTATAGCTCCTTTTGGAACGCCTATACAAGATCAAGTAGGTGTGCCAACGCAAGATAATTTTGGGGAAAACATTGAAGGAACTTCGCTTACGGTTGAAAGATGGAAAAAAGCTAATGACAATTTAATAAACGGTCAGCTAGTTAACAATATAGATGAAGCTGTTGATTTTCAAAACGCTTACGGATTTGAAGGCAGCTGGAATTGGGGAAGACAATACGGCCTTGACCCTCAAACATCTCAGATAAATGGGTGGTTTAACATGGACGAAAGAGAAGGCAAAATGTCTTTTTCTAGTAATTTAGCTGGAAAGCTTATTGTGCTAGAATATATTTCTGATGGTTTAGCTTATGACTTAGATACTAAAGTACCTAAGTTAGCAGAAGATGCTTTATATGCGTCTATACTATATTCTATAGTGTCCACAAGGTCTGGGCAACAAGAATATTTGGTTCAAAGATTACAAAAAGATAGAAGGGCTAAATTAAGAAATACAAAAATAAGATTATCAAATATTAAGCTTGATGAAATTGTTCAAGTTATGAGAGGCAAATCTAAATGGATTAAACACTAAAATTTAATGGCTAAAGTTCAAAATACTTTTTTAAAATCCAAGATGAATAAAGACTTGGATGCTCGTATAGTGCCAAATGGCGAATACAGAGATGCTAGAAATGCTCAAATAAGTAAATCACAAAATGCAGAAGTTGGAAATTTAGAAAACGTATTAGGTAATGCGTTAGAAGTTAATTTTCAAACAAAAACCGGTGTTGCTGGTTTAACCTGTATAGGCATTTTGACTGACGAAGTTTCTAGCACTGTTTATTTATTTTTAACAAACTACACAGACGATAATCCAAATGAGCCTAGCCACAGCCCTTCTTCTAAAAATTTTATAGCATCTTACAATGTTGATTCTAATTACGTAACAATTCTTGTAACAGGTGCTTTTCTTAATTTTTCAACTACTAATCATTTTTATGGATTAAATATTTTAGAAAATTTATTGTTTTTTACAGACAATAGAAATCAACCTAGAGTTATAAATGTTTCATTAGCCAATAACGATAGAAGCAATATAAATCCTAATTATTACACCACTGAAGATCAAATTTCGGTTGCTAAATATAATCCGTATGCATGCATGGAGCTTTTTCAAAAAAGCAACTTAACCGCTGGATACGAAACAACAATGAAAGATGTTAATAGCGAGTTCTTGCCAAACGGCGGATCCGGGTTAGTTACAGGAACAGGTGCTGCAGGAGGCGTTACAATAGATTTAGATGCAGGAAGTGTTATAGGCAATATTCCAGTAGGTAATTTTGATATAGGGTATATATCTGGCACCAGTGGAGCTATAACTAAAATAGCTAATGCTGCTGGTATTTTAGCTACTATATTTGCTAAAGTTTATAATTCTACTACTAAAAAATGGACCGTTACAATAGCTACTTCTTCAGGGACTCCAGCTGTATTCCCAACAATACCAAATAGTGCTATATACAAAATAATTTTTAATCCAAATCCTTATTATAACTTTCAGTTTTTAGGGGATCCAGATTTTTTAGAGGATAAATTTGCGCGTTTTAGTTATAGGTTCAAATTTGTAGATAATGAATATTCTATATTTTCACCTTTTACGCAGTCAGCTTTTATACCAAAACAAGATGGTTATTTTAGATATGTTAACGAAGAAGGTTTAAAAAAAATAGACGATCAATCTGAAACCTATAGAAGCACTGTTGTGTCTTTTATGGAAAATAAAGTCAATGAAATAAAATTAGCAATACCTTTACCGTATACTAATTACACCTTAAGAGATGGTTTAAAAATATCTGAAATAGACATATTATATAAAGAGTCAGATGCTTTAGCAGTTAAAGTTGTAGAAACAATACCAATAACTACAATTGAGCAGTCTGCTGGCATTTGTAAAGTTAATGGAAATCAAGCGGGTATTGGCATTGGAGGCAATATTAATATTAAAGATATACAAGGCGGAGTAAAAATAGGTAGCACGCTAGAGGGTTCTGGAATACCAAATAATAGTTTAATAACAAGCTTTGTACCAGTGGACCCTAGCAATCCTTTATCAGGTGTTATTAAAATAGACAAAGCAATAGCAAATATTTCTAATGATGCTATTTTAACAATAGCTAACCCTAATTATTACGTTTACACTTACAGTTCTACTAAGCCAACTAAAACGCTTCCAAGCCCTGAGCTTTTAAGAGTTTATGATAAAGTTCCAGTTAAATCTTTTGCTCAGGAAGTTGCAGGTAATAGAGTTATATATGCAAATTTTCAAAATAAATTAACTCCCCCTTCAACTATAGATTACGAAGTAACTTGCACTGCTAAATCTGACTTTGAAATAAATGAAATAATTGCAACTTATGCGGGAGGAGCTGTAACCGGTACTTCTATTAACGGAATAACTTTTGCTAAATTAGTAAATCCGCCTTTAGGATTCTTTTCAGGTATGGTTATTTCTTCAAATACTTTTGGGGTTAATATTCCTACAGGCACAATTGTAACAAGTACTACTAGCAATGGGCAAACAGGGCAATCAGGAACGGCAAATATAACTTTAAGCAATACAGTTGTAATTCCAGCAGGTACGGTTATTTTTTCATTTTTACCTGGAGGCAATGTTGAAAACACTAGTAGTAAAATTGAATACCCTAATAGCTCTGTAAAAACAAACAGAAATTACCAAATAGGTTTTGTTTTATCTGACAGATTTGGCAGACAGTCAAGCGTTATATTATCTGAAAATTCAACGCTATACAGTCCGTATTTAGACGAAGGAGATAATATAAATTCTTGGCCTGGCAATTCGTTAAAGGTTAAAGTTAATAAGCCTATACTTACAAATTTATACAATGGAGATACCACAAGCATTAATTATAATCCTGGCGGATGGTATTCCTATAAAGTTGTTGTAAAACAAACAGAGCAAGAATATTACAATGTTTATTTACCTGGGATTATGGCGGCATATCCACAAGATCAAATATTAGAATTAGGTAGCACTTCTCATTTTCCGCTTATAAATGACAATATAAATAAAATTCCTAAAGATTTAACGGAAGTTGGCCCTCAGCAAAGACAGTTTAGAAGTTCAGTCCAACTGTATGGTAGAGTAGTAAATACAAGTGCAACTATTACATATACAAGCGGTCGAGCATCTAATATAGGTCTTAGTAATGAACAATATTTTCCACTTAATACTTCAGATACGGTTTCAACTATATCTACTTTAAGCGATTTATTTGATTATAATTTTACAAATCCATCTTTTCCAAATAATTTCCCGCAATTTTATTCTTTCGAGAGTAATCCTTTTATAGCTAAAATAAGCACTACATCTCAAATAGGGCAAATTTCTTCAACTAACTATACTGTGGCAGGTGCTACTGTAATTCAAGGAGATCCAAGCGCAAGCCCTCCAATTGCTGCGGACGATCCAAGTAATACAGTAAAAATAACCGCGGTGTCTGTTGAATCAGATACAGTTCCTATACCAAGTGTTGTGGGCATGCTTGTGTCTGGGCAAGGAGTTCCTGAAGAAACATATGTAGGTGCTTTTGCAGCCGCGACTGGCACGCCAGGTAATGCAAACTTTATAAACGCCACTATTACATTATTTGCTAAAGACAATAATACCGAAGTAGACGTTCAATTAGCAAGAGGAACAAAGCTTACGTTTACTAAAACTGACGGCTCTCCAAATTTTACACCTTCTGTTCCTGGACTTCAGTATTTGGCAGTTTATGAAACTGAAGCGGTAGAAAGCTTGCTTGATATATTTTGGGAAACATCTACAGCCGGTTTAATATCAGATTTAAACGGAGCTATTATAAATAACCAAGAAGATTTAGGAGCGATTGGCATAGACAATTGGAATACTACGCCCTTTACTGAGGGCTTAGGAGGTGCAAGCGGAAGCAATAACATTTTAGCTGGCAATGGCTTTAATTTAATAGATGATTTTGGAAACGAAATTTTGTTTTCAGCAAGTGATACTTTAGACTTAACAGATGTAACTATTACAAATCCTAGCAGCGGAAACGTAGAATCTGTTATAGATCCGCAAGGAATAGGTAATGATGATTATTTTAGATTAATTGATAATCAAAGTGGCAACACCCCTGGCCCATGGAATATTAGAACTACAAATGTAAATCAAGACCCGGATGTACCTGCTTCAAAAAGATATTACGATAATGTTTACTTTTTTCCAGATAACGAAAACTCTGATACAAATTTTAGACGTAATTTTACTTTTACATTTACAGCGACTGTTGGAGGTACAGTAACTGCGGGATTACAAATAAACGCTAACTTAGCAAATGTACCGCCTGTTGCTAAAAATTATTACTTAATTGAAACTAATACCGTGGTTTCGGCAGCTGGCTCATTAGACGTAAATGCTAAAAGATCAGATACAAATATATTAAGCATAAGAGCTACAAATGGCGCTAATAATCCTAACCTTCAAAATGGAGGAATTGCAGGTGAAGGCTCTTTTACAAGTCAAAATTTAACATTTACAATTATAAATCAAATTTTTGTAAACAATAATGAATTTGCTCAATTAAATGGGGTGCCTATTTTTGAGCTAAGCACTCCTTTTGTTGAGTTTGGAACGGATCCTTCGGAATCTCCTTTTCTTCAATGCACTTTAATTAACTCTCAGTCTCTTCAGACCACATTACCTGCTAAATTATATAAAGTTACAGTTAGAATAGCAGATCCTTCGGTGGCCGCGGGGGGTGGTTTTATAGATCGCGTGTTTAATATAGATATGCGTCTTCAAGTGCCAGAAAATAAAATAAACAATATAGCTACTAGATTAAAAACAAATAATTTTATAAGCTCACCTATAACTTTAGATGCAGTTACAAATCAACCACTTATTTCAAACACTTTTCCTTTTTTGGTTGCTAACGACTGGATTAGCTTTCCAATGACTTTAATTGATTTTACAGACACCACCGCCGTTCCTGGCTTAGCTGCAGATGAGGTTGGTTGGTACATGTATGCTGGCGGATTTTTTGGAAACAACACTGCAGAGGCCACCGGAAGCAGTAATGAAACCAGATCAGGTAATTCATTATTAAATTACAGTGGTATAGATCCAAGTAATCCAACAGCTCCTGTTGTTATACCTAAAAATTCACCTGACGAAAATGGCAATCAAGTTCAAGTGGCAACTTTATTTGGCGATATTGCTGGAGCACAAGGCCCATATGTTGACTGGCAATTTATATTTGTAAAAGCTTTATTAACTATAGAAAGCAAAGGCACTAACACAATTGTGTACACAGCACCATCACTGGGAACTCAAGTAATTGATATTTTAGCACAAGCATTTGCGTCCGATTCAATAGCTGGTGCAGGGGTGAGTCCTCCAAAAATAACTGGTAATAATAGATTTTTTATAACTTCTCATAATCCAGCTACTAGAACAATAGGATTTAACAGAGATATTGATAATTCATTTCAAGCGGGTATTTCTCTTTATGTATTTAAAGGTGTTTTAAAAGCAAATGAAAATCCATGGTATTTTGTGCCAAAATCAGTTACGCAAGGCGGAAATACATACCTAATAAATAATAACGGAATAAATTCAGCTATAGTTACATCTCCTTGGACAGCTTTTCGAATCGATACTATTAGAGCTCAATACGGTGCTAATCCACCTGGGGGAGGAACTAACGATTGCGCTGCTCCCAATTGGTGTGCGCCAATACTGAATGACCCAGTAAATAATAAACCCGGAGGATCGGGCAATTATAGTACACCAACAGCGGTATCAACTCAACAAAACGGCAACTTATTTCATTTTAACGCATATCCAGGCATTGCTAGTCAAGCTGCTTCTGCTAACGTTGACTTTGAAATAATATAAGTAATTTAAGTTAAAATTAAGTAATAATTAATTATGGCAGGTGCAATATTAGAAATAAAATATTTTAATACGTTTTTTTTAAAAAAAATAGTTAAAAACAATTTACCTGTTTGGAATGGTTCTTTTGGGATTCCATCTGCAATAGGCGGCTATGCATCTTCTACCACTGGCTCTAGTGCTTTTAACTGGGCTATTGAAGAATCAAGAATTAGAGGCGGTTATAATAACACTAGTGTAGATTATGGAGCTAAAGCATATATTGTAGAAGACGAGCCTCAGTCTACCAATAGAGTTAATAGCTTAATATATTCAGGTGTATTTAATTCTAGAACTGGCGTTAATCAAACAAATGTATTTTCGGTTGCGGAAGACATAACTAAAACAGCTGATCCTGCAAATGGATCTATACAAAAATTATACGCCGAAGATACAAATCTTTCTATATTTCAAGAGCTTAAATGCTCAAGAGCATTAATAGATAAAGACGCTATATATTCTGCAGAAGGCGGAGGCACTGTAACATCAAGTAATTTAGTTATAGGCGTAATACAACCTTATACTGGAGAATACGGTATAAGTAGAAACCCTGGAAGTTTTGCTGTTTATGGTTATAGAAAATATTTTTCAGATACTAATAATAATGTTATTTTAAGGTTATCTAAAGATGGTTTAACTGAAATATCAAGTTACGGTATGAAAGATTTCTTTAGAAAATCTTTAAGCAAGTCAAGAGTTAATATTATTGGCGGCTACGATATATATAGCAATGAATATTTAGTGTCTATTCAATCAGATGATTCAACAAATGAGAATGCTAAAACATTAAATTTTGATGAAAGGGCACAAGGGTGGGTTAGCTTTTTTTCTTATGAGCCCGACCAAGCATTTAGTTTAAAAAATAATTTTTATACAGTTAAAACTACCGGCGGAGCAGCGCAGCTTTGGAGACACTATAGCCCTAGAGTTAATAGAGGAAATTTTTATGGAGTTGATAGAAAAAGCTCTATAGAATTTATTTTTAATCCAAATCCAACAAATTCAAAAAGCTTTAAAACTATAGCTTATGAAGGAAGTAATGGCTGGGAAGTTGAAAATTTTATTTCTGATGAAACAGGTAAAAGCAGAAGTGTAAATGGAGCTTGGGGAATTAGCCAAGATACAGGGACTGGTGCTGAAAATATTAATAACATTTCTAAAATAAAAAGCTATGGTGAAGGCGAATATGTTTTAACAGAAGGATCTGGAGTAACTTTAGCAGCTTCAACTGTAACAACTGTTTTATTAAATACACAATCCTTTACCGGACTAGCGGTCGCGGGCTCTGTAATAAACGGCGCCGGCATAAGTCCAGGCACTACTGTTGTTTCTTACAATAGCACAACGGGGCTGCTTACTGCATCACAAATAATGGCAATTGCTTTAGGAGCCACTTTAAGCTTTAGCGGAGCGGTTAGTCAAGTAGATTATAATACTATTTTTTCTACAATAAATCCAGATCTTGATAGGTATTATTGTGGATTTTTAAGAAAAGAAAATAAATATGTAGCTAATTTATTAAATAATAGCCAAGCTGCTATAGGTGAAGTTTTATTTGGTGAATCTATTAGCGGAATTAAAGGATTTTATTCTACAGTTAAAATGTCAACAGACAGCACTACGGATCTTGGCGGTGAAAAAACTTTGTTTTCAGTTGAAAGCGTATACACAATGAATAATGGATATTAATAATAAAAAAATAAAATTATGCCAATACCAATAGCCGCGGCAATCATAGGAGGAGGTGCTTCCATAATAGGAGGCATATTTGGAGCCGCTAGCGCATCAAAAAGAGCAGAAAAAGCAGCAAAAGAAAAAAGAAAACTTCAAGGAAAACTAAATAGTTTAGAAGCAAACAGACAAGAAATAATAAATCCTTACGAGGGAATTCAAGATTTAAGTGGCATGATAAGCAATCCTTTTGCTAATTTGTCTGTAGCTACAGGAGCTGCTGAAATGCAAATAGAAGAAGCTGATATATCTTTAGCCAATACTTTAGACACTTTAAGGTCAACGGGCGCAAGTGCCGGCGGAGCCACTGCTTTAGCACAAGCTGCTTTACAATCTAAAAAAGGTGTATCCGCAAGTATTGAGGCTCAAGAAAAAGCTAATGAAGATAAAAGAGCAGCTGGGGAACAAACTTTACAACAACAACAAATGGCTGAAGCGCAAAGATTGCAACAAGCAGATGTAGCTGGAGAACAATTTATGTTTTCTACAAGAGAAGGGCGTCAAATGCAACAACTAGATAGAACTGCCGCAATGCTTGGTGCTGCTAGGCAGGCTGAAGCGCAAGCTGATTCAGATAGAACAGGCGCTATAACTGGCGCTATAGGCGGTATAACTGGTATGGCTGGAGCGTATTTAGGAAGTTTACCAAAAGAATAAAAACATGGAAAACAAAAATTTATTTCAAAATCTTTACTTAAAGCAGTTTAATGAAAGTAATGCTATAGCTTATAAGGAAGAATTTGTAGCT
>Ga0209535_1003003_pt1 | contig 10920 bp, 19 predicted proteins | sample LinPmetageLP28_FD_184041 | JGI IMG/M metagenome (GOLD analysis project Ga0209535, IMG submission 184041) | Marine viral communities from the Pacific Ocean - LP-28 (SPAdes) (version 2) | ecosystem: Environmental > Aquatic > Marine > Oceanic | place: Pacific Ocean | collected 2009-08-22
CAGGGGGTCTAGGTGGAGATAGTTGAACATTTCTAGCTTCAAAAATACTTGCGTTGTAATTTTCACTAGTTGTATTTAAACTTTCTGTTGATTTTTTAAAGAAAAATAAATCTTGAAAAGCTCCCCATCTATTTAAAAAAGTAATTTTATTAACTGGATATTTACACTCTTCAATTTCTCTTAATTTTATTATGATAATATTTGCACCAGAAAGAGAAACCACCGCTTCATCTACTGTACCAACAGCACTATTAAATTGTATATATTTTATTTTTTGGCCACTATATCCAGTATCAGAAATGTTAAAAGATTGCACAAGAGAACCATTGTAATTGAATGTAACATTATCTACAGTTTCATTATTAATAGGTAAGTATATATGTTTCCCTTTATTATATTCAAGGTAATTTTCACTAATTAAAGCTTGTTTTTGTCCTGTGTAATTAACACCTTCCTTAAATGTATTGTACCCTTCTTGAGCTAAATATGTTGTTGTGGTTACATTTCCAATTGGCGCGCCAGCTAGTGTGCTTGCGCTTGTGCTTACAATAACCCAAAGCGATTGATAAATAGCAGAAGGTAAACTTGTGTAGTTTTGAATAAAAGAATCGTTTACAATTTCGCTAATATCAAAACTAACCGATGTTTCAGCTCCTAATGGTTTTTTATTTAATATATATAAATTTGACGCTGGGCTGCAAGGTGTTAGTTCAGTTAATGAACCTACTTTGATAGATATTTGTATTATAAAATAACCTAATGTTGCATCTGTTTCTTCTGGTGTTCTTATAAAGTAAGGACTTCTTGTTCTTATTATTGTACTCATTTTATTTCTAAATTATCGTTTAAAAAACCATCTAACATATCATCTTCAAATAATGGTAATGCTTCTTCAAATGGCTTTGTGAAAAACATACTTGCTCTAATTCCTTTTCTAAATATACTGTTTGCTATTATAAAACTTAATGACTTTCTTGTAATAAATCTTCCAGTTTTTTTATCTCTACCTTGTATGTTAGATTGTTTACTCCACTTTTCAAATACTTCTGCTGGTGGTCTTTTATTAGTGTATTTAAATGGACTTGCTGAACTTTCTGGATATGTAGATTTAGAACCTTTTACTCCTTGATCTAAAAATTCTCCATACTTTTCGCTAAGAAAAGAAACCTTATTATCTTTTATTGTATATTCAATGCTTTTAGATAATGCACCAGATTTATTGTGTGAACCATACTTACCACCTTTTTCAAGATTTTCTCTTGATTTTTTAACAACAAACTTTGCATATTTTTCTAATGCTTTTCTAAATTCACTCATTAGCAATAAGTCATTTCATCTTTAGTACCAACATCAAAAGATACCGCCCATCCAGCTAACATATTATCAAATCTTTCTGTAAATGGTTCGCAAGATGCTGTATTAATTAATTCAAATTTATCTCTGTATAAATCGCTTTTTTGCAATACTCTCATAACTCTTGTTGCTAATGCTAATTGAGTATTTAATATATCTTGTCTATTGTCATTACCTCTATATAAATCTGTAACTTGCTCGTTACTAATATCTACTAAATCCATAAAAAATATAGTCATATTAAAAGTTACATAATTGTTGTTTATTGTAGCACTATTTATCATTACGTGTGATAATGGAAATAAACTTTGTTTTTTTAAATCTATGTCTGCTATATCTCCAAATGTAATTTCGTGGTTAAATGGTTCTGCTGTAACAACTTCTTTTACTTTATCTATTATATTATAAAAACTATTCATATTGCTTTCATATAAGTTGGTGTATGTTCTCCTAGATCTTGTTCAACAAATTCTTCTAAATTATCTATTGCATAATCAAAATCTAAATTTTCTTTTTGTATTAATATATCTAAACAAATCCAGTAGTCATATATTGCTTTTATTGGCTTTCTTACTGTAACTCCTAAAAACGCTTCTTCAAATCCATCTACCAGAATTATATGATTATTTTCATTTAATAAATCACGTTCTGTAAGTTCTTCTAATATATCATCTTTTGTCATCTTCTATTTGCTTTTAATATATGTTGTTCTAATTGGTATTTATCTTTTTCAAAGGCCAAGTGCATTAAACAGGTATGGAGTTTTGTTTTGGTAATTTCATCGTATTTAAGAATGTTTCCATTAGTGAGGCCATAGATGGATTGATACCAACCCCATTTTGCAGAGAATCCCGCAGATGCTGTGGTAGCTCTACCTCCTCCTGAGTCGCTAAATAATTCAGTATATGATTCTGTAATTCGTTCCTTAAATTGTAAAAAAAAACAAGCGAACCAAAAACTATATCTAATGTTGTGTTTGTCATATCGTATTTATCAGAACTTTCATAATCCTCAACTAAATACTTTTCTTTTTTACTAAATGTAATTGGTCTAAATAAAACACCTATTGCTTTGTGCATTAATTCCCAATCTGCAAGGTATGTATCTAAATCAACATATTCCCCAAAAGTCATATCATCCAGTTTAGGTATGAATCCAAACTCTTTATTATTTAAAGTAAACCTATTAATGAATTTAGGTTCTTGTTGAAATAGCTTTGTAATGTCTTCACATATTTGGTTTATATCAGTAGCTTTAATTTGTAAAACACTTTTAAGTGGTATATCACAAAAGATCTCAATCATCTTTTGCTGTAAGAAATTATCCATTTCTTTACCATCTGATATTTTTAGCCACTTTTGGTATTGCTTTAAAGTAACTTCATTTAATGCTTCTGGAATATTAATTGTGATATTCATATACTATAAACGTTTTAATTGGTTAATCGTTATATACGAATGTAATGTTTTTTTCTTTTCTTTTCTTTTCTTATCTTATCTTTATGCTTAGCGAAAGTGTAGCGAACGCTTAATAAAAGTGATATTCCCCTTGATTTGGATTCTGTAATTGGTAACTAACTGCATAACGTAAAGCATCTATTGCGTGATTCCAGTTATCACAAGGAGTTTGGCTTTTCTTTTCTAACCAAACATAGTTATTAAGTTCCTTAATTAAATCTGTGCTTTCTGGATCTATTATTAAATCATAATCTTGTAGTAAACTTATACCGTAATTAACACTTCCTTGTCCTTTAATTGCTGGAACTACACTACCAAATTTATTTAACTCATTTATTAATCTTGGTTCTGCTGAATCTCCTATTATTAAATTATCCTCTGCAAACTTACTGTTAAGTTGTCCTATGTCGCTTGTAGTTAACTTTGTTTGGTAGAAACATAGCTTTATATATATAATCTTTTTTTCTTTATCTATGCTAGTTTTTACAAGTGTTGTCGGATCGTTGCTAAATCCATAATCTTGTCCAAATACAGGTTTGCTTATTTCTCTAAATTCTCCTAAACTCCAATTACTGAAAATAACTCCTTCTGCTTTTTCTAACCAAGCACCTTCAATAGTATGTTTATAGCGTTGAGGTCTACGATCTTTCATTTCATTAATTCTATTAATATAACTTTGTGAAAGGTGTTCTATATTATCCAAGTATGTAGAATGACAGTAACTTGTTTCTCCTTTTATTCCAGAATAACCAGCTTGCACTCCAGCGTTCTCATAAAATCTTTGGTAAATCCAATGTTCTTTAGTTGAGGGGTTCATTACCATTACAACTCTATTTCTTGCTCCCTTTTGTCTTACTGAAAAATCTATTTTATCAAATACATCTTCATCAACCATTTCTTCAGCTTCATCTATTATCCAAGTTGTTATACCTTGTAAAGATTTAAGATTTGCTGTTTGGTCACCAGAGCTTGTTTTAATACCTCTAAATAAGATCTTGCTACCAGTTTCAAGGTTAGTTATTTCATTGCTTGTTATATGAAATAAATGCTCCCACTCCATTAATTCTATTTTTTCCTTAAACTCTGGTATAATAGAAATAGATGCAGACCTTAATGTATATCTTGTGAATAATATCTTATGTTGACATTTATTATCAAAAGAAAGTACAAGAGTATTTAAAGCAACTGCAAAAGATTTTCCAGAACCACGACCACCAGTTAATAAATAGTATCTTGTATTGTTAGGAAATATATTAAATTTCTCATTTAGCATTATTGCTTAGTTTCTTCATCATTTCATCAAAGTCAAAACCAACATTATTAGTGTTAATGTCAACAGTATCTTTTGCTGTTCCGTAACCAGAATCCATTAGTGCTTTATAAGCTGCTACATCTCCATCCATAGCTTTTCGTATTAATGCTAATGTAATAACATCTTCTTGTGTTAATATCTCATATTCTCCAGTAATAGGGTTTTTTCCTTTTCTTGTAGCTTCTAACCACCTACGAGCAATTGTACTTCTATTTAATGTGCCTTTAGGTCTTCCAGATGGATTACCAGATTGACCTTTTTTAAATTCATATTTTTTAATATTATTTTTTGTATTCATTTTTTATAAATTTATTTAATGTTATATTATAATCATATCCTAATTCATTTAATATTGTCTTTATTTTTCTATTTGGAAAACTTTGACTTGCGTAACCTAATGAAAATATAAAATTTTTAAAAGTAACTAAATCAATATTATTTTTTTTTGATAGATATTTTATTATTTCTTTTTTTGATTTTTCTTTTCTTATTCTTTGAAAATTATTATTATTTTCAAAAGATCCTAATTTAGTAAAGTATTTATCTATATTTTTTGAATGATTTTTTAATGTTAATTTTATTTTATTTTTATAATTATAATTTCTAATATTATTTTTTATTATATTTCTTAATATATTTAATTGCTCATCTTCATTATTAAATAAATATGGATAATTATTACCTACTAATTCTGGAAAAGTACATCTATTTGGTAAAACTGTTATTTGATTATTCATAATTGATTCTGTAATACTTATACAATATGTTTCGTGTATACTATTTATTGTATTACAATGACATTTGGATAATTCTTTTATATAATCACTATGTTTTGTAAAAGATTTTACAATACAATACGGTTTTTTATTTATGGTATTTATATTATCCTTATCACCTGCTGTAATAATAACCTGAAAATCTAATCCTTCATTCCATAATTGGTCAAACTGATTAAAAGTAGATTTCCAATTTTTATATCCATCTAATCTATGATTATATATAAAAGTAAATTTTTCATATTTTTTTGTACTTTCTATATTATTTATATATCCACCTAAATTTATAATGCTTTTTTCTTCTAATATTTTTATTTTATCTTTATTAAGGATATCATTAGCTTCTTCAAGTAACATATTATAACAATAATTTGTATGAAAAAAATTTATATCCGCACCTAAACTACCTATAATTTGATCATATAAAATATGCATACAAGGTAAATAACTTGTTTCTTTTTCTAAACTTCTATGTATAACGTAATGATGATAATTAAATACTTTAAATTTCATATGTTTACTTAAAGTATCTTGAAAATACTTAAAATGATGTCCTTGCTCAACTACATTATTCCATATAATATCAAAAGCATATTTCTTAAATAATTCCCTAAATATATTACAATTAAAATTTATAACTTGATGTCTCTTTGCCTTTGGCATTGGCATTTTAATAATTTTTACCAAAGAATTAATATCATCTTTTATATATTTTCTATTAGAATCAATTAATAAAAAAAAATTATATTTTTTAGTTTTTAATAATTCATTACATAATTGTTTTATTATTATATAATTTGAATCTGAATTTAAGTTATCTATTGATAACATTGGATATATTAATATATTTAGTTTTGTATTTTGCATATTACATTTGGATATTTTTTTATAAAATTTTGAAATTCAATTTCCATTTTTTCATATTGATAATAAGGCATTGATAAATTTATATTTACATTATTATTTTGCGATATTTCTTCATCTTCAATTATTTCATCATCATTAAAATCATCATCAAATTTCATTATATCCATTCCCCATTCTTCAAGTTTATCAACATCCCATTCATTAGCAATCATATCCCAATCCCATTCACCAAATCCAACATTATCTTTAACTATAAATTCACGCTGTTGTTCCGCTGTTAATTGATCTGCTTTAATAATATGCACTTCTTTTAATCCAGCTTCTTGACACGCCTTTAAACGCATATTACCACCCAGCACAAACATATCTTCGTTAACTACAATTGGTCTAATTTCCAACATCTCTGGAAACTCTTTTATTGACTTTACTAACTTATGAAATTTATTGTCCTTTATTAATCTCGGATTGTCTGGGTTCCTCTTTACTTTGGTTATTTTTATTTTCTCTGTTTTCATCTTTAAAAAATTTCAATAGTTTCTTTTCAATTATTTTTATTTTCTCTTTCGTATTCATATTCATTAAATAACCTTTTCATTGTTTCTACTAATCCCCTAACACAACTACCACAGCTTGATGTTTCTTTATTAGTTTTAAATACTCTATTATGTATTTTAATTAGTTCTTTTTGTTCTATGCTATTAACTACGTTTTTATTAATACTAAAGAATCCTTTTAAATAGATGTATTCATCTTCATTTAAACATTCTATATTTTTATAAGGAAACATTTTATTTAACTTTTCTTTTCTCGTATCGCATCCGCAATCTTTTCCAAGTTTATCAAATATCCAATCAGTAGCTTGTTTTATTCCTGTGGCTTTTGTAATCTTTTCTACTGTATCTCCAAGACCTTTACTTTTCATTAATCTTTTTTTTTATTTGCTTAATACAATTATTTATAGTTCTCCATACAACTACGTGTGATATATTAGTTGCTGCGGATAATTTTCTTATACTGTGAAATTTTTTTCTATATAGATTAAATAACTTTTTATCAAACCAATAAAACTCATTAACAATATCATCTACCATTTGTTCAATATCAACATAGGGTTCTGCATCTGCTTTTATTATGTTTTTAAGATCTTTATTTATTAAAATATCTTTATCATTTTTAATTGTATCAATAAAAATATTTCGCATCATCTTATATATAAACGCTTTATTTAAAGAATCGTTATACAGTATATCCTTAATTTTAACTTTACCACTATCTATTTTGCTATGTAAAGCAATATAAAAGTCGTGTAATAAATCTTTTGGTGGTGTCTTACTATTTTTGCTTATTTCTTCAGCCATATTAAGCCAAATCTTTTCATCTCTTACCAAGATGTGCAATATATTATTTACTTCTGTGCTCATCTAGTTCCAGCAATAAATTAACAAAGTCATTATATTGTAATGCTATATAATCCTTTTCAAAGTTTTTAGTAAATACAACTACTGGAGTTTTTAAAGTTCCTCTTGCATCTCCTTCGCTTTGTTCTAATGCTTTCCAGATGTTTAATTTTTCTTGATTCTTACACTCCCAGCTATATTCGGATAATATTCCAGATAGTGTCATAATATCTCCTTTAATGGATAACCCTCCAGAATTTGGGGTTCTTCTTATATTTGTATTAAATTTTTTAGCAAGATCTTTTGCTATTTTTAGCTCAAATCTTTTACCTTTTTGATTTGCATTTAAACTCATAATATTTCAAAGTATTTTCTTATTGCTGCTCCTAACTCGTAATTGTTAGGATGTATATGACACAGATAATTAACAGCATTGCGCACATAACTATCAGAGATAATATCCTCCAAGTCCGATTGCTCATATTTTTTTTTATTCTTCAATATATTTTAAATATATATTTGTTAATAAACATCCACATAAAAAAACTGTAATATGCGATACTAAAAGCCAAGTAATTATTTCAGTCATAATATTTTTTTTACTCTTTGTTTTAGTAAAGCAGTTTCTTTGTATGCTTTAATATTTTGTAATTTTATGGAAATTATTTCACTTTTCAAAGTTTCTATGTAACTTTCTTGCTTAAACATAACGTTTAAAGCTAAATATAAGCTCTTTAAAGAACTTTCTGCTTCTTTTGGTATTATACTATTACCATACTTGTTTTCAATCTTTAGAATTAAAATTTCTATTTGATTTTTTGCGTGTATAAATTCTATGTCATTCATCTTTTTAAATCCATTGTATATAGTAACTCATCTCCAAGTTTAGTATCTATTGATTTTATTGTTCTATATATGTTTATGCTTTTCTTTTTTACTTCATCCTTTTCTCCTTTAGTTGAATCTGTACCTAGATGCGCATATAATGAGCAATCTATTCTTAATAATTCATCTATTTTTTGTTTATTAGTCCAACTTGTAAACTTTATAAACTTTTCTATATCTGTATATTTGTAATTCATAATTTTTATTTTAAAACATTGTTACCACCAATTGTAAATCCTAATCCACTATTATAATCGAATCTTAATGGCTCTGCGAGGTTGGTAGGTTTACCTCCAGTTTCTTTGTCTTTAATTTTATAAATATATACTTCTGATTGCATCCATAATTCTTTATGAGCTACTAACCTATGTAAACAAAGAAAGTTATCTACCCTATTTGGAAACACTTGTCCACCTTCACAATCTGCTTTTCTTGGTGCTTGTATATGGCCATTTAATGGGTGGTCTGGTGGGTAAACCCTTCTTGCTGCTTCTGTTTGTGGGTGTATTGAAATATAAATTGTTTTCTTAGTTCTATTGCAAAATTCTCTTACATCGTTACATATCTGGTAATTTCTATCGAACTGTGCAACTCTACGATTATGGTTTAATCCAGTAAATGGATCTATAAAACCACCATTACATTCTGTTTCTTCGAAGATATTTAATAATTGTTTATGGTCGTATAATTTTCTATTATCTATAAAATAAAAGTATTTATTAATAATATTATGATAATTTTCTATTTCGCTTTTCTTTAGTTCTTTAAGATTAGTGCCAACCCAAAATTGTATAATATCTCTTTTAAGTTGACCAACTTTATTTTCTCCCGACCAAATGCACCATTTCTTTTCGTACTTTTTACTAAGTGCAGTTAAGTACCATATTATCCAGTTTGTCTTACCTACATTATCTAAACCGAGAAACATATTAAATTCCCCTTGCTTATAAACATAATAATCATCTAATATGCAACCAATACCTAATCCTTTCTTTATTTTACCATCCTTATAGTCAAATAAATACTTTAGTGAATGTTCGTTATTACTTAGCATTATTTAGTATTTTAAGAACTTCTGGTTGTAATTTTAAAAGATTATCATTTTGGTATTTATCTTTTCTTTTTTTATCTTCTCTTTTCTCTATGCTTAGCGAATCCTTAGCGTTCGCTTTAGTAAGTCCACCTTTTCTTCCGTTAGCTGCATTAACCTTAGATCTCTTTTTAAATTCATTGTATTGTTCATCTAACCATTTAATACATATTTTATCATCTACTATTTTTAATAATTTACTATTTAATAAAGATACATAGTGTCTTGGTATTATAGTTTTTAATTGTTCTCTTGGTACATTACATTCTTTAGACCAATAGAAACAACAAGTTTTAATAAATGCGCCTTGTAGTTCTAAGTCCATAAAACTAATGCTTCCAGTAATCCATTGATTTGGAAAAAATTTAAAGTATGGTAACTCTTTCATAATTGATTTGTTTGATTTGATTGGTTTAATATATAAAAATATTTATTAATTTTTTTGGTTTTATTAAATTCTGTACTGTATGGAACTTTTTTAGTTATTATTTTAGATTCAATTAATTTTTCTTTTAATTCAGTTAAATTATATATATAATAACCATAGCCGTATTTACTTAATTCATCGTGTACTATATAAAAAGCAATTTTATTATAATATTCTGCAGCCATTATTAAACCTAAAAACTTATCTAATTGTATATATTTTTCTTGGTAATATTTAGATCTAAATTTAAATTCAATAATTCGTTTATTGTCTTGCGCATCCCATAAATCAAATTGACCTTTTGTTTTTTCTAAATTTAATTTGTAAGTATTATTTAAATAAAGCAAAGTTTTATTAGTTTTTTCTTGCTCAGTCATAATATAATTTGTGTTTAAATTCGTATTTATAATATGCTTTAATCTCTTTTAAACTTAAAGAATCCCAATTATATAGTTGGTCATTTGGTATTATTTTTTTTTCTTTAATTTGTTTATGAAAATAAATAATTACAAAACTTCTGTTTAAATTATATTTTTTACTTATATAAAAAACAGTTGAACCAGTTTGTAATAATAAGGGGATAAGTTTTTTATCCTCATCCCCTAAATTATCATATCTAACTTTAGAATAATTAACCTTAGTAAGCATTAAAAAGGTAAATCTGATTTTACAGTTTCTGTTTCTTCTGCTTTCTTTTCTTCTGGCTTGTATGTATCTACACTTAAAGAAACATCCTTATCGTACTGATCTGGTTGCTCTTTAAGATTAACATTTAATTTTAGATATGTTTTACCTTCGTACTCAAAAAAGTGTTCTTTGGCTTTATCTAAATGAACTGTAACTTTTAACCAGTCAGCTCCCATTTTTTTACCGCCTCCACAATATATTGTTTTTTGTTTTTCCATTGTTATTTGTTTTTGTTGTTTATAATCTGACATAAATAGCCATTCTTTTTTTATCACTTATATTTGTATTGTTTTTAAATATTCTCTGCAAGAGTTTACTCTGTCAATAATAGTATTAACCACATCTTCATCGTAATCTATTTCAAAGATCTTAATTCTATATTTATCCTCTAAATTACTAAAGATGTATTTTTTCTTAAAATCTTCGTAACCTAAAAAATTATTATCAGAGTTGTATCTGTACTCCTTTTCAATTAAATGTTCTGGAGTGTCCATTAAAGTATATATTAATTTGGCTTTCTTTAAACCAGTTAAATACATATACCCTTGTGTTTGATAATAATAACCCTTAGTTGGTATATTATCTTCCAGTAATGGAAAAGTAAAACAGTTCCAACTATTTTTAACCTCTATTATTTCATTGTCTGTAATAACATCTGGTGTACCAGTC
>Ga0209535_1003004_pt1 | contig 10917 bp, 15 predicted proteins | sample LinPmetageLP28_FD_184041 | JGI IMG/M metagenome (GOLD analysis project Ga0209535, IMG submission 184041) | Marine viral communities from the Pacific Ocean - LP-28 (SPAdes) (version 2) | ecosystem: Environmental > Aquatic > Marine > Oceanic | place: Pacific Ocean | collected 2009-08-22
GGTTTTAATAGTCTGTCGCATAAATATATAACCTTTTTAAATTAGGCGTGAATATACGAACTACTTATACGGTATCCAAACTTGTTTGTAGATATTTTATTAAAGTATGATTTAATACAGGTTTATATTTAGTTAATAAACCATAGGCTCTATCATGACCTTTTCTATCTTCTACAAATTTTAATTCTAGTTGATAACCTAATATCTTTTCTATAATTTCAATTATTTGTAAATTAGTATATCTTTCACCTGAACCTATATTATGTATTCCTGTTTTATCTGAGTTTAGTAGATTAAATATAATCATTGAATTATCATCTGCATGGATCCACTCTCTTATATTTTGGCCATCTCCATAGATAGGAATTTTAAGATTATTTTTAATACAATTTATTATTGTAGGTAATAATTTTTCTTTATGTTGGTTTTCTCCGTAATTATTGCACGTACGAGTTATTAAGTATGGTAATCCATATGTTCTGCCTGCGGCTTGAACTAATAAATCAGCTGACGCTTTAGTTGCTGAGTAATATGATGACCCAATTAAACTAAATTCTTCATCTGCTAAAACACCAGGACCTAAATCATCCATATCCCCATAAACTTCATCAGTTGATATTTGAATAAATTTTTTTAAATTTGGGTTTTGCCTTGCTACTTCTAATAAATTAAATGTACCCTCTACATTTGTTCTAACAAATGGTCTTCCATCTTTAATTGAATTATCAACATGAGATTCAGCTGCAAAATTAATTAAATAATCATATTCACCTAAATCTTCAGCTGTTACATCACAAATATCTTTATTTAACCATTCATAAGTAATACCCTTTAAATTATCTCTATTGGCTGCATAAGTACAATTATCTACTACTAATATTTTAATATCGTCATCTAAATTAAATACCCATTTTGCAAAATGTGATCCAATAAATCCAAATGCTCCTGTAATTACTATTCTCATTTTCCTATTTTATCTTTATTTGATATTACTAGTTTATTATTTTTAATTGTATATTCAATAACTGACTTAATTTCTGGGATGGTATTCCATACTATGCTACGTTCGCTTTTTGGGTTATAATCTCCACTAACTAAATAAGTAAATATAGTATTTGGTTCTAAAGTTAAAAAACCATGGGCATAATTACTTGTTATTAATAACTCATTATCCTGGTTTAACTCATACACCTCAACTGTGTCGGTTTTTATATCATATAAAAAATCTAATACTTTACCTTGAATAACTTTAACTAATTTAGTTTGGTATGGTTTTGTTTGGTAATGCAATCCCCTAAATGTAAATTTGCTTTCATTAGTACTAATATTCATTTGATCCCATCCTTCTAAATTATATGGAATAAATAAACCCCTATTATCTCTAAAAGTAGAAATGTTATTTTTCATTAACTATTTTTGGATTTTGTTTTATAGTTTGTTTTGTAATTAAATCTTTTAATCTTGTAGTTGACCAGCCATGTGATCTAGAGGTATATAATACTTTAATTGGTAAATCATCTCCAGTAAAGGGTTTACCTAAATAATCTTCACCTAATATTCTTAAATCTGGTTTAAATACTTTAATTAAATCAAGTAATTCTTCTTCTGTTTGATACATATAAACTTCATCAATGTATTGTATTGACATTAGTGCCTTATATCTATCAAAAGCTGGGATTACTGGTTTGTATTTTGATTTCCTATGTAAAGATGGATCATTTTGTAAAAAAACTATAAACTTATCACAATGACGTTTTGCTTCTTCAAATGTAATTATATAACCTGGATGTAATAAATCAAAGTTACCTGCTGTAAATCCTAATTTATATTTTTTCATTTAATATATTTTAAATTATTTTGGGAATTATGTTGTATATATGAACCCCATTTGTATTTAGCGTATTCATGGCAATTTCTCTCGTATTGTTGAGATATTTCTAATTGGTCTGGGGTTTTTGCTGTTAATGAAACAAAATGATAAAAATGTGTTTTATAAGTTCTTATCATTTTTAATCCTACTAAATCACATTTCATAAACAATTCCCAATCTGCTACAAAACCACTAGGTGAAGGATAAGTTTGATCTAAACCTCCTATTTTTAAATAATCTTTTTTACTAATCATAAATGGAAATGTAGACCCAGTTTCATCTTTTTTATCTATAGATTTAGTTGCTTCATACTTCCAAAATTGATCTAAATTAAAATCTTTAGGATTTCTACCTAAATCTTTTATATTAAATTGTGAAAACATACTTTCATAGGGTTCTATTTGATTTGGAGTTAATACTATTCCATCTTCCCATTCAGATTCTAAATTAATATCCCAATTTTTAGGGGATACATTATCATCATTTATTATTAATATTTTATCATATTTAGCATTAAATACACCTAAGTTAGTAGCTCTGGCTGTACCAACATTTGTTTCTAAATTAAGTATATCAACTTTACCTTTATATTTATCTAATATCTCTTTATTTATATCATAAAAACCATCAACTACTACTATGATTTGATTATCAATATTTTGACCTTCAACCGTAGATTTTAAACATAGATCCAATGCTTCAGGAGATTTATATGTAGGAATAATTACTGATACCATTTATATTTTTTTATAATAATCCCCAATTTGGAATTTAGTTTTAGTATTAATTGAACCATGATTGCTGGGGATGTAGTTAGAGTATTTCATTACTCTAAAATCAACACTAACTCTACATTTTCCAGTTTTATTAACTTTATTACCATGGGCTAAATTACTTCCATCCCATTGAACTAATTCTCCATATTCACACTCAATAGGCGCATAATCACCTTTATCTTCTTCAGATTCAACCCATACTGTATTTGTATCAAATGCTTTTGTAAATGGTAAAAAGAAATTATCTTCTTTTACTTGTTCAGCCCAGTTAACATCTCTATAATATTTATCTTTATGATATTCTCCTACAGCTATATTATTTAAATAACATATTCTAAATGTAGGTATAGATTGATATACAATTTCTTCATTATATAAAGGTTTTACAACATTTAAAATAAAACTATCATACAATTTAATAAACTCATCTGTACGAGCCCATTCATAATATCTTTTATGATATTCAGTACTTTGATCTTTTTCTCTACTTAATATTTCTCTATCTTCATTAATTTCAGATAACTTATCTACATTAAATAATTTACTAGATAGATGTGCAAATGGATATTTTGCTGTGTTGTAGTTAATTTTAACCATTATATTCTTTAGTTCTATCGTTATACATTGCCCAATCAATACCCGGAGCTAATAGATATCCTACACAATGTGTAGATAAAGATGGGATTGGTGAGAAAACACCCCTATTTTTTTCTTTATTTAAATATAAAAACTTTTCATGATCACCATCAAAAGTAGTTTGTGTATCATAATCTTCTTTAAATAATTGTTTACTAACACAAAAACTTCCACAAGTACTAGGTGTAGATCTCCAATGTCTGTGGTAGTGTATATTATTATCACTATACCCAACCGATTTTACTGCTGATGTTAGATCGTTATACATTTTCATTATATACTTATCTGCATGATCATATAATGAGACATAATGCATTAGTGTTTCTTCTCTAAGAGAAAAAATCCCCTTAATAAAGTCAACCCAATTATCAATATGAAGATAATCGTTTTCTAAAAAGTAATAAATATCATCATCTTCAGTTTTAATTGATTTAGCAATTTCCCAAGTTTTATTGAAGGATTTTTGATCAGAGCCCGCATTAATAGAATGTAAAGTAAATTTGTCTTTATATTTACTCATAAAACTACAATCAATTTCACCATCCATAATTAAATGAATATCTACATCATCTCTACCCTCAATAGTTTGTAATAAATTAATCCAACATTTTTCAAAACTAAATTCTACAGGCCTAAAAGAAGCTACAAATTTTTCCCCTGTGGCTACATCTTTAAATTCAGTAGCTGCAACTTTCTTACCATTTGTTGATTCATTTGTTGAATTATAATGTCTATAAAATAGATGTATTTTCATTAATTAATTTTTTTAACAGGTATTCCTCCATAAACACCATGTTCTACAATATTTTTTACTACCCCACTATTTAAACCAATAGTTACATCATCATTAATGAATAATTTTTCTTTAATAGATGAATTAGTACCTAAATAAACATTATTACCTATATTTACATTACCTGATATTATTGAACCAGGCATCATACTTAAATAGTTCCCAATAATACAATCATGTCCAATATGATTACCTCTATTTAATATAGCATGATTTCCTATTGTAACATTAGTTGTAATAATAGAATTAGCTCCTATAAATGATCCTTCACCTATTACAACATCAAAATTTTGACTTATAATTGCTGTTGGATGTATAAATGTAGTGAATTCTGTTTGGGGAGGCAATCTATTTACTATTTCTTCTCGTTCCCAAGGATTTGCTACAGCAACTAAGATTTCATATTCAAGAACATTAAATTCAGATATTGGTTTAGCTACATCATTAGAATATTCATCATCAACAAAGAATGTTACTTTACCACCCATTTGCATTGCTACTTCTTTAGCATGTCCACCGTAACCAAATATTGCTTTTTTCATTGTTTATAAACATCAAATTTAGATAAATCTGGGTAGGGTAATGTTAAATCTTCATTATGTTTTTTAGATCCATCCGTGTTATAAAATTGATTCATTAACAATAAACCACGTGCTGCTAATTCAGGCATCATATAAAAATTCCATCCTAACATATCTAGATTATCATCATGATATGAGCATTCTCTTCTACCACTATATCTTGCTCTTTTAAACCAATGGTAAGCATCTAAATCATCAGTTAATATAGCCCCACCTTTAGATAATTTAAAATGTTTGTAGGGACCAGTAAATGAAACACACATATGTGTTCCTGGTTTGTACATATCAGCTGTAAATGTTAATGCTGCATCCCAAACATTTGTTGGTTTTAATTGATACGCTCCTGTTAATGTTTTTCCTTTTACTGATTCAAATTTCACCTTAGCCCCAGCATGAATTATTTCACAAGGTACTGATGGGTATGTTCTAGCTGGGATTGATATTTCCTTATCTTGTACTTTTTCATACATTAAAGCTAAAAATAAACCATTAGACATATTGTCTACTGTTACTGCAAATTTAGCTCCAGTATATTTAGCTAATTCTTCTTCAAATTCTTCTGTTACTTTATAAATTCCGTTTGCCATAACTATTTTAATATTATTACTTTATCCTCTATATTATGAAAATGACATATACCCTCTAACATAATATTTTTATGACTGCAATCATCAATTTTAAATTTTTCTATTAACTCCAATAATATAAGATATTTTTCTTGGGGAAGCAAATGGTATTTAGTTAAATTATTTCTTAAAACACAATCAGCTAAAAATTGTTCACAAGCCCATCCTGGAAATGGACCCCATGGTTTACTTTCAAATACTGATTCATAAACTTGTTTAGGTATATCTTGAATTTCTTTATATGTTTTTTCTATATAATCGTATTCATTTAAATAATCTACTTTTGAAACATTTATAATATAAAAATTAGTTTGTGGGAAGAAATATTCATTTAATATTTTATCTTTATCAAAGTTATTATTAGCTAAACCACCATAACCAATACCTTCTAGATAATAAAAATCGGATTCTTCAATATACGTATCTAATACTTGTGATTCTAATAGTACATCACTAGATGTTTTACATAACCATTCTATATTATTTTCTTTACAATAATTAAATATAGATGTATCTAAATCTGATGTTCCAAAGTTATGTCCCCTATTTTTAGGTAAATCTATTAAAATACAATCAGGAAAATATTTTTTCCATAATATAGTATTTTTTTCAGCTAATTCTAAATTACTATAATTAGTAGCAACAATAATTCCTTTATATTCTTTTAATACTTTTAAGTTATATGTAATATAACGTTCTAAAATACCAAAATATTTTTCATTGGGTATATAACTAATGGTACCATAATAAGATTTATTTATTATTTCTTTTAAAATCATAATGTATCGTAATAAGCATTTTGTTTTTCTTGCCTTTTAATATCTTTGGGATGATATAATGCTAAATCTTTCATAGGAGGTAAAGTAGCATAAGTTTTAAAACCCTCTAATTTTTCATGTACTTTATTTACCCATTTAATATTTTTTTTATTTTTCCATATCCTCCACTGATAATCAGGCCAATTAATCCAACCTTTATCATTTACTTTCCAATTCCATTTCTTAATATGTTCTTCAGTTAAACCTTCAACTGTATTTACTCTTGGAACTAAATAAACTTCATTATCAGGGTTTCCTTCTATTATTTTAGGTAAAGATATTATTAATTGTTTATCTGGTATTTCGTCAGCATCAATCTGAAATATATAGTCTCCGTTACATAGCGCTGTTAAATAGTTTTTCCAATCAGCAAAATGATTTTTGAATTGACCAGGGGCCCAGGTAAATTCTCCATTAACAGATTTAGCTCTTAAGTACTCCTCTATACCTTCGTCCCCCTTTTTAAAATCATATAAAACAATGATTTCATCTTCAGTTCTTTTATTTTCTAAAAGAAATGTAATTAAATTTTGAATTTCAACAAATTCATTACATACTGTTATTGCGTAACTTATTTTCATTTATTTAGACTTAAAATATAATCTCTTAACTTATCACTTGGTTTCCATCCTAATTTATTTAAACTATCATTATTTTCTCTTAATGTAGTTTTATAATTTCCAGATTGATTAGGTACATTAATATAACCACACCCAAATCTTTCTTTAAACATTAAATAAACATCATTTATTGAATAATTTAATCCAGTTCCTAACTCCCAGGAATATTTATGTTTTATATTTTTAACTCCAATTTTCCACAAACCATCTATAATATCATCTATGTGTGTAAAATCTCTTTTTTGTTCCCCATCACCTACAATTGTTATTAACTCTCCATCTCTAATTTGTTGTCTCCATTTACCAATTACTGCTGCCCAATTACCATCTATTATTTCACCAGGACCATAAACATTATAAAATCTAGCTATTTCAATATTCATCCCATATGTTTTTTTATACATTTTACAAACTTCTTCACCTATGTGTTTACAAGTTGCATATGGGGATTGATAAGGATCATGCCATTTAGATGATGAACCTGCATATACTACTTTAGCATTTTTATATCTGGCCCATTCTAATACTTTTTGAGTTCCAATAGTGTTAACTTTAAATGTTTCATCTGGATTATTGAATGATGGTTGTATTCTTGATAATGCTGCTAGATGATATACTAAATCAAAGTTTATATTTAATTTAGAATATTTTTCTATATGCTCAATCTTTCCATCAAAATACTCACACCCATTAATATGATTATCTTTTAAACCTATTGAATAATCATCTATAGAAATAACTTGATGCCCCTCTTTTAATAATTTTTTAATTAAAGCAGTACCAATAAATCCCGCTCCACCTGTGACTAGTATCTTCATTTATTCTGGTAATATTCCTATATAAGAAAGTGCATCTATATATTCACGTTCAGTAAATGATTTCATTGAACCCATATCCATTTTATGAGTTTGACCTTCTACTTTTACTTCATCTTCCTTTTCTAATGGGATTGCTTTTACAGCTGCCCATTTCCATTCTTCAGGATTAACCCCATTAGCAAAAACCATTCCCTTATCAGCAATATTAATAGTATTAGGCATCCAAATTAATTCTGTTTTTGGATCTTCCCAAGATATATCTTTGTATAACTCTGGAAGAGTAGATAATTGTTCTTTAAAAAACTCTGAGTCTTTTTTCATTAAACTATTAGTCCAAAACCCACATGATAAACTTAAATAATTTATAATTTTATCATTAATTTCTGTTTTATAACATAAATCACCCCCTGATTTAGGGCAATCTATTATTTCGTCGTAATTCATAAGTTAGGTACATTTAATTTAGGTAAATTTAATTCTACTCTTTTGGGAAATTCAGGTAAATTATTATCTAACTCTTTTTGTAAAAATTTATCCATTTGTTCCCAACTAAAGTTTTTCTTAGCGTAATATTTTTGTCTTTTAGATTTACTTAAATATTGTTTATAATTTTTAAATACATCTTTAAATGCCTTAGTTGTTACTTCAACATCAGGTGAAAACCACTTTGATTCTTCTAATAGCCATTGATTAGCTGCTGTTTTATGTACATTTTCTAACTTACCAGGAAGCAATGTAACATATTCTTTATTTAAAAAATCTACATGCCCAGACCAACCTGATGCTATAATTGGTTTTCCTGTTAAACTAAATTCTAGTAATGGTCTACCAAATCCTTCACCTTTAGTTAAACTAACCATAGATTTTACTTTAGGATGATTATATAATTCATTCATTTCCTGATCATTGAATTCACCTGATAAAACATAGATATTAGGTAGAATTTTTGTATCCATTGAATTTCTTATAGATTTTATTTTATCTAAAATAGTATCTCTACTTAAATATGAAGCTACCCCTGTAGAAGCCTTAAGTATAAGAGCTGGTTTTTTCTTTTTATTTTTAAATGTTTCATAAAAAGTTTTTACTAATAGTGATACATTTTTTCTATCATGTCCAAATGCTGCATTCATCCAATGGCCTACAAATAGGTAACAAAAATCCTCTTTTATGTCTTTAAAATCAAATGTTTTTATTTCATTAGCCTTTAGAGGTTTATATAAATCAATATTAGCTCCTTCAAATAATACTGTTATAGGTTTTTCTAATTTTATTGTCCCTATTGTTGAATTATCTCTTTTTGATTTTTTTTCAAATACCATTTCCTCAAATACATTTTTAGCAAAATTTGAAGAAACATAAGTAATATTCATTCTATTTAAACCTTCAACCCATTCAGGTTTACATCCTGTTGCTTCAATACCAGCTGTGATTCCTATATTATAGTCCCCAATGGGTTGAAATTCATTTGGTATTGTGATTTGCATCCAAACATTTGGTTTTTCCTGTAGTCGGTCAATTTTATGATTGTTTAAGTGTTCCCATTTAGGATGATCTTGACAAAAACCCCATGATGTATCTCCCCATCTTTGGCTAAGTAATTGTACATCATATTTATCAGAATCAATTATAGACTTAATTATATCTCTTGATCTTGCTCCATATCCACTGTAAGTATCATATGGACTGCTTATTACAAATATTGGTTTGCTCATTAATATATAACTTTATGTTTTAAAAATTTACCTCTATATTCATTTGCATTTAATATTTCATATTTTTCTCTTGGTTTCCAAGTATCAAATAATTCATTAAATGCATCTACAAATCTTTTAGCTTGGTATTCAGAAGTAAAACCAGCTTCACTATTTATAGCCCATTCTCTTCCTACTTTACCTCTACGTTTAAGTTCTTTTCTACCTAAGGAATATGCTTTTTTTAATTGTTCTGTAACATCTTCCCATTTACATCTATCATCATAGATATAAGGTGTAGGAGGAGAACCTTGAATAGATCTACTTGTGGGGTAAACTGGAAATGCCCATTCCCCATGATTTTTATATGTTCCTCTATGATTTGAAGGAATATTAGCATCTGGTTCAAACCATTTTCCATTTTCATCTGTAAATTTCATTTGGTCTTGCATACCTCCTGTTACATTAGCTAAAATTGGGGTACCAGCTAATATTGCTTCTGTGATTGTCAACCCCCAACCTTCATTAGATGTAATTAATACTTGAATATCTGCTATATTATACATTAAATTTAAAACTCTTTCATCTAATTTTAAATGAGAAAATATACACTGATCAGGAAAATCTTCACCTAACAAATATTCTTTTACTTTATATAAATCTGTACCATGATCTGTCACGGATTCTGTATGTAATACTAAATGACATTTTTTAGCTTCTTCTTTTGGTAGCGAATATAAAAATTCTCTAAATGCTAAAATTGTATCTGGTATTTGTTTTCTCCTAATATTTCTAGAATTAAAAAACACTGTAAATTTAGATTCTTTACCTTTAAATAATTGATTTTTAAGAGTTTTAATATCTTGGTGATCATCTTCTATTGGATAATAAATTTTTGGGTCTTTACCATGAGGTAAATATTTTAGTATTTTATTTTTGGATTTATCCCCAAGCACTATCCTATTTATATTTACCGTTTGTTTTGAAATACCCATCAGTAAATCACATGCTTCATAAAAAGCACTATTATACATTGGAGCAGGATAATCATCCCAAATATTAAGATATGCTATTGGAATAGATTTTCTAATTTCTGCTTCCATATTGAATATATAAGAAAAATATCTAGGATCAGTAAACAACATAATTGCATCTGGTTTTTCTAATCTTATTACATCTCTTAATATATGAGGGTTACCATATCCATCTGTTGGGTATAATTTTACATATGAATCTTTTATACCAGCTATTTTATTAGTATCCTCAGACATATCTAATATTTTTCCTTTATCCGGATGTTTAATAGCTCCTGCCATTTGAGCAAAATTAAAATGTCCACAAGTATGTTTAACAATTTCTTTTGCAACGGTAGCAACACCAGAGTGTACTCTTATATCATCACAAATTAAAAGTATTTTTTTTCTTTTATCCTTAGGGATATACTTAAAGTCTTTACTCATTGCCTTTTATTTCGAGATTAATTTGATTAGTAATTTGTTTACGAAAATCTTCATCTGTAAGATACAAAAACAAGCTACGGTCGGCAAGTTTTTGAAAAGAAAATTTACGTTTTACACATTCAATTTTAAAATTCTCGAATAAATCGCTTTTGACTTTGACACTCGTTAGTGTCATTGGTTTTTTATTTGTCATAGTCTTTATTAATTAAAACATTTATTATACAT
>Ga0209535_1003005_pt1 | contig 10909 bp, 13 predicted proteins | sample LinPmetageLP28_FD_184041 | JGI IMG/M metagenome (GOLD analysis project Ga0209535, IMG submission 184041) | Marine viral communities from the Pacific Ocean - LP-28 (SPAdes) (version 2) | ecosystem: Environmental > Aquatic > Marine > Oceanic | place: Pacific Ocean | collected 2009-08-22
GCACCCTCTTTAGTTGCTCTAATTTGAAGATCTGCCCATTCTTGAAAATGTTTATCAATAGATACTGCAAGCTGTTTAGAGTTATCATCCATAGTGTTTTTAGTTTGAGCACCAGTATAAATAACATTTGCTTCTGATAACGCAGCTTCAGCTTCAACCTTACGTTGTTGTAATGCTTGTTCTGCTTGAGCTTTTTGTTGTTGATTTTGAATTGCTTTAGCAGCTTTTTGTTTAAAGTCTTCTGTATTATAATCTTCTAAAAAGTCATTACTATCTACATCCATTGCTTCAATTAATTTAGTAGCAAGAATAGCTGGCGCTTCTGGTTTTATAATCATACCTGCACCTTGTTGATTAAGTGATGGTAAAATCTCTAATCCAATTTTACTATATTTAGAAATCATAGAAGTATTAGAGTTTTCACCAATATCTAATAAAACTTCTAAATCCATAGTTGAAGGAAGTGATTCCATATTAATAGACTTAAATGCACCTGCAATATTATAATTCATATTACCTTTTATATTACTACGCATTGTAGAATAAATACCAGACAAAAGACGTTTAAATCCTGTTTCAGCAAACCTACGAGCAATATGTTGAATACGTTTTTGTGCAGCAGACTGAACCGCCGATAGTTTTTGCTCAGAGTTACCTGACACATATAACGTGTCATTAAGCCCTTGAGCAGCTTTAGACATACCAGTAGCCTGTTCTTTAATCATTTGCAAATGCTCAAGCAATGGTACAGTTCCTGTTGAAATTGTTTCAGGGGGTAGCTGTTGAACAGCACCTACAGGGCTACCATTAGTTGGTATGATTTGTTTAGGCTTCATGTTCTGCAATGCAGAGAAGTCTACCACATTAGGATCAGCCAGTTTAGGCGAATAATTAGTGAGATAGGTATTCTCTACAAAGCCACGTAGGATAGCGGTCGATGCCAATGTAGAACTACGTGTAAAATCTGCCATTGATAAACCATAAAATTCAAACGGAATATCAATAGGGACAATGGAAGCCATTGGGACTTCATCACAATCTTCTTCATATAAGATGTGAGATCCTGCTATAATAAAGTGTTTTAATTCTGCAATACCATCACCATCACGATCAACATGCATCCAGCACTCTGTAACAGCCACTTCACGATTAGCTTCTAGTGGTGTGGTTTCCTGCTGCAAAGATCCTTGAGTATACTCTTGACCTGTAACTTGTTTACGTGCTGCAATGTCTTGAGAGTATTTTAAACTACCTGACCATGTATCATCTCCAAGCTCATCCCAAGAATCAATACTATCAGCCATTTCAGGATAGTACTTACGGATTTCTGATCTTGTCATTTCTGTCTGCATACCAACAAAAGCTGCATCAGTTATACAAGTAGCATCTCTTGATATACGAAAGTTTTCTGGTGGAACTAATTCTACTTTAACACGAGACTTATTAATACGTTTACGAATACGAACATCAATATACATAAGCTCTGCTTCGGGTTGTTCATTAAATGTATCCATTGGTTCAAATACGTTTTCAAACTCTAAATCACCTACAACTTCAACACCATCTTCTGATAATAGTTTATCAAGATTTGGTTGACTAATCTTTTCATACTCTTCAAACATATAGTCGTAATCTTCAACATATCCCCAACGGCACACAGCATTCTTCCATAGTAATGCTGCTTTCATCCACTGTTGTATAAGCTCCCACCCATTGTTCTTTTTAAACAAACAATAGTTAGTTATGTCAGAAGCATCTTTAGCAGCTTGAATTGCTGAAGGTGAACTATCCCAAGGCATAAATCTTGCTAGTCTTTTATTTGTAAGAAACAGATCAGATAAGACAGCTGTATAAGCTTCAACTACTTCTGTTGTAGATGTGTCTACAATTGTGCTAACACCCTGAGGTGATAAGTGGTAGTCAGCTACTCCTGCATATTCGTAAGTAGCTTTTAATCTTTCTCGTGCTAGTTCAGATGAGTTTAACCAATCGCCAGTAGAGTTCTGAACACCAGATTCTACCATGCTAATTAGTTGTTCATCACTAACAACCTCTTTGTATCCTTCGGGTTCCATTACCTTTTCCCTCCAGTACCTGAATATATAGGCTTAGCTTTTTCTAAAGCTTTTAAATCATAAGAACCAGCCTTAGGTAATGCAGCTTGAGGTTTCTTAGCATCTTTTTGTTTATGTGTTTCTTGTACAAATCTAGACATTTACCACTCCTGGGTTTACGTTCTATGTCGTTTTACTTTGCTTGCAACCTTTTTAGGTTGTTTACTAAATTGTTTTCCTGCTTTTGTAGCTTTTCTCTTAGCCCTAGTGGTAGCAGCGTGTTCTGCTGACGAGAGACTAGCCACAGCTGAAGCTGGCATATAACGCTCTCCAGAAGCCAACGGGCCTTGTGTAGAGGGTTTACCACTTTTGGTTCGCCACTTCTGAGAAGTCCATTTGTTTAGACTCTTTTGCGATGGCTTTTTCATTTTTAATCTCTATAGCCTCCACCATTCTCTTTATACCTTTTAGCAAGCATCTGCGCCTTTCGTGCCGACCATTGGCCTGGACGACCGCCTTTACTGCCTGCTTTAATTCTGTTAAACAAGTTTTTACGCATTGTCGGTTTCGTGTAGTTACCTGCCGCATTTACAGCCATCCTTATCCTCCATAATGTATATGTCAAGCATTTCTAGTTTTTCATGCCACTTAGCCATACTGCTTAGCTCAGTTTCAATAGCATCAATAATATCACTATGCTCACCAATACCAACAGGATTGTTTAAATAAACCTCAATGTTTGCCACGTGCTTAGCCACATGGCCTTCTGCGTGTTTTCGAACCGCTTCTAACAATTTGTCCTCCATTATTACCACTTAACCTTATTAGCCCAATACGCTGCGCTTAAGGGTCCACGAGCAATGTTTTTAGCATGACGAGCTTTAAATGATTTACGTTTAGCTTTCATACGATCAGACTCACCAGATTTTGGTTTACCTGCAGTGCTTGCTCCTTTTTCACCAAAACGAATTAGTTTCCCTTTTGGCGGGTTGCCGCCCGACCTTGCGAGGACCGCATGAGATTTTTTTGAATGCCCAGGGGTTCGCTTTGGTTTGTTGTAACCGGAGAAGGTTTCTCCACCTTTTGTAATTGACATGGTTCTTCTCCTCCTAAATATACAATAGGGCTTTTATAATTATTTCTTTTCCACTTTGAGGGTCTCATTATATTTTCTCATGCTGCTTCTCCTGTCATAGAATCAACACCCATCCACTTAGACCACTCAGCATAATAGTGACGCATACCTACTTCATCATGAATAGTTTGGTTTTCATGACGACCATGTAATATGTTTCTATTCTCTGTACCTTCTCGCATAGTTGTACCCTGACCAGCTACACCTATAAGATCTTCATGTAGGTTTCTACCGAATGGCCCCCATATAGAGTTGTGATGCTTGATACGTGTCTGTCGTTCTTCAGGTGTATCTTTCTTCAGGCCGTATCCACGAAACTCAATTAGTACTTTGTTTGGTCCTAGTGGTGTTACTGTATCGGACCTGTATGCGCTTCCACGCAAGTTAAAATTATATCCCGGAAACAGATCGACCATGTACCATTGGTTTGGTGGAAGGTTGGGGAATGAGAGTTCACCTCGGTCTTCGAAACCATCGTACTCTTCGTAGTTAACTGTAAAGCTACTAACATTAACATGACCATTATCAAAAGGAATGTTTTTTCTGGCGAAATATTCATCATTAAATCCTGACACACGATTAAAGTAATGCATGAAATCGTGATAGAACTCGCTGTTCGTGTCATGCCAAAGTTTATAGTTAGTGTCAATAACTGCTTTATGATAATGAAACACATCCATTTCTTCAGTGTCAATAGCCTCAGCAATGCAATCAAATGCTCCACCTGTCCATTCATCTACAGATTGTGTAGGGTTAGGGTCAAGTGTTACCCATATCATGCCGCCGTGTTTAACTTCACAATGTAGTTTTTTACCACAACCTCTATCAATAGAATTAAGATTACCAGCAGGTGATTGTATCTGTAAATTGTATGCAGCTTTAATATTATCACCAGTATTCCATGCAATTACATTTTGACCTGCAATTTGTGTAGTACGATAATCATCTTTATTATACATTTCTGAAATGTGACACATAGGAACCCATACTTTAGAAAAGATAGATTCTAGTTCTTGATTATATAAACCCCAGTCTGAATAAACTTTAGAGCTAATATATTCAACCTTTGGTTGCTTTACCCAATCTTTATGATTTCTTGGTGGCATTGTTTCCTCGCTTTATTATTTGGTCTATGGTTCTTCCACATCCAACACAATACTTACCCATTGCATCTAGGGTACAAATCCCCACACAGGGGCTACGCTTTATGTTCATGGCCCATCCAAATCCCGAATACGCCTGTCATAACACCCATAACCACAGATACAAAAGCAGACTGTGCTCCTGTTGGGTCAGGTATAGACATGAACCATTCGGCACATCTCCAAGACATAACAGTACTTGCTAACATCATAAGTCTTGGAAGTATCTTCCATTTAAGAAAAGCTTCTACAGTCATACTATACTCCATAAATAAGTGGTGGTATACCGCTGCGTACCACCGGACGCATGAGGACAACGCGGATCTCTTAGACCCTAAGGGTCCTTATGTTCTATAAGGGGTATATAGATTAACACACAAAACAGTGTGTAGATTAAATTACTGTTTGGCTTCCACTAAGGGTTTGAGGTCTATTTATCCGTATATATAGTGGTATAGGGTTATAACCAATTGACTTCAGGTTGTTCTATACCAGACATCTTTTGTTTCCATGAGACATTTGAAGTACCTAATCTGTCCCAATGGGTACGTAATACTTCGCAACCTATAGCTAATGCTATGACTGAATCATCATAACAGTTAGGTGCAGCCTCTGTTTTACCCGTATCTGTAGAAATATAGTCTTTAAGTTCCTTGATTATCTGCACAGATGGTATAAGTATCTCTTCATTCTCTATTAGGTTTTTAAGATTAGCTATAATAGCTGGTTTTGTAGCAGATGTAGTTCTAAACCCTAGACGTATCCCTTCTTCTGAAGACACATTAGCTATCTTTGTTTGCCTATATAGGTTTATATAACCTGTACTGTCTAGTTTCTGCAGGGTAGCTATACCCATAGAGTTAGATTCTACTGCTAATAGAGCATTATTATAATAACGGCCTAAATAAAACAAAATCTCACCCCACATACTAGGGTCAATCCTGTTGTTTCTGTAGTGTGCTACAACTTCATATCGTTTATTTAACACAACAGCAGCAGAATAGTCCTGACCTACACCCAATGCTACATCAGCAGCAATAACATATGGTTCATTCCAGTCAGGAAACTGATATATGTACAAAGAACCTTCTTTATTTTCATCAAACATCTTAGATGAGGGATCCCATTCAGACCTTCTTTCATAAGACTGAGGTACTAGTGAGTCCAAACGCTCCAGGTTGAAGACGTTAGATCCTGACATAATAAACGCTTCGTCAGCTGTTGAGGGGTACTCTTGTTTAAACTTGAGTTCTCCACCTTCTGCAATCTTAAGTCTTCTCCAGTAGAGTTGTCCGTCTGTGAGGTCGTGTTTATCTCGTAGTTTTTCTTCTTCAACTGTCAACTCCATATTCTCTGGGGGTTCCCTAGTGTATTCTGGGGTTATATACCACGGTAGAAAGATAGGTAAGTATTCATTCTCCCCCATCTCAGCACCCTTCCAGAGCCTGTAGAACTCTCCTTGAGCACCATTAGCAGTAGACTCTAGGATAACCTCTGTACCATCAGCACTAGAGATGCCCTGGAAGAGTCCTGCTAGGATCTTCTCGTCATGTTGCCAGAATGCAACCTCGGAGCAATGTGCTATAGTTGGCGTAGTACCTCGTCCAGCTTCTGGAGACCCCGCTGTATATAACCGATAAGAAGCAGTAGCATCTTTATCAGACATAGCGGGACTATTAATAATAATTTCTTTAGCATTACTGCGTATTTCTTTAGGGGCAAGATCTCCCTCCATGTTTCTAATAAGGTTTTTGGACATATTAAATAAAGCATCTGACGTAGCCGAATCATGAGCCATGACAACTGATCGCGCATAGGGAGTGTAGTAGCTTTTCCAGAAGACTCGTCCAGCGCAATATGTAGATATCCCTTGTTGCCTAGCTTTGAGTATAATTGCTCTAACTTTGCCAGTAGCATTCTTCTGTTCCTCCAGTTTTTCTGTAATTATCTGTTGAGCTTCATTGAATTTAAATGGAACAAACCCCCTAGATACGTCTTTAGTAACGATTTGTATTTGTTCTTCTGCAAACCTAGTAAAGTTTTGTTCATAATCCTTGATTCTAGACCTTCTCTGCTTTTCTTTGAGCAGTTTACCTAGCTCTTTTTTGTTCATGTGTCTTGTGTCCTCTTAGTTGTCCCTGAGTAAGCCTGATTAAAGTACCAATATATATAGGTACCCTTATCACTTTCATACCCCCTCTTTCATCATTCAATCATAATCGAATCCCTTCGGGATACTTATAGTGTCTTTCTCTCTTCGCTCAGTCGCCGCTAAGGCTCTTGGAGTACTATCCCCACTCTAAGTACCCTTAAGGGCTGTCAGTGAGCCTTATAGAGCTACTAACGGTATCTATAAGGGGTATATGGAGTACTTTACTTAGATCATTACCAGATCGAGTACACTGGGAGAGTACTATGAGTAACCTCTGGGACGATACCTAATTGTATATACCCCTTATAGAAACCTCTTTGGAATGTAACTCTATATACATATAAGTATCTATAGGTACTAATAGCACTTAAGGATATCCATAGTGTGTTGAAGCTACCACTTCAAAGCTCCGCAGGTAAACTCATGTGAGTTTAATCAACACCAATACAAGTATTGGATTATTCTTTACATACTATAAATGCCTATCAGTAACAAAGATAGCAGACTGCGCTATCGCTTGCTGCTTTACGTAACGGTAAGTATAATATTGTACTTCAACTCCTGAAAGGAACCCAGATATGTTTACATATTCTGTTAACACTGATGGAACTGTCAGTAACGTCCAGTTCAACACAACCGAACACTTTGGTGTCAACATCACATGTGCTGAAGTTGTATCAGACAACCTAGACTACGATCAGTTTATAGAGTCTGAACACAACCAGTCTTGTCGTGAGATAAGAATGTGTTCGTATCCTGAAGAGCTACTCTAAAGGAACAGCCTGAGCATGCTTCTAACTGCTCTCTCCATTCTCAAAGATCTCAGAAAGGATCTGTAATGTATGATATCGTATTCGCTATTGTTGCTATGTGTATCGCAACATCACTGGCAGGTCTCTTATTCATATGCCTGTCACCCTTAATACATGCACTCAACGAGTGGTTAGGAGACTAATATGGATAACACTATTCTAGGTCTAATGCTTACTGTTGTAGGGTTTGTTCTATCATTCCTTGCTACTGTGTCTGGTTCACACATATTCATAATTGCCATCTGTGGTATTATGTCTGTAACTGGTGTCGTTACTTATGCATTGACACTTGTAGACTTCAGTTAATGATTACTGTAATTCTTTTAACAACACTCTTTATCTATGGTCTATTGTGTCTATCTCAATGGATCACCTTTGGTACAAAACCTTGGTATATACGATACAAAGAAGTTGTAACTATAAGCACTGTAACATTTATCATAGTTCTTATAGAGTCTTTCAAATAACTAATGTAGGCCACAGACCTCGTTCCTCGGCTGTGTCCTCTATATGGCTTCAACTCATGGAGCCTCATCAAACACATCCTTAGTAGTCATACCCGAGTGGATTAGCCTCAGCCACCTAAAACAAACGGCAGGATGTGTCATTAACTTCTAGGAAGGTACTATCCCATGCTTAAAGAAGAAATCCGTGATTACATGATCTCTGATGTAACTATCAACTATCCAAAACTTGACAAACCTGTCAATCCCTTTGGTGCTGAACAGTATGAGCTACAAATTGCTACTGCTGATGAAGCTAAAGTCAAAGAACTTGAAGACAACTATATCATGTTCCGTAGAAAAGACGGAGCATTGTTCAAAAATGACGATGGTATGTTCACCTGTGGTCTTAAACGTAAAGCTATGAAAGCTAATGGTGAAAGCAATGGTAAGGTTCAAGTAGTAAAAGCTGACCTAACACCTATGGAATCTGTTACCACAATCGGTAATGGCTCCAAAGCTAACGTCATTGTCTTTCAATACAACTATGATACCGCTGGTCGTAAAGGCGTTGCTAGTTCTCTAACACGAATCCAAGTAACAGATCATGTAATCTACGCCCCAACTGGTGGTGTAAACTTTGAAGCTGTAGAATCTCTTGAGCCAACTACAACAACTCAAGAATCACCTGGCGATCTGTTCTAATAAATAATTCTCATATACTACGTACTGCAGAACCGCTGCAGATAATCTCTGAAACTCAGGCACAATAGCCTGTCATCACTGTGTTGCAATAATACGAATGCATATTGGAAAAGCACCGTACCCTAGTAATCTGAAATCATCTAGGACACATATGGACTGAATGAAAAAACGTGGAAGCTCGGTGAGAGCGTAGTATACTTCAAAAGAACCCTAAGCACGATGGATTAATAACCAGGGTGGGGCACATCGCAGAATCAGATTCGGGTGTTCAGTGCTGTATACAGTCAAGACGGGGAGAGAAGCGTCCCGTATGCACCTATGTTGGGTGAACAACCACAGCTAGTCGTGGTCTAATTACAGATCACGCAAGCTATTCAAATAGCTTCGGCGGGTGTATGGGATAAACATAAGAACATGCCATACATCCAATGTTTCCACCAGATAGCGACTCTGTGTGCTCGGTCTTAGTTAGCCTTGTAGCACCAGAGGCGCTTGCGTATTTTTATTATTGAGTCCCTTCGGGACACTTTAAGTCGCAGGGCTAAATAGTAGCCCGCCCTGCTCTTGGAGCCTCGTACCAACATCGCAACCTTCCCTCAGAAAACGAGGGATACCCTAACAGTTTTTAGTCGAACCGACAACGTGCATGGAGAAATACCACATATGTCTAATGATAATGAATGGCTTGACAGTGAAACCGATGACATAAAAGCAATCGTTCACAACACTGTCGAGTTTACTATGATAGATAGACTATCAGAAGAAGAAATCATTACACTACTTTCAATAGCTAAGGATCACAACATTAAAACAATAGTAAGTAAATCAGGACGTATCATATCAACTCGTGCTGATTATGTTCAAGAAGCTACTAGCGTACTTGCTGATGCTGGTGTCATTGAAGACGTAGGTCTTATCAAACACATTACTGAATACGAAATACAGAAAGTGTAATATGACATTTGGATATGTCTATATCATAATGTTGCTGTTCTTTATTATACTAAATATAATAAAATATATTGCAACGAGGTAAAGATGGATCCAATCAAACCAGTCAACCGTATTGCTCGTACTATGCTTATGAATAGGAAAGGCAAACAGGTTGTACAGTCAAAGAAGATTTACAACAGAAAGAAATCTAATGACACTAACAGAAAAGAAAATACAAAGGATGATAGATAACTATCAATTCATGCAGACTTGTTTTATCCCATACGATGACAAAACACCTGCAGAGCAAATGACTCAGCTGTATTATTTCTTGCGTGACCAAATGGAAGATGTTGAACGTATCGATAGGCAAGATGCCAGTGATCGTAGAACTCAACTAAACTCAAACGGTTACACAGGAAAGGCTGGTCACTGATGGATCTATCAAACAACAATATTGTAATTATCCCAGAATCATGGGATGATATCAACAACTATATAAGAGATACTTTTAAACACAAAGCATACGCAACTGTGCTTGCACTCATGGTAGAAAACTACACACTACACGAGTTCAGTAAAATGGGTGGCTATGCTTTCTCAGAATGGAAACAGGAGTATCTTAAAAATGCCTAAATACGAAATAACAAGAAGCTATACAGTGTACTGTATTGCCACCGTTGAAGCTGATTCCCATAAACATGCAAAAGAAATAGCACTTTACGATGACTCTATTCCAGGAAGATACGATGCTGATGTATACTGGAAAGAATACGATGGTGACTATGAAGCAGACATTACAGTAGAAGAAATTGAAAAGTCATAAGCATGTACATGGTATCTTGGCAAATCAAACAAACAATTGACAACAAACCTACACTTGTAGATCACTGGCAAGTATCTGAAACATGGAAACATGCATCTGATATGTATACTCTTATAATGCATGATAGTGATAATGATGTATACTGTGCCGCTATATCACAAATTATTGTTGGTACAGAACCACATTGGTATGAGGATGAAGATGGCACACATAACAAAAAATGAACAAGGTGAACTAATCTTAAGAGATGACTGGTGCATTGAAGACATACACCAAGCAGCTGACGATATAGGTCAAAAGATATCTGATGACCAAGCAGAAGATATACTACTTACAGTAGCTAATAATCATGACTGTAATATAGGTATCAACTGGGAAGTATTCTATTATCACATAGAAAGAATAGAAAATGAACTACATACATGAAGTATATATCCCATGTGCAGTGGGTAGAAAAACCTTTGAAGATGCCAAGACACTTCTAACTAACATTCATGGTGGCTGCACAGCATACAACGGTGTTGGTCACTGGAACGATGAAGGTACTAATACTGATGGTACTACTAACTCTGTCCAGATGCGTGAAGAAGTCTGGATTGTTCGTGTTGTATCTGACGATCCCACATTCTCTGGTCTCAATCTAATTGAAGCTGAACTATTCAAACGTAACGAGAAATGTGTTATGTCAACCACTCAAGAGATATCAG
>Ga0209535_1003006_pt1 | contig 10909 bp, 14 predicted proteins | sample LinPmetageLP28_FD_184041 | JGI IMG/M metagenome (GOLD analysis project Ga0209535, IMG submission 184041) | Marine viral communities from the Pacific Ocean - LP-28 (SPAdes) (version 2) | ecosystem: Environmental > Aquatic > Marine > Oceanic | place: Pacific Ocean | collected 2009-08-22
AATTGGCTTATAAATATTTGAACCAACTTCCACCTAAAGGGAAGAAAAAGTTTGATGAAGAATTTATGTATGTCTCAGAAGGTGATGTAAGTTCCCCACGTCCTTCCAGGAATGTGGCACCAGCCTCTTTCTTAGGACCAGGAAGTAAAGGTGCAGGCTTCTCTAACGTGTCAACTAAAGGTATTTAAAAATGAATTCTTTAAGAGCAGTAAATAATTCTTACCAAGGCCCGCCTCATGGTATTACAGACTTTGCTAATAATTATGATTATGTTGGCCCAGACCCTCGATTAGGTGGCCGTGTCAGACCTCCTATCCGCATGGGAGGAGGCATGAATGTACCAGGTGCTCCAGGAAATGTTGGTGCTTATGCAGGTCTTCCTGAAACTATTAATGACATTGAACGACAGCAACAAGAATATATGCGTAGAAAGTTTGAATATGATATGAATCCTGAAAATCAACCTAAGCCTTATAATCCTGAAACTAATCCTTTCTTTCCTGACTTTCCTTTTGGAAGACCAACAGGAACTGGTAATTTTGCCCAGATGCCGCCTCCTATTGATCCAGCTGCTCATCTAAATAAACGACGGAATCAAAAACTTTATAACAAAGGAAAAGGTACAGATAATCCTAATGAGGCAGATGCATTTCTTCGCCGAACAGGACCACAATTACCTTTAGCGGCAGTTTATGGCCCAGGCGGTGGTGGCATGCAACCTATGCCAATGCGACAAGCTTTAATACCTCCTGCTGGGTTTAACGGTATAACACTAAGCTAATGGCACAAGACGATTCAAAATACACAAAGCCAGGAGTTCGTGAACGGATTAAAGACCGTGTTATGAAAGGCACCAAGGGAGGTAAAGCTGGTCAGTGGTCTGCACGTAAAGCGCAACTCGTAGCTTCCGAGTACAAGAAAGCTGGTGGCGGGTACAAAGGTGGCGAAGGTAAAAAACAAAAGTCGTTAAAGAAATGGGGTAAAGAAGATTGGCAAACAAAAGATCAATATGAAAAAGGTAAGAAAGCTGCTACTGCAGCAAAGAAAGCCAAGGATAAAAAATGACTAATTTTGTAGAAAAATTAAAAAAGATTCGTCGTCGTTTTGATGAAGCTTCTACAAATTATTTAAGACAAACAACGACGGATCAAGAGTTGTTAAATTTTTATGGTGATGGAAAAATTATTGGCCGCAAAGGAATTCCAAATAATAGAGGAGATTTAATAGATCAATCATATTATGCACCAAATAATAGACCATATGTTGAACGTGTGTTACCTAAATCTGAAAGTTTACTTAGTGGTCTTTCAGGAGAACAGAAAAATTTAATTGATATAAATTCTGCAATTAGTCCAGAAACAGGCAGGCCCTATCAACTTGAATTTGGTGCTTTGCCTTTTCCAGTTGAAGGACAAAAAACAGCAGCTGCACAATACTTTTTAAATGATTTTCAAGTTCCGCAAAATCAAAGTGTTGACTATGGGTTTGAAATATCACCAAATGTTGAGGATGTAAAAGCAAAAAATATTAATGAAATTATTGACAGGCCTGATTCTTATACTGAGGTAAACTATAAACGAACAGATAAATTAAGCCCGTCAGCTTTAAAAGAAATAGAAGACATACAAAAACGTACTTCAGGCATAACAAGATTTAGCGGTCAACTAGCAACTCCTGAGACTTGGAAAGAACAAGGATTTAAAATACCAGCAGGGTTAACTAAAGATACAACATTAGATATTTTTAAAAATCAAATTTTAAAAGCAGAAAAACCTTTTGCATCAGTATCTCAGCTAACCCCTGTACAGGAAATGCCAGATAAAGTTAGACCAGGAGGAGATTTTAATTGGAGAGCAAATTTATATGAAAAAGCAGGCTTAGCTGGTCCCTTAACAGAGGTAAGTATTAATACTCCTTATGGACCACAAACTGACTCTGTTCAAATGTTTACGCGAGGAAACGAAAGATTGCTACCAATTCAACCATACACAGAATTTTTAGACAAGAATAGTGCTAGTACCCCAAGTGCTTTAGGAACAAGACCTGCACCTGACTTCAATGCTTTTCAAAAAGCAATAGGCACAAAAAATTATTTACTAGGAAAAAATCTTTTACAAGGAAGAGGAAGAAGTGGAGGAGCAGTACGTGGAGTTTTAGCTGGGGTACCATTAGAAGTGATTGATCCTGATGTTGCTCATTCTTTAGGAAAAGGTGACTACCTAAATGCAACTGGCAAAACAATTCAAAACTTAGTAACAGGAACAGTTGTTAGTGGAGGACTAGGCTATGCAGCTCCTGCTCTAATGAGTCATCCACTAACAATGCTTGCAGGTACAGCTTATGGTTTAACTCAAATACCTGAAGCCTTTACTGCTTTTAGAGCAGGAAAAAACAAAATGACTGTTAAAGAGCAGAAAGAAAAAGATAGAAACGAAGATATTAATGCATATAAAAAGGCTTTTGGTAACATTAGTGAAAGATATCGAACTTTACGACCGTAAATTTAAAAACAAAAATTATGAAACAAGCTAAAAAAGACTTACAAAAAATCTCAAAGCAACTAAAAGGTAGTGCCAAGATGCACGCCAGCCAAGCTAAAAAAATTGATAAGCTTGCCGGAAAATATATAGACAAAAAATAATGACAGACAAAGCAATTCAAAAAAACGGTACAACTAAACGCTACCTACCAAAAAAAGCCTGGGCTAAGCTTTCAAAAGAAGAACGTGAAGACACTGATCGCAAGAAAAGAGAAGGTTCTCGCACAGGAAAACAGTTTGTTGCGAATACAGACAAAGCTAAAAAAGCAGGCAAAGCTGCTAGGATGTATAAACAAAAGAGTAGTAAATAGTTAAATGGCTGACGCTACGTCTCGTCTTAAAGAAATTGTTGATGCTTATATTGAGCGTGATGGTGGCGCTGGTGTTGATACAGGTATTGTCGCCTCTCATATTGCACAGATGAAACTTTTTGGTGTCCGCCAAGGAGTTGAATTTTTTCCCTCACAAGATAATTTTGGTGCTCAACGAAAAGACTTTATTGATAAAGTTGTTAAATATAACAAATTAGATACACGCCTAGATTCAATCTGGGATTATTTCTTATGTGACGGGAAAGGAATTTTTTATATTCGTCCTACTGAAAATAATTATCGTCTATATTATTTCCGTAGTCATGAGTACCGCTCTTATTACAACGTTGATGGTGAGCTAGAAGAAGTTGTAATTATCTATAGTTATAAAGTTAAAAAACCAAATTCAGGTTTCCAAGACATAGGCACTTATAACTTAACTGGTGACCCCAACCAAACACCAGGACAAAAACGTTATATTCGTTTATCAATTAAAGACAGCACCATTGAAGAAACGCATTCCGATGGTGAGATGTCTTTCGATAATGTCAATGTACAAATGCCAGGTAGAACTGAAAAGTTTCCTAATACTTTACGTTTTATTCCTTGTGTTGAAATTTTTAATAACCCCAAGGGATTCTCTATGGAGGGTAGTGGTGAGTTTGATGCCCTTGCCAATCACATTGTTATTCACGATAATCTTGTGCATAACATGCGTAAGAACTTACAATTCTTTGGTAACCCAACCTTACTATCATCACGACCTAAAACTGACTTAATGGAGTCAGGTGGAGACGGCGCAGCACAACGGCCTTCCATTGCAGCTAACTCAGGTTTTACTAGTCCCGCTAATTTAAGTCGTTCTACATTTAAACAAGATCCAGTTAGTCGTGGAGTTGATGGGCAAATCAGAGTCCCACGAGTCATTGCAAACCTTGAACCAAATGATCGTGTTGGTTACATTGTTCCTGATGCTATTTCAGGAGACCAAAATGCTTTTGTTCGTCAAGTCAGAGAAGAGATAAGAACAGCTTTAGGTGGTGTTGATGAACTATCTATTTCAGCTGGTGTCACAGCAACTGAGTACAAATCATTATTTGGACGAGTATCAGCCACATCAAAGAAAAAAGCAAATGCTATTTACACACACGGTTTATGCCGTTGTCTTGAGTTAATCATTTATCAAGAGGAACAGTTATTTAAAAATACATTGGCTGCAGCTGCAAAATTTGAAAAGCCAATTCCTCCTTCTGAGAATGCAACACCAGAAGAGCTAGCAATGTATAACGAAGCTCTTGCTTCATTTGACGCAAGGATGAAAGAACTGATGATGGCTTGCGTTAAAGCACAAATGATTCCTCCAGGTGTTAAAGGTTTAATTCCTGATGGTGATATCACAATGCTTTGGCGTTGGTTAGGGCCTGTATATGAAGACTCAACTCAAGACATTTTAAACAACTCTATTGTTGTTAGAAACTTACAAGAGTTAGGAGTTGATAGCATAGAAGCACTGAAATATCTTTTCCCTTCAAAAACTGAAGAGGAAAGAGCGGAGATGCTTTCAGGCTTCCCGTTCAGGATGGTCAACGAATTACAGGGAGCTTATTCCCAGTTTTCTCGTTTAGTGGGGGGAATGATGCAGACTCCCCACCCTCAAGCTCCAGATTTACCCATGGCGGCAGATCCACGTTTGGACCTTACTCCCTATCTGTATCGAACCTTAGAAGCATTACAAAAGGAGATGAGCTATGCAGGACGCTACCGTCCAATCGATCCCACAGATGAGCCCCCAACAACCAGCGGTGGCTCCGAGCAATTACGTGGCGGCAGCACCGGCAGCACCGGCAGCTCCAACACAAGTAGCTCCGGCCCAAGTGGGAACGTACTACCCCCAGGCGGTTCCCCAGGCCGCACCTCAGGGACTTACCAGTTACCAGTCCGCCCCGTCAGCATTCGCCCCCCAATCCCAGGAATCGGCGGCAGCCCAGGGCAACCCATGGGAATCGGCCTTCAACAGGGTAGTCAATCTGTTGGGAAGTCCGGTGCAATCCCCATTCCAGGGTCAACCATCACCGACGACTCAATACAGTCCAGCCAATTACGGAGTACCGCAAGCCCAGGCATCGACCTCGGCACAATCGGCTCCGCAGACATGGCCAACAAACCAGACCTCTTACAACAACTCTTCCCCAACCTCCTCGATCAACTCATTGGGGGACGTGGCGGATCTGCTGCAGTGGAGTCCGGAAAGTCGGATGGTGGTGTCGAATTACGGAACAGAAGCTCCGGCAATTCTAAATCAGTACGCCCTAAACCTAGAAGGGATGCTCGATAGTGCTGTCTCTTGGGGCAAGCAAGCAACACACACTCTTACTGGATATGCAAACTTTGCTGTTCAAGAGCACCAAGAAAACTTGGCATATAACGAGATTTTAACGAATCCCGATGTGTTGTCTGATTACACCTTGAAGTATTTCGGTCCTGAAGGTCCATGCCCTGTGTATGAGACTGAAGCTGATCTTGAAACTCGTGGTTATCCCACTGCACAGGTACAACAACCTGGCATGAATGTTGCTGGTCTTCCTGCTCCACCAATGGCAGAAGCACCACAAGCTCCTCAAGATTTCTGGGGTAGCTTTAAGCAACAGATGGATGTAGATCCAAGTCAAGCCTGGCGCATTATGAACCAAGCTGATCCTCGTGTTATGGCAAACAAACTGTTTGTTATGGAGTGATCCAATGATAAAGCTTGCAGGTAAATATGCAAAAGACCTTTTAGAGAGTCCTGGAGCTTTGATGGCAACCGGTGGCCTTGGTGCTGCCGGTTTGGCTACTTTAGGTAACATGTCTTCAGGTGAATCTAATTATGAATCACCTGGACGAATGGGTTTAGAAGCTTTAGGGGCAGGTGCCCTCGGTGCGTTGGCATCTAGTCGGCTGCCTCAAATTGCTAAATACTATTCACCCGTTGCAACTAAAGAGCGTTTTAAAAAAGTAGGCCAAGAGATGGCAAATGCACGTGTAATTCGAACACCGAAAGATGTAGAAGATTATGCACGTATTGCTGCTATGTCTGCAAAAGCAGCTCCTTATGTTGGGGCTACTTATGGTGCTGGTTTAATGCTAGGCGCAGGCGGCTTAGGAGGTCTAGGAGGCGGCGGTATTGCCAACATTGGTAATATGGCGGGTCTTCCGATTGATCCTGAAGCACCAGGCTCATCTAATACGAGAAACTCTCGTCTTAATATGCAAGGTTATGCATAAAGCAGTCTAATAAATTACAGACTGCTAAAATTTTCTTTAGATAGGGCAATAGACTGCCCGAATCTTTCACCCGATTAATTACTTTTTCCAAATATCTGGAGGATAGAAGCAAGTGTTTCTTGATAATGATTTTCCTAAGATTTTAGGCGCGGAACTTTACCGTCCGCATCCCGCCTATGTCTGTGAAATGGCTGTTGAGCCTGTCGTCGTACATGACTTCACCTCACAACCCGGCCAAACAGTACAGCTTGATCGCTATAAGTTCTGGGGAACTCCTGGTACTAAAGATAGCCGTGAGCGTATTTCAGATCAGACTATTGGCACAGCTAATAGCCGTAACATCACTAAGGAAAAAGTCCTTGTGGTGCTTAAGGAATACACCGGTCCTGCGGACCCAGGTGATCCTACGCAGCCTTCTACTTTTAAGATTGCGCGTGAAACCCTTATTACTGCTCAGCGTTTGCTGCTTGATACAGGCAACCTGAACATGTTCCACCAGTCAATCGGTAGCTTGACGCTGCTTGATGACTATCGTCGTTGGCGTGACCGCGTCTTCATTGACGAACTTGCAAAAGCAGAAGCTAATGGTGCTGCCTCTACAACACAGGGTGGTTACTACTTTGCAGGTGGTAAGCAAAAAGACGCAACTGGCCGTGTTTCTTACACAGCTGCTGAATATGCTGATCAAGTGCAACAGTTCTCTGTTCGTACTGACCTGTTAGAAACAGTTAAGGATTTACGTAAGCGCAACGTACCTACGTTCACCGATGGTCTGTATCGCTGTATTTGCGATCCTACCTTCATGCTTCACTTACGTCGTGACCCCGACTTCCGTGAGATTGCACGTTACGCAGGTAATCCTGGACAAGGCATGTACATGGCTAACCCCATGATGCCTAACAACTCCAGTTTCTACATGGGACCACAGGCTGGACAAGGTTATTTCCTTGCAGGCGAACCTGTAATGCCTACTGGCGTTCAATTTGAAGGTGTTAAATTCTTTGAATCAACCAACTTCCCGAATAAGAACGTAACTGCTTCTTTCGATGCAGGTGCTAACTACGCTTCTAAAGAAGTAGCACAAGGTTTCTTCTTCGGTCCTCAGTCCGTTGGTGTTGGTATTGGCGGTCCTAACGCTCAAGTTCTCATTAACAACAATGATGACTTCAGTCGTTTCATCATCCTGATTTGGCAACTGTATGCTGGTTTTGAAATCTTGAACAAAGATTTCATCACAAATGCTTTCAGCTTCGTCCAAGACGACGGCTCTGTCTGATAAAAATAAAACTCAACATTATTTTGGAGTGATAAATGTCTTATTTGTCTGCTAAGAAGATCTACCCAGGTAACTTCAACGAACCTCTTAATGGTTGGTACAAGAATATTGATACCAACGATAGTGGCTCTAACGATGCTTCCAACGGTGGACCTACCTCAGTTCTTGCTAACCCCGGTTGGCAGTTCTATCAGTTACGTGGTTATGTGCCCGTAACAGCAACAGGCTACACGTCAACAGCTAGTGTCATTATTCCTTCACCTTATAGGAATGATGATACCCGTACTGACATCACAGGAATGGTAGTTTCAGCTGATACTACCCGTCCTTCATATGTTTACCGCACAAACATTTCCGTAGCCAAAGGCTGGGGAGATGGTCGTGTTGCAGAAAGCGGCCTGGTAACCTCAGGTGCTACGCAAGTTATTGCATTCGGCCCTGCAGGCCCTGTCAGCACCTCTGGTGTTGTTGAAGGTGCCAATCTTACTGCCGCCTCTAATAACATCGCTGCAGGCTCTGCTGGCTATGGTTCCAACCCTTTCCAAAACATCACAGGTATTTTGGCTAAGGAATGGCTGTACGAAGAGCTAACTACTGATACTACTTTTGATGTTTATTCAAAAGCAACTACTAATGCAACAGCATTAAACGGTGGTTTTGCTTTACATGCAGATGACGTAGCAGCTAAACGTACGGGTTACATCCTTGTTGAAGTTTGTTACATTCGTCCTGATGTGGCAGTAGCTTACTCCGATATGGAGCAGTATCTCCCTAATCGCATCGTTAGCTGATAATTAATGTAAGATAGGACCAGAGATTCAATCTGGTCCTTATGCTTTATCAGCACGTAAAAACAGGAGCGCGAGTTAAAGTTGTTAGTGAGTGGGATGATGGCGAATGGTTCATGATCGAAGATCAGGACGGTCGCGTATTTACCGCTTATAAAACAGAAGTTGTTCCAGACGAAAAAGCAACCAAAAAGGTTCAAACGCTTCAAGTTAAGGATGCAGCTTCTAAAGAAGAAATTCGTAAGTTCCCTCCCGAAACACGTTTAAACATTAATGGGGCAACCGCTCAAATGATTGCGGATCACATTAAAGGGATTGGTTTAAAGACTGCACGAGAAATTAAAGATCTACAGCTTTCTTTATCGGGTGAACGATTTCACAGTCTGGAACAGTTAAAACAAATCAAACGTGTTGATTGGGAGTCTGTTTTTGCGGCTGACTTAGTTAGAGTTTAATAAAAGCCCTTCGGGGCTTTTTTTATTAATGCAGATTATAATAACAAAATACGACGGCATACAGTGCAACTATCTGATTTTAATAAAAGTCGTGTTCGATATCATTTGGGATACTACGTTGTTAGTGTTCCAGCAGGTGACTATGCACGCTTGGAAGAGTCTTTGAACTCTGTTCCTGATGCAGTCTTTCATGACAAAATTATTCTTCAGATTGGTCGTTGTGAAGCTGCAGAGAAAAAAACACAGCTAGCTTCATTTGAAGATAAATTCCAAGTTCCTAGTACACGAGTTGAAGGCATCATTGGTGATGTTGATCGAACAATTCGTTCAAGTAGTATTAAAGAAGCTTTAAAGCTTTGGGACGAAGTATATATGTACGAGACAAATCGTCTCGCACAGATTCTTTACGTTCCTAACTACAAGGATCCCATGCAAGCTCGCTATCGCTATGAGCGATCAGGAGCTGAATTTATCCAAGCACTTCCAGGGCCAGCTGATACAGCAATCGGTGCCAACCTTTATCTTCACACCACGACTAGATAATCATGACTTCTTCTTATAATCCCATGGGCTTTGGTATGGAACGTTATGGTGGAGTTAATCCAGCAGCCATTGTTAGTCGTTCTGCACCTAAAACAGTTATACAACAAGGTGGTAAAACAGTATTAAGACAAGGGGCAGGAAGACTTCTTGGTCCTCTAGCCAACACAGCTGTTGGCGGATATGAAATGTATAACGCAGCACAACAAGGAAGAGATCCTTATCGTCAACTTGCCAAGACGGCAACTGAAATGGCAGCAGGTGGTTTAGCTGTAGGTGCAGGGGCATTAGTTGGTGTGCCTACTACAGGGCCTTTAGGTGTTGCTGCTTCTTTGGGATTATATACACCAGCTTCACTAGGTGCAGGTGTAGCATTTGATCAAATGTTTCCTGAGCAAGTAAAAGAAAGTGATACTGTATATGGAAAAAGAACTCCCGGTACTTTCAAAGTAGTTGACGGTAAACCACAATTTGTACCTGGACAAGATTTTGTAGGACCAGTACCGCAACCTCGTACTGGTAAAGGTGGTTTTGTAGTTGTACCTAAATCAGAAGGTGGAGGGCTTCGTTGGGATCCTGATTTTGATCAGTCTTCTATTTATACCCAAACCTCTTTACCTCCTTCACAATCTTTACCTCCCTCTCCTGAGCAAATAGTTGAACAAACTCCTATAGAAAAACAACTTGTTCAATACGAGCAAGGACGTGGTGCCGCCAAAACACAAGCAGAAATGAACTATGTACGTGATCAAGGACTAGCTATTCATAAAGCACACAACCCTCAGCTATACAGCAGCTTCCGAACACCTATGGCATCAGATCGTACTTTTAATCCTTTGATGGCTAATACGTTTCCTGATATGTATCCACAAAGCCGTGAAGCTTTCATCAAAGAGGGTGGAGTACAAATGCCACAATCAATGAATAACATTGATGCTCGTACTGAAGTCATTCAAGGTAACAGAACAGAAGGTGAGCAAAGAGCTGAAAGATTAACTGAAGGATATAAAGCGCAAGAATTTTTCCAACGTTTCTTAAAAATGAAAGCAGAAGAAGAGAAAAAATGACAACAGCACTAAGCAAAAGAAAATTAGCCGGACTTTTATTAGAAGGTGGTTTTACAGAACAACAAGTTCCTGCCATGTTAGAGATTGCCAAACGGGAATCTTCGTTAAATCCACTAGCTTTAAATCCTAATGCTGATACAGGAGATTTAAGTTATGGGCTATTCCAAATCAACATGCTTGGGGGAATGGGTCCAGAACGTAGAAAAGCCTTGGGGTTAAAATCTAACGAAGAATTATATGATCCTGTTACAAATGTAAGAGCAGCAAAGTACATTTATGATCTGCAAGGTCCAGGGGCATGGTCTGTTTATAACGCTAAAGATCCTGCGTTTACTAATTTAAACTTTGAGGACTCAAATAAACAAGAAAATATTTACAACATTAGTGTAGAAGCACCTAAAAAAGAACCTAAAAAGAAAACAGATCCATTTGAACAACTGTTACTAGGGCCATTGTTTCGAGGTCTTGATACTAATCCTGCTGCTACTGCTAGTCCTTTCCAAGGCATGCTTGAAAAAATCACGAGAGAACAGGCATCAGACTTAATTCAAAGCTATCAACAAGGTTATGGTAGATTTTATTAATAGTAGGATAAAATAGATAGATAAGATTACAAAGTAAATGACAGCTACCAATACAAATAAGCAACCTGTCTTTGTTGATCGTCCT
>Ga0209535_1003007_pt1 | contig 10907 bp, 6 predicted proteins | sample LinPmetageLP28_FD_184041 | JGI IMG/M metagenome (GOLD analysis project Ga0209535, IMG submission 184041) | Marine viral communities from the Pacific Ocean - LP-28 (SPAdes) (version 2) | ecosystem: Environmental > Aquatic > Marine > Oceanic | place: Pacific Ocean | collected 2009-08-22
CAGACACCCCAGAAGCGGTAAATTGGTGTGAGGCCAACTTACCAGTAACACCTTTTAAAGTAGCAACAGGCAAAGGTGTCCACTATTATTATAACAATCCAGAAAACTTTACTACTTGGGTTGCCAAGCGAACAGAAGGATATGATCCAGCTAAGCTGATTGATATCAGAGGAGTGGGTGGCTTGATTGTTGCTCCGCATAACACTCATGCAACAGGAGCCATATATACACCTACAATAATTCCAGAGTGGGATCTAAACGATATTGAGGACTTGCCTAACCTTACCCAAGAGTTATGGGTAAAAGTTACTGGCGTTGATAAACTTAATGGCAAACCAATTGCTACTCCATTATCCATACAAGGTATTTCAGAGGGCGGTCGTAACGATCAAGCGGCTAGACTTGCAGGCTACTTAATAGCCAAAGGTTTAAATACAGATTTTACAGAGTTTTTTGTCCAGTCTTGGAACGAGCAAAACACTCCGCCCTTATCAGCAAGTGAGATATCTACAACAGTTAATTCTGTGCAGAAAACTCACGATAGAAAAAATCAACAAGCACCTGCTTACATATCAACAACAAGAACAGTCAAAGAACCAGTCAATCTTTACTCTCCTCCTGGTGTATTAAAAGACATTTACGAATACTCAGAAAAGATAGCGCACATATCTCAACCTGCTATTAGCATGCAAGCAGCATTATCTTTGGGTTCAGTAGCCTTGGGTAGGATGTATAGAACCAATATGAATAACTTTTCATCTTTGTTTTTTATGTGTATTGCCAAGTCGGGCCAAGGCAAAGAAAATGTTAAGACAGTTGTTGAAACCATTTTAGATCATGCTGACCATAGCGATCTTATGGCAGGAGACGGCTATACCTCAAGTGGAGCTATCTACAGCTTACTTAGATACAAACCAACTCATATAACTGTAATGGATGAGTTTGGTAAAAGATTGGAAAGCATATCTAAGTCGTCCAACTCCAACAAAGAAGATGCGTTACAGATTCTTATGGAGACTTGGGGCAGATGCCATGGTGTCCTAAGACCAGATAACTATTCAATGATGACTCTAACCAACAAGCAACAAAAAGAAGTCTTAGATAGATCTACGATGAAGCCTGCAATTACTTTGGTTGGTATGAGTGTGCCTAAAAACTTTTATGGCGCTCTATCAACGGGTCGTATTGTTGACGGCTTCCTCAATAGATTTATTGTTGTTGAATCGCATGTGCCAAGAACAGTTGGCAAAATGGTGGCTTTTGTTGAACCGCCGCAATCAACTTACGATTGGGTTTCGCATGTTAGACAGGTTGACAATGAAATGGAGCAAATATCTAGAGACAACGCTGAAATGGATTTTAAGCAAAGGGTTATAAAGTTTGACGATGATTCTAACGCCTTGCTTGACAGCTTGGCTTATAGACTTGTTGAGCAACAAAACTCTCTGGAAAAGGAAGGTCTAGAAGTTTTATTGTCTCGAACTAGAGAAAAAGCCATGCGTCTTGCTTTGATCGGAGCTCTTGCTGACGATAGGAGAACCAAAGTTATTAAAGGCGATATAACTCAATGGGCGATAGATTATGTTTATTACTACGATCAACTGCTAATAGAAAATTGTAAAGATAAAGTTGCAGGTTCTGAAATGGAAGGTCGTATCAAACAGATACTTAGCTTTATTAGATCGCAAGGCGATTGGGGTATAAGTAAGCGTGATATTGATCGACGTGAAATATTCAGATCAATGAAGTCGTATGAAGTCAAAGAGATTATAGAACGACTTAAAAACTCAGGGGAGATACAAGAAAAAGATTTAAGAGCAAAAGGAACTGGGCGGCCAACAAAACGTATTGTTGCGATTGATCCAGAATTTTTCAATGAAGATTGATAAGTACGCAATGCGAGAAACTATAAGTGACGTAGGCGTAGGCTTTTTGCTGGCCTTTCCTATATCACTTACGGTATTGAATATCTGCAATTATTTTAACGCTTCTATCTTGGCAACATCTGTTGCGCAAACATTTGTCTTTACCATCTTTGCCATACTCAGAAAATATTACATACGCGTTACATTTAAAAAGGGAGAAAAAAATGGATAAGCCAAAACCAGTAATGGAAAATATTAATGACCAAAAACGTGAAGAACGTGTCGCTGGTTTTATTGAAGGCCTATGGAATGTTAGATGCCATAAACTACCAGTAAGCTACGGCTTGGACTATTGGTGTGAATCCAAAGAAGTTTCTTTTTGGTTGGAAGTAAAATGCAGAACATTTGATATTAGCAAGTATGATACTTTGCTGCTTTCGGCTAGTAAACTAAGAATGGGCTCTGCCCTATCTTTAGCTACCAACCAACCATTTGTAATTGTGTATGCAATGACAGACAGCGTTTACAGTCATACCTGGAAAAAAGATTATGTCTACGATGTTAGGTTTGGAACAATAGCAGAACCTATTTACGAAGAAGATTCAGAACCATACATTCATTTTGGTAAAGATGAATTAGAATGTTTATCCCCTCATCCTTTGGGCTTTGACAGAGAAGAAATGGGATTGGTAAACAATTATAAAAAAGATAAATAAAGGAGAGAAAAATGCCGATTAACTCAAGGACCAAGGGGGCTACGTTTGAAAGAGAGGTGGCTAAAATATTAAATGATTTTTTTGAATCTGAGGGTATTGATTACGTTTGCAAGCGTAACTTAGACCAATATCAATCTAAAGATCTATGCGATATAAACATCCCTCATCACGCCGTAGAGTGTAAGTTTTACAAAGAGGGAGACTGGTATCAACAAGGATGGTGGGATCAAGTCTGTAAGTCTACAGGTGGCCGTATCCCTGTTTTAATTTTTAAATACAACCGCAAGCCTATTCGGGTATGCGTTCCTTTGTATGCAATTAATTCTGGGTGGGAAAAAGATGACAACAAGGTAACAGTTATGCCAATGAAAGAATGGTTGGAAGTGTTAAGAAAAAACTGGGATCTTTATTTAGCTAAAGATTAACCAAGTCTTTTTCTGGCAATATCCATATTAGCTGGATTGTTGCCTATAAGACTTTGGCTTATTGTCGCAGATGGCGGCGGGTTTACAGGTTGAACTTTTGGTAAATCAACCGAAGTATTTAAGTTTCTTTGTTTAAATTGTTGGCTAGCGCTGTCTGATATATTAGAAATGGTTGAAAGAATATCGTCAAATGCTCCCTCAGTCTCTTGTCCTGCTTCTGTTTGTCTTGCCTCATCTAAGCCAGACTGTACCTGTGCTTTGGTTTGCTCAATTCCTTTTGAGGTTTGTAAGGATATTTCCCTAACTCCGCTAAGCCTTGCAAATCTTTCTGTAAATCTAAAGACTTGTCCAATTGAATTTTTGTCTGTTTTTGCTAATAAACTTACAATTCTAGGATTTGAAAACAAAGCTTTATAGAAACCCATTGCCGCAATCGTTGGCCAGAGAGCAACATTAAATGCGTTAATAGCTAAAGCGCCAGCAATCAAAGTACCTGCACCGCCACCAGAATCTGCTGATACATTTGATCTTAAAAGTCTTGTGTAGTTTTTTAAACCTTGGGTAACATCTTTGCCAAACATTGCTTCCAATGTTTCCGTATCATACATTTTTAAGGCTCTTTCTAAATTACCTGGCTTGAAAACGTCATTTAATTTTGTCGTACCTGTTTGAACTGTATCTTTTAATATTTGTTCTAAAGCTTGTTCTTGTATTTCTATAAAAGCATCATCGCTAACCAATTCTTTAACTCTTAATATATCTGCTGAAGATTTTGGTCTAAAAACTATTTTTGCAATTTCTTCTGGAGATGCTGTTTCAATTCTTGCAAACATGTTTGTAGCTTTCATAGATTCTTGTTGAGCGCTGTTTGCTGCTTTAGCTTTAATGGCATCTAAAAATTTCATAACTCCTACACCCACGCCATCAGGACTCATGCTTTCTATATTTTTTATTTTTCCGCTAATTTGTCCTGCAAGTACAGATAGTTCGTCTGCGGTTAAACTAGGTTTTAATTTAACAAAATCTTCCATTGTTCTGAAAAATTCTGTAGATCTATTTCCCAATAATGGGGCAAGCCTTTCTTTGTTTTTTAAAATTTTATTAGCGAATACCGCTGGATTAAGGCGCCCAGTAAGAGAATCTTGAATTGAATCTTGCGCTGTTTCTCTAATATATTTTCTTAAAAAAGAATACAAAATTGGACCTCGTTCATTTTCTGGAATTGCTTGAACCAATCTTTTCATATCTCCAACATCAACATCTTTTTGAAAAATTAATTTATAAATATCATCAGGAGCAACGGCTTCGCTGTTCATTATTTTTTGCGTAAGAGCTTTGTCAAAAGGTTTATGCCGTTGGTAATAAGCTGCATTAGCGTCTGAAAGTTTTGTTTTTATTGATTTTAAATCTTTTATTTGTTGTTTAGTTAAAGGCTCTCCACTAAATTCAGGTTTTAAGAAAGGAGCAGAGGGACCCAAAGGCGTTGGTTCTGATGCGTTTTTAAGTTTTATTCTTCTGGCGGATGTTAAAAGTTTATCTGGTAAGTTTTTTATTTTTTCATCAAGCAAATCCATAAGTGAGTTTGGAACATTATTTTTAAACTTTCCACCAGACATACCTAAAACAAGAGTCTTTCCTTTTAGCTGACTTCTTATGTTTATAAGCTGAGTTAAGGTAAGCCCTCTTTCAGGGTCGCCTCCTCTTGCTTTTAGCTGATCTCTTATATTTAAAATTAATTTTCCAACAGGGCCATCCACTTCAAAAATTCCTGCGTTATCTTCTATAACCTCATCTATATATCTAACAATATCATCTGTTTCAATTTTAAAATCTGGATCTATATCTTTTATTTTTTTAAAAATGTCATCGTACGTTACTTTAAAATCGGCTTGCATTGTTTTATAAGCGTTTGCAACAGTTTGTTGTATGTTGTCCCCAAGCGCTTCTTTTCCCATTAAAGAGGCGTTGCTAAATCCTCCGCTTTCTTCAGCCAAATCAATCATAATTTCGTCAATTTGTTTTGTTATGGCTTCGTCTGCTTGTTTTAATTCAATTTTTTTAGCTTTAACTTCTGCAATTGTTTTGGAATCAGCGCCATCAAACTTTGACAAACTATTTAATTTAGCTCGTTTATCGGCAACCAATCTTTTAAGTTTGTTTAACTCAGATAAATTGTAGTTAATAATAGATGCTTCTCTGCCTTTTTTTCCAAAGATAGTTTCTCCAGCGGCTTGCATTCTTCCTGGGATAGCTCTTGCCATTGCGTTTTGACTTGGTACGGCCCCAACGGCGTAACGCTCTACCTTACCTTCTTTAAATGCTTTTTTTATTTCTTTTTCTGTTGCTTGTCTACCGAGGCTATCATCAAGTTTTAATACGTCATCAAGACTGTATCTATTTGTTTGAATCCAAATATCTCTAATTGTTTCTGTTGGGGCCTTTCTTCCTAAGACTGCTCCAAAAGCTTTGCCAACAAATTCACCAAGACCTTGACCTGCAAACCCAACACCAAATTCAAACTTTAATAAGTCTGCGGTTTCACCTACATCTTTTTCTCTAAATTCTTGAAACTCATCCAAGGCCTCTTCTGCTCCTTTACCACCAGCTGCTCCCAAGCCACTTGCAATAGCGTTTCTTAACATGGGTGTTTTAAAAAAAGAACTTAGACCTTTTATTACTCTGCCCTGGGGCGTTAACGCTGCTATAGCTCCAAAAATAGGTCCAACGGCTCCAGCAAAATCTGCATAATCTCCAGCAGAGCCAAATTTATTTTCTTCTATAACAACACTTTTTTGCATGGGTTTTTCCCAATCAAGCAATCCTCTATCAATTAGAACCTGCTGGCCTTCTGGGGTAATGGCTAAATCGCCTTTGGTTGTGTAGTTAAAACCATCGTCTCCTACTCCCGAAGCTGACCTAAGAACATTTTCTTTTTCTTCTTTTTTTTCTTGTCTTGCAAGTAACGCTCTTAAACTTGGAACATTAATGCCTGTTTCATAATCAAAATATTGTTTATCAAAAAGAGGAGAGGCTTCACGCTTCATTATTTCTGTTTTTAAAATAGCTTCAGCCTCTTGAACAGAATTGGCTTGAATGGGTACAGTTAAATCATCTGTTAGTTGAAACTTGTAAGTTGGCACTAGCCACCTCCAAATACGTTTTTACCTCTATAATCTACAGTAATAACAGCTCCCTGAATAGGATCCATTGTAGAAAAATCAGATGGGTTAGCATTTAGTATTTGATTTACCATAGCTTGATATGGTGCAATTGTTCTAATTCCAGTTGCTCCGTAAGCGTTATCGTTTATTATTCCGTAGTTTGTTCTGATAGCTCTTTGTTTGTCTGCGTTGCTGTCCATCAAACTTCTTCTAGCTCCTCTTAATTTTTTAAGGATTTCTGATGGCTCATCTGTTAGAGTTAATTCTCCAAAAACTCTATCAACAATTTCTCTGTCTAGGTTGGAAATAGTTCTGCCTGACTCGTTTAATATATCTCTAATGCTTCTTTGTTTTACTTGTTCAATATAATTTTGAATTTTTGTTGCATCTGAAACTTCGCCGTCTATATTAAAAAATGCTTTTCCTTGATCTGCAAATCTTGATATTCTTCCTTGCAATCCAGTAACTTTAACATTTTTATCTACAGCTTCTTCAAAAAGAGCAATAGCATCATTCATAATTCCAATTGACGCTCTGCTTCCCTCAAAGTCTTTAATATTTGTGCTCATTTCGGTAGTCATTTTATTAAGACTTACAAGATCAGATGGCTTTAATGTTCCTTCTGCTCCTGCTTTTATTCTTTCTAATTCAGCTTCTCTGTCTGCTTTTAAAGCTTCTTGTTCTCTTAAATCTCTTTCTTGAGAACCCAAGGCTGTACCAGCTACTAAGCCTGAAGCAACATCATCTGCTCCAGATAGTCCAAGTCCCAAGTTTCTAATAAAGTTTACGAATTTTGGATCGGAGAAAAATGAACCTTCATTCATTTGAACTCTTTCTCTTTCATCTCTTTCGGCTTGACCAATATCGCTTGTATCTGGAATGTCAGCATCTAGCTTATCCATTACGTTTGGATCAAAGAAATTTATTTTATCTGGATCTGCATCTTCTGTTGTTGTTGGAAGATTTTCAACTCTTAAAATTTCATCAGTAGTTAAAGTTTCGTAATCTGCTTTGGTTATCTCTTCTCCGTCTAACGTTCCTACAATTTTATCTTTGTCTTCAACTACGCCTGTTTCTTTTTTTGTTTGGCTAGAAACTGAATCTATATCTCCTTGTAAGTCGCCTGCAACAACGGGCGGAACATACTTTGCTCCAGGTATTTGCAAGAGTCTTGTTAGTCCAAGCTCCTCTCTAGAAATTGATAGGTCTGGAACAAAATCTAATGCTGCTTGTTTTCCTTTAGCTCCTCCAGAAAACTCACCTATTAAACCAGCTATTCCTCTAATTGGATATTCTAACAAATTTCCAGCGCCTCTAAGTACATCTTGAGCTGCGGAACCAAAATCTTCAGGGCTTGTAAATGTGCCTCTTCTTTCTTGAAAAGATTGCCCTCCACTTGCCCTTTCGCTGGCTCTAAATGGCTCGTCTGTTTTGACAAAATTTTCTAAAGCAGCCTCAACATCTGGACTAAATTCAAAGTTTTTATTGTTAATAATCGGATACAAAGTCATTCCGTCTAAAGTTCTATTTTCTACCATTTCAAGAAAATTAGGTGGTAATTGATATTCGCTGTTTGTTGACTTGTCTCTTATTGTTAAAGTTTTTCCAGATACAGTTCCTCCAGGAGAAACTTGTACAGATTCAATTTCACTTTCTGATGGAAGCTCAGATGGCTCACCCATTTTTTCAACGGCTTGTAAATTTGCAAGCTCTTCTTCAATGCTTGAATCAACAGTATTTGATGGTAATTGAGATCTTAAAGATTCAATTTCTCTATCTAACGCTTGTAATTCAGGAACGTCTCCTGAAGGAAATCCAAGCTCTGCTAAAATTCTATTTTTTTCTTCTATTAAATTTTGTATTTTTGCATTTACAATGTCGTTAGAAAGACTTGGATCAGCATTGGTTGGACGTTCGGGTCTATCAACACCCATGTAATTTCCCTCAAACATTCCTCCAGGAGAAACCATTACCTCTTCTGCTTTTAAAACACCTGGCATGTTTGGCATACCTGGAGGATTCATTTGTCCAGGCTGTAAACTTCCAGTTGGAGAACCAGTTACAATTGTTTCAAAAATTGATGGGTCTTGACCTAAACTTAAATTAGGAACTGGGCTGTTAGGCCCTGGAACTCCAGGATTTACAACTCCACCTTGTATTCTAGCTATTTCTTCAATTAATCCGTAGGGAGCTTCTGGAAGAGCAGCTTTTATTTCAGCTGGATTATATCCTTGAGAAACGTAATAACCGATAAGCGCTGGAGAGAAACTTTTGTTAGCAACATCTCCGTTAGCAAACATTTTTCTTTGTAATACATTCATTATATTAATTACCCTCTTGGCATGTAATTTATTTGCCCAGGTTTGTAAGGGTTAGGAGCAAATGGGTCGTAAGGGTTTGGCATGCTGCCACCTATATTAATAGGAGGGGGCGTTACTCCATACGTGCTTCCGTAACTTCCTTGATTGAATGAATTCTGTATAGCGCTTTGATTAAAACCTGGATTTACTTGCGGTTGATAATTAAAAACTGGTCCAGTAGCTTGATTCTGAGGAGGTGTGTATCCAGGTATGGGAGGCAAGTAAGAGCCTTGGTTAAATGCTGTTTGCGTATCCACCTGTCCAGTTGATGCTGGCGGGGCAAATATGCCTCCGCTTAGAATTTGATTTTGACCAGCTTCGGTTGATGGATCAAATTGATTTTGTCCTGGTCCGTAAGATTTTCCTCCAGGCATCAACGTATAATCTTGTGCAGGTTGTGTTTGTGAGCTTTGGTTATTTCCTTGGCTTTGGCCTTGTCCTTGTCCTTGAGGCTGTCCTTGATTGCCACCCTGGAATTGACTGTAAGTATTAAAAGCTGCTGCCAAACCTTCTCTCATCGGATCTCTAGGCATACCATATTGTTTATTAATCATTGTTTTACTGCCTTGATACTGAGGAGCAAAACCTTGAATAAACTGAGCGGCTTTTAAGGGAGCATCTCTTGTTGCTTGTTGTTGATTATATAAATTGTTCAGTCTTGCTTGTTCTAGGCTTCTTTCAGTTGCCCCAAGAGACGTTAAGGTTCCAATATCTTCTTCTCTCAATCTTTGTTGAGTTGCGCCTAAAGCACCTAAATCTGAACCGTACCCTGCTAATTGAGATCCAATACCCGCAATACCAGTACCTACGCCTGATATATCCCCAGCTAGCTGTCTAGCAGCTGATGATCTATTTTGACCTAACCCAAGCAAGTCTTGAGCATATTGTCTTTGAGCGTCAGATCCTTGTTTGCCAAATCCAGCCTCTAGCTGAGAGCCTCTTTGAGCCGCTGATCTTCGGTTTTCTAATTCTTGCAAAGCTCTGTCTTGAGCGGTATTAAATCCGCCAGATCTAATTTTGCTTAACACGTCGCCTAGACCTCGGCCTAAAGATTCTTGTCTTTCTTGAGCTGTTAGTCTAGCTCTTGAACCAAACGCTGATTCGCCACCTCGAGAAATATCGGATGCCCTTTGTTGGATGTCCTGCATTTCCCCAGCTTTTAAAACGTCTTGAATTGTTTGGTCAACCACCTGTTGCTCAAATGGATTGTAGAACTGGCCTGCCATTCTTGGATCGTAGCCTTGTAAAGATTGACTAAGAAGCTGTCTAGCTGATGGGCCGCCGTATCCCAAACTACCAAAAAGACCAGTTAAGCCTGAGCCTAATTGTCCTTCGGCTTGTCCAAAGTAAGGTTGTTGCATGCCGTAAGCGGCTCTATAACCGCCTAAAGATTCATCTAGTAAGCCTCTTTGCGTACCTAAATCAGATATGCCTTGATTAATTAAACTTTCTTGTCTGTCTAAAAATGGTTGATAAGAACCAATTCCTTGTTGAGCTAACTGTCTTGCTTGTTGCTCTTGCGCAGATAATCCTGCTGTTCCTTGTAAAATAGCAGGCTGATCTAAATAAGATTTTTGAGCAGCTCTTGTTGCTTGATTAATTAATCCTGGAGTATCAGTAGAGCCAAAGTACAGTTCTCTTAAAGCGGGATCAGATATAACCTCATCTCTTGTTATTGAGCCTAAAACTGGATCTAATGGTGTAGCCATTATATTGCCTCAAAAATATTCATTAACTCGCGCATGTTTTTTACACCCACTTCGCGTGAAGCGCTACCACCTTTTATGAGCTCAATACCAGATTTGGTTTTATTAAGGTCAAATGCGCCTGCGCCACGTGTAGCTTTTGCAGTCATTACAAACTCGCCGTCGCTTAGCATTGCGGGTATATCATCTGAAGTACCAGTACCTGGCCCAGCTGATTCTCCACCTTCGCGCATATCAAGCTCGCCGACCATAGCCAAGCCACCTTGATTAAAATATTGTCTAGCCTCACCGCCAAGGCCAAAGTCCAAAGATGCGGGTGCAGGAGCTAAACCAAAGTCTTCTCTGCTACCGCCTGTTCCTAAGTTTTGAGCCATTTGGTATCTACCCAATTGATCCATTGTTACTTTAGGGGTTTCTGACAAACCGCCAGATCTTCTTTTTGCTGCGTCGTAAGTAACTTTTCCCATTAAGGCTGCTAGTCCAGCAGCTCCCATATTACCACCAAACATACTTCCACCGCCGCCACCACCGCCTGGAAAAATTCCTCTTATTCCGTCTTCAATACCTTTAATAGCTCCAGGAGTTTTTTGACCAAAAAAACTGCCGCCGCTAGCTTGTCTTACTTTTTCAACTTCAGCGTTGTATGCGATATCACCTTGAGATTTTAAAGCAGC
>Ga0209535_1003008_pt1 | contig 10902 bp, 6 predicted proteins | sample LinPmetageLP28_FD_184041 | JGI IMG/M metagenome (GOLD analysis project Ga0209535, IMG submission 184041) | Marine viral communities from the Pacific Ocean - LP-28 (SPAdes) (version 2) | ecosystem: Environmental > Aquatic > Marine > Oceanic | place: Pacific Ocean | collected 2009-08-22
GGGCGACTATGACCACTGGCAATATGAAACGACGCATTCTGGCGATGTTTTAGACCCCTTTTATTCAGCAAAGTTGAAGCCCTATATCAAACCAAATGATGTGCTATGGCTATCTGGTATGCGACCTGTACAGGCATGTCCAGACAAATGGCAGGATTACTTTTGGGAGGATGCAAAAGAATTAATGCCGACCAGTACTCCGTTTTACTAGATATATTTATTTTCCCATACATAAGACCCCCCGACAACATGTTTATATAGAATCAAAAGGATGTGATATTATGGCAAAAAACCCTCACGGATTACAACAACGGTTCATGGATAACCCTTTCTCGATTATTAATACATCAACCGACAGATGGCAAAACCGTAAGCGCAAATGGAAAGCACTTGGTATTCAATCCGAAGTAGGTCGGGATGCAAGAGCATTTAACATCAAAGAATGGATGGATGAAACCGGAGATGTTCAGGTTGCTACACAAAGCGACACTTCAATCTTTGACCCAGCCCTTTGTGAATTACTTTACACATGGTTTGTTCCTGAGGAATCACGCACCGATGGAGTGACACGACCATTAGTTCTTGACCCATTTGCAGGAGGTTCGGTTCGTGGTATAGTCGCAGCACAAATGGGCTTAGATTATGTAGGTGTGGAACTACGCCAAGAACAAGTAGATGCAAACCGTATGCAATTCGCTGACATAGGAGGAAAAGATAGTGCAAACTGCCAATGGATTCAAGGAGATTCAGACAAACGATTAGAGCAATTGGCTCGTGAACACGACTTTATGCTGACATGTCCTCCCTATGGTGATTTAGAAGTATATTCCGACGACCCAGCAGATATATCAAACATGGTTGCTCATAAATTTGATTATATGTATGCGTCTATTATGGGGAAAGCACTTGACCGTATGAACCAGAACACCTTTGTTGCGGTAGTGGTTGGTGATTATAGAGATAAATCAGGCTACCTATGTAATTTTGTTTCAAAGACAATTAAAGCATGTGAGGTGCATGGGTTTAGATTATTCAACGAGATTATACTACAAAATGTGGTAGGAACATTAGCACTTAGGGTAGCGAAACAGTGGGAAACTAACCGTAAGATTGGTAAAATGCACCAGAATGTATTGATATTCTACAATGGCGACCCAAAGAAGATGAAAGACCATTGGCATAACATGAACATGGTTAAACTTCGCACACTAGCCGAATGGCTATGAGCAAATGTTTATAAGGGTATTAATATATAGGTGATAACATGGCAAAGATACAAGTGCTAAATAATGGGGAATCTGTTTCCCTCGACCTACCTAAAGAACTGAACATTGGTGATGAAGTAACACTCACCAGCGATAGTGGTGATGTGCTACTAAAACTCGAAGCGCAATTAGTAAACCAGGAAAAACTATATCGTGATAAACAATGGTTAGAAGAAAACTATGTTAAAAATGAAATGACAATGGAACAGATTGGTAAAATGTTTGCAGTTTCGCCAATGACCATCTGCACATGGTTGGAAAAGTTCGGTATTGAAACCCGTTCTCGTGGCCGTAGGTCATAAGACTAGCGTTAGACATATTTATATACTAACAACCCTAATCTAATATTGATGATAATAGAGCGAAATGGGTTGCGTGGTGTATTAGTAAGACACCGTGATGATGACGGTAATAGAGTTGAAACTAAAATCAAAGACTATTACCCATTTGGCTTCTTACTAGATGGTGACGCACAACGCATTCCTGCTTATTCTAAAGAATCAGGTTATCGTGGTGTCTATGGTGAATCACTAACTAAGGTAGTTATGGGCGACCCAGCAGAAATAGGCAAACTAAAAGATAAATTCAGTCAAACATGGGAATGCAATATCCCTTGGTCTAATCGTGCTTTGTCGCTACATGTTAAGGACAATGGCAAAATACCTAACTACGAACACCGTGTCTGGTATTGGGATATGGAGTGGACTACCGATAGTGAAATGATTACCGTTATAAGTGTGTATGATAATTTCAAAGATACGATGTGGACTTGGGCGTTAGACCCAGAACAATCCAATGCTGGAACACTAGATACACTTGAGTTTATAAATCACCCATACAAACTTTCCTCCAAAAAAATTACAGGCGCACCCACTCTACTATTCGCAAACGAGTATGATATGTTGGTTCACTTTGTTACACACATGAAGAAATGCGACCCCGATATACTAACCGGCTGGAATGTAGTCAATGCGGATTGTAGAGTACTAATTGAACGATGTAAGAAAAACAACATAGACCCCAAAAGGTTATGTGGTGGCTCATCAAAGATTATTAGGTATGATTACAAAGATTGGTCTCAGCCTATCGGTGGTAGATTGGTCATAGATTTAATGCTCGCAGTATCCCGATTGTGGCAAATCAAAAATGGAGCACTACCAAACAAAAGATTAGATACGGTTGCACAAGTAATTCTAAATGATAAAAAACTACCACTTGATGACGGCCATAATACATATTACTCCGATTTCCACACATACATTGATTACAACATACAAGATGTAGAATTGTTACCTCGACTAGACAAAGCAGTAAATGCTATCAATCATCATCTTGCTATACAGCATATCGTTCAGTGCGACATCCAGACCACCCCCTTTGTTACTCGGTTGTTTACATGCCTAACAATCAATGACCCCGAGGTAGATTGGCAAATACCCTCTAGACCACAGTTCGCTAAAGTAGATTACGAAGGTGCTGACATCATGCAACCCAAAAAGGGTGTCTATCAGAATGTGGCGATTATGGATATTAAAGCCATGTATCACTCAAATGCAGCACTACACAATATATCATGGGAAACACTTACTCCTAATGGCGAAGATTGCGGTAATGGTAGTTGCTTCCATAAAAATAGTAGAGGTCATTTGGTTAGACAGATGGATAGGATGACAGAACTTAGAAACGAATACAAAACACTTATGAAAGAAGCAAAAACCGACGATGAACACTCTATGTATGATGCTATGCAATACGCTACTAAATCCCTTGTTGCGTCAATGTATGGTGCAGCCGGTGATTCTAAGTATGGTTTGTATCACCCCGATGTGGCAGCAGCAATTACTTTTACCTCTAGACAAACACTACATCGACTACGAGATGAATGTGAAAAAAGAAACATGGGGGTTATCTATGGTCACACCGATTCAGTCTTTGTTCTATGCCCAAGCCCAGAACACGGTATGATGCACATCAACAACATTAACCAAGACATGCACCCCATAGAAACTGAATTTGAAAAGTGGTGCCAATCAGTTGTTATCATGGCAAAGAATCGCTATGCTGGTCTAACATCGTGGACTGATGGCGAGCACCATGAACCTAAGTTATATGTAAAGGGTATAGAGATGAAACAAACACGATTACCTTCTATGATGAAAAAGGTCATGGAATATATGTTGACCTCGCTACTATATGATGTGCCTGAATTACAAATAACAGATGTATTAGTTGGTATGGTTGATAGTGTAATTAAGAAAACCGTTGACCCCATAGATTTGTGCATACAAGCAAGGCTACAACAAAACCTTGATGAATACAAAGTGTTGGGCGAGTCTAGAGCAGGTGCAGCGTGGGCTAACAAAAAACTGGGTAAAGGTTATCGCAAGGGTGATAACTTTTTGTCAACCATAGCGACAACCGGAGACTATATTGCATTTGATGACCCCAAAGATATAGAGGGAATTGTTGAAATAGGCTACCGCAACATAGCGGAGAAGTTTATTGTTGCTAAAGTAAAGCCATACTATGAAGTTGCTAACTTTGATATTCAACCAATAATTAATGCTCTAAACGGTGTCGGAGCGGTTGATTGGTTATAAGTATGTGTATAGTCATCTTTATATAGCATAACCGTGATATAGTATTATGACCCAACCCCTAACATACAACCCGCATGAGATAACCGAAGACAAACATCTAAAGATTAGTAAATCCTCATTCATGTTATACAACATGTGTCCTCGCAAATATTGGTGGAATTACATAGGACTCCCAGATGTTAGACCGCCACCATCTGATGCTATGATTCGTGGTTCAAAGATTCACCGAGTTATGGAGCCTCTAATCGTTGCACCCAATGACCCGAAGGTTCAAAAAGAAACTATCAAAATCGCTAAAGAAGAAGATGTTGATGAGGATATAGGTTTTGTTGTGATGTCAGATTTGTTAGTGATGTTAGAGGAAAAGATTGGTAAATATGAATTACTAATGGCCGAGCAAAAGATTACCGTTTACGATAAGCGATTAGATGTGTACTTGGTAGGGGCTATGGATGGCTTACTGCGAACCGAGGATGGTAAAATAGTATTGGTCGAATTGAAAACCGGTAACTTCAATAGTGGTAAAATGTCACGCACCCGTAGGGAGTTAGCATTCTATACATACATGTTGGAAATGACCAAGTACCCCAGACCAACACACTTTCTATACATAGCACCTGACGCTACCAATGAAAAGTTATTGATTACATTGGAAGGCCAGAAGAAAAAAGTAGTCGGAACAGGATTAACACAGGGTATGTTTGCTATGGAGCCTCTATCTTTGCGAACCGTCAATGCCTTTATGAAGGCCTATGAAAAGACGGTGGGCGAACTAAAAGCCAAGGACTTTCCTATCAAATGGAATGATTATTTTTGTACTCAGTATTGCGACTATGTTATTCAGTGTGAACCAGAGACGGTAGGTCTATGTGAAGACCCTACACAAATATGTTAATATAGTTTCACCAATGACCTATAAATATGACCGATAAACAGAATATATGTGCTGATTGTGATTCAACGAATTTCGAGTACGACAAAATGGTATTAGCATTAGGACAAGAAGGAAAGCCCCCAAAGGAAATTGTAGTGTGTAGGTGTGTTGACTGTGGAAGCGAATCGCATAATGTCATTTCCTCGTGAGATAGGACTAAAGAGAAAGCATTGTAGTTCCACTAACGAGTTCAAATCCTATGTCCGTAGGTTGCTAGGTAAATCCTCGGTCTATGTTTCCCTCTATCATTTCCGTTCAAAGCGTGAAGACAAAGATTGGAAATTCGATTACAAGACTGCCATGATAGACAAAGCATGGTGGGATTTTGACTCCGGCGAACAAAACGGTATAGAATTGGTAAAACAAGATGTTGCTAAATTATTACAGCGTTTGTCCGGTGAAGTCAGCGTAGTCGCAACGGGTCGTGGTTTTCATGTCTTCCAATTCTTTGATAGGCCGGTGACGGGTCACGAGTGGCGTGGTCATTTAAACCGCTATCAGCGTTTAGTAGCAAAAGACTTGCCAACACTAGATGGTGTAGGGCTACCGGAGAAGTTAGTTCGTGTTCCTAATACATACAATGTAAAACGAGGTCGTTGGTCTGTTTGCATCGACCCAGAAGAATTTATGGCTAATCCTGATTCTTTTACCATTCCCAAAAAGCCCGATGATAGGTCATTTTCAATATGTCCGTTTCTGGGTGCCAGAACGGGTGCAGAATCGTTTGATTTCGTGCGATGGGTGCATGACAACCCAACCCCAACAAAGGGCGCAGAATCGCACCAGAACACAAAACTTGTTATGGCGGTTGATGCCTCTACTAATGCCGGTGAAATACCCCTTCCACCGTGTATTGCTGACAACATCAACAACGAGAACCCTAACCACTTTTCACGCATGGCTTTGGTGCAACACTTATCCGAGGAAATGCGCTGGTTTGCACACCCAGACAATGTATCTAATGAACAATGGGAAACTATCGGAGATGCTATTTTCGACTACATCAAAGGTTTGAATTGGAGAGATTTCAATCCATACAAAACCAAACACGGTATCAGAACAAATATGAAATACAAACAATCACCCACATGTCGAGCATTTGAAGCTCGCAATATGTGTGAAACTAAATGTTGGAGATATGACGGAACAATATAAGTGAGAATTTATACACCCCAACATAGTATAGTGATGACGAGGAGGTAATCCTAATGGATAATAAGACAATAGATTTTTCAAAGATATGGGAATGTTTAGAATGCGGAGAACAATGGGCTGACCAAGACAAGCACTACATGTGTTTGTTCTGTGATGCTATCACAATAGAACTGGTTTGTAATACACAAGAACAGTTTCATTTGCTTAAACACCCAGAAGCAAACTGTTAAAGTGAAAGTTTGATATAGACTTAACAATGCTTCACATAGATGACCGAGAAAACCCCAAGGTTATCAATAAACTATTGATGGCACTTGGTGACAATGCTTTAGATGAAAAGGGGTTAGCCAAGGTAGATAGGCTACCCGTAGGCGATTATACTATTCCAGATTTGGGATGGGGTATGGAGGCTAAAGAAATAAATGACTTATACCATAGCATCATGGGTCATGGTCGTTCAAGAACCGTTCATGCACAACTTGTAGATTTAGCCGATAACTTTGATGTCGCATTTCTTGTAGTATATGGTAATACTCTAAAGCCCTACATCCCAGGCCGAAAACCATCAAGGCAAGAAATGGCAATACAAATAGCAAGAATGAATGCTACTATCAAGAAGTTTAAAGAAACACTTCATATTCGTCACCCTAAGATTAAATTTATGCAAGTAGAAACTATGAATGACTTCGTAGAGTGGGTAAAGACTAACCATACTCAAATGACTATACAAGGTAAACGCAACAATAATCCGTTTTTAGTTAGTGGAGTTGTTACTGAAACTGACCCTCGAATAAGAATGCTATGTGGGATTCAAGGAATTACACCTCAGATTGCCCGCCAATTATTAACTACGCATGGTAGTATCTCGAAAATACTTGATACAAAAATGACACAGAAAAAGTTAATGAAAACTCGTGGTGTTACACGCCAAAGAGCACGACTGCTAAAGCAAGCAGGAGAGTTATTTCTTTGACCGGCGTATCTCGAGTTTTTTTTGTTGTCGTAGTTTGAAGGCTTTCCACAGACCCATACCACATAGTATATAGAAAAAACATTCGGCAGCAATCGCTATAAAAAATGCATGTGGTGGTAAACAAGTTTCGTGTGCTATATCACCGCTACCTACGCTAAGACACCATTCCGTCAATTACCTCTCACCCCGTTATTCTTTAATCCTAAAAATCTATATGAATCCGACCTGCCCGAGATAGCACTACGGACAAACTTCATTTTTAGATTATTCATAACCACCGAGTTATAAACGGCTTTGTCATAACCACTATTTGCTTGACGCTTTATGGTTGCTTTAATTGTGTTTCCTTCTACATCGGCACCGTTTAACTCACAACTTAATAATGTTAATGCAAAAAATCCATTTTCACCATCAGCAGTATCGGGTGTGTATATAGGCACTAATTTACTAACTGATGCATTGGTTTCTACACACTCTAATTTTACAAGTAACGCTGCACCGTTTGCTGTACCACCCTCCATGCCGGAAATAGTAACACGACCTTCTAATACAACCTTTTTCCCTATTACATCACTCGGAACACTTGCTCGTAGCGTGTGGGAATGAACTTGTCCTAATGCACCAGCATCCTGAGTAGTGATACCAGGGAAAACCGCACCCTCACTCGAAAATACTGCGCCCCTATTTTTATCCCAAACACAGTCGATGCCATCTAGTTCTCTAGTGGTTTGTGCTGGAGCACCCTTTTTCTTTTGTCCTAATATAGAAAATTCTCCATCTTTATTACCAAACTGTCCGTGAAAGTCCATGTTTCCGGTAGCCCTTTTGATTAAGTCAGCGGTTGTATTATTTATTCCCACATTTGCTTGTGATAACAATTGCCCGCTAATTGTAGTGGTTCCAGAATCAACGCCCGCACCAGGCTGATTTCTAACGCCCTCAGGATTATTAGGGATGTTGGAACCTTGTGTGCTTTGGCTTTGATAAGTTTGGGTATAAGGAGTTCCTACTGGCCCGACTTGCGGTGGTACTGCTGGTCTATATCCTGAGTCGCCTCCGCCTCCGCCTCCACCACCTGTTCTAGGCGGTGGGGTAGGTTTAGTTGGTATAGTTCCTGGAGTTCTTCCTTTATTTATTTCTGGTAATATATATTTAGCAAGACCCTCTAGTGCCTTTGATTCGTCTTTTTCTAATGTTAGTTTAACTGAATCATGCTGCCTTTCGTTTGCATCCCACTTTACCTGTTTTACCGAAAATGCAGTTGGGTTACTAATACCTAGTGATGCGTCGGTATAAGTGACCTTTGTTGATGGATAAAAATTCAAATCATCAACCACTACTATTCTTGGTGCGTGATACCAAGGTGTATCTTGACCAACAGGGATATTTGGTTGTGTCCTTGCGCCCATAGGGAATGCAGATGTAGGGTGGGCTGTTCCACCGTATGACGGAGCACCTTGAATTTGTTCGCTATTGCCCCATACCGGCGAACCTGACTTTTCCCCCATTCTATGCCTTAGACAAGCCCTTAGGTATTCACAATCAATAGAAACTACAATTCTTTCAGTGCCAGTTCCAGCACCCCAATATCCTGCAGGTATCGCTATTTCATAAAAACCACTATGTTTAAACTTTAGACTTACTACATCGGGATTAGCCTCAGTAATTGTAATTGGTTGGAAGGTATTAGAAACGGCACTTCCTAAAGTAGTTGCTCCAGCCGTAAAGGTAGGGTCAACATCGGCTAAAGTAAGATAAAATTCCATGTCCTCTATATCTTTACCATCGGAAACTTCGTAGTAATCGGCTAACTGAATACTAACCCTAAGTTCTTGGCCGTGTGCGTCGCTAAACTTTGGCATTCCCTTTGGTATGTGAACTATCTCTACAGCATTTGTAACAGATTTATCTCCAATCCAACCATAATTTACTCGGGGATTTAAATCTCCGGTATCAATTTTACATGCTCCACCATAATGTATTTGTGGGTCAGCCGAATAATTGGTAACTTCTTTTCCGTATGTTCTGGTATTATATGCTGCGGTAGTACCACTTCCACCCCATGCTATGTTTCCATCTAGTCTGTTTTGTATTCCACTATAATGAGCACCATTATACCAAGAAGTCCATGTTTGCGCCCCTTTTAAAACGGGCGAACAAGTTCTAAGTGCGGGGTCTGCTATATACCCAAAGCGAGCATTGTAAAGCATTTTATCTGTTTCTGTTGATTGAGTTACGAATTCTGCATCAATTACTACATTAGATACTTTAGATTGTTCGTAGGTTTTTTTTGCTAATTGTAGAGCCTCTTTATCAGACCTAACCGTAGGAACATCAACAAACTTCCACTTTGATTCAGTTCCAGATACACCGGCAGGGAAATCTATAAAAGATGCCCCGTTATTGTAAAAAACTCTAACATTGGATACTGTGACAGTTGGTGAACCACTTATATTAGATACGCTAAGATTATTTCTCGTAAATGCAAATCCGGCAGAATATGCTGGTCTTATGTCTAGTTTACCATCTTTACCAGTAGTATAAGAAAAAATAGTTGATGAGCCCTCACTACCAACACGAGTTTTTTCGGTTATTTCTACTATTGCTTGCAATAAAGATTTACCTCGTGCATCTACAACACCACCAAAGTTATCCCAATCTAAAACCCCACCTGTAGTATTTTTATACAAACGAGATGCTACACTTACGGATTGTTGTGTAGTAGTCATTCTTCGTGTAATCGGAATATTTACTTTGCTAAATGTTATTGGTAATCTAAATAAAGATAGTGCGTGTGACGAATTTGCTAATGTTATCATGCTTCTAAGTGCATCATGTATATACCAATTCCCACTATCTCGCTCCTCTACATAACCACCTAATTTCATCATAAATCGTAGTGCAAATGGCGCACTAAGGGAAGAATAGGCAACAATTTTATCATAACCTCGTGTTATATTATTTATGGTATCGTTGTAAATTAATTCTTGATTTACGCCACCCGCTGCAGCACCCGAACCAGAATTAGCAAAATTTAACATTTCTCGAAACATAGTGTTTTGGATTTGGTCTTGGGTTAGTGTTGTTTCGTCTAAATCAAAACTCGTAACTTCGGAAAGTGTGTTGGTTCCTGTATTATTTCCAAACCACACAAAGAATAATAGATTTCTTTCATTTGTACCACCTTGCGCTGACTTCCTTTCTAACTCTATCATCCCTATACCTTCCGATGGGAACTCACTCGTATCTTCTAATTTTAATGTTGTCGAGCCTGCGACGGTGTTTGCAGTACTTACATTTGCTGCTAGATTAGAACCAGCACTAAAGAACCTATACCAGTTGGGATGATTGCTAAAGTCATTTCGTGCCAACCCTAAGTTTTTAGGTGATGTAACAACTTCTTGCCAGTAATCGTCTATTAATGCGGGATGTCCTTCGGTATCAATAACTAAATCCCCTAAAGTTTTCCTTCTTCCGGTAATTTGGTTACATTTACCACCGTTTGCTTCAGTGTTTAGATTAAAGAACTTGGAAAAATCAAAGATTAAAAATGACCCAGCCTTTCTTTCCCAATTGTGAAACGCACTTTCAAAGTGGCTATCAGAACCTAATGACGACCAAGTGTTTTCTGAATATGGTTCTTTTTCTGCATCAACTTCCCATATATCACAATCGTAGCCTACTTTTAAATCTACAAAATCAACTGCTGCACCGTCTATATCTACTTGGTCAGTGTATTGAAGTGATACACTATAATTATCTGGTGTGGGATAAAGTAAACCAAATTTGTTTTTCTTTTCCCCGCCATTAGCGTCTGCATCACCATTATTTCTCATATCCGACCAAAGAACCCAAATGTGTTTATAATCATCACTAACTGCTCTAATGTTAATTGTGGGAGCTGTACCACCCATAGTCGCATTTGTTTGATAGTTATGAGTAATAAATTTACAATTGTTTAGTTGGGCTTTAGTG
>Ga0209535_1003010_pt1 | contig 10901 bp, 10 predicted proteins | sample LinPmetageLP28_FD_184041 | JGI IMG/M metagenome (GOLD analysis project Ga0209535, IMG submission 184041) | Marine viral communities from the Pacific Ocean - LP-28 (SPAdes) (version 2) | ecosystem: Environmental > Aquatic > Marine > Oceanic | place: Pacific Ocean | collected 2009-08-22
TTTGGACATTTCTATTAGTGCGGCTTTTCTACTCATTTGTTCCGATCTTATTAAAGCCGAATATTCACACTTACGTAAGTCAATTCCAAACTTACTAGGTAGGTAGAAATTATTAACAAAGTAAGCAGAACGATTTTCCATATGAAGACCACCATACCATTCCCATCCATATTCCTTATGTAAAAAATCTTTAGTTTCTTCTTTATCATAATCCATATAATATAAAGGACGTATTCTCTTAATTCTTTTAACTAGTAATTGTCTCATCCATGGCCAGAAATCCATAAGTGGTAAGCTAGTTAATTTCCCTTTACCAAAAAGTTTATTAATCGACCTAACATATCTAGCATCTTGGTAAAACCATCCTTGAGGTGATATCCCTTCAGTCCTAAATGAATGTCCATTCCATATCCATTTAATGTTATATTTTTCGGCCGCTTTATAAAGAGTCGCACCGATACCCAAATCAGTACCCGAGTCTAAATCAGGAACAGATGCCAAAAAGAAAGAACGTACTAAGTCATTATATTCCTTGTTGTCAACAACGTGGGTGTATAAATCAACATCTAAAGATGTAATCATTCTTTCTATATTCTCAACAGCTATTTTAGAATTCCAAGTATTATCAAAATGGACCGCCAATGGACGTAACCCTGATTTAACTGCTAAATGTAATAAAAATGAAGAATCACAACCACCACTAACACCTACAACCAAGTCATATTTTTTACCCTTACCATCTTTCTTCATTTTTTTTATGAAGTTATTTAATATTTTTCCCCCTTCCTCACCCATCGGGTACTCTTTTTCTAAATCCTTGTCCCTCTCACAGTAGTTACAAACCCCATCAACATTAAACTCAATATGAGGTATTGTTTCATCGTAGATACATTTTTTACAAATTTTCATAGTTTTCTATAATTTTATTAATATCATTTTTTTTAGGAAATTTAATTAAAACCCCCATATCTTTTTTAGAGTAAACACACATACTACCTATTGCGACTCCGGAACTACCATTAAGGATACCATCCTTAATATCTTTTAGTTTCCCAACACCTCCACAAGAAATAACAGGTAAGTGAGTTTTGTTGGTTACTTCTTTTATTAGGTCGATATCCATTCCTTCCCAAGTACCGTCCCTATCTACAGAATATAATAAAATCTCACCAACCCCTAAAATTTCTAACTGTCTAACATATTCTATAGGACTTAAATTTAATATTTTTTTGTGAGAATGTCTATAAACTTTACGGACCCCCCACATATTCTTTTTAATGTCTACGGAGGCTACGATACTTTGACTACCAAATAACTTAATCGCCTCTTTTACAAGATTAAGGTCGTCAAAAAGAATGTCATTAACCACAATCTTTTCAATACCTAGTTGGAATAGGGTTCTCATGTTTTCTATAGTTTTAATATTACCCCCATAACAGAGTGGCATAAAACATTCCCTAGTTATTTTACTAATCACGTCAAAGGGGATTTCTTTTTTAGAAATATCAATAAGGAGTAACTCATCTACTTCTTTTTCGTTAAATATTTTAATTGCATTAACTGCGTCTCCAACATAAGAAGGTTTGTCAAACTTAATTGTTTTAACTAAAGAACCGTCTTTTAGTAATAAACATGGCATTATTCTTGGTCTTAACATTCTATAAATTTTTTCATTAAATTCATCCCATATTTATGACTTTTTTCTGGGTGAAATTGAACACCAAAAATATTATCTTTAGAAACTCCAGAAACAAATTCCATTCCATAATTTGTTTTTAACATTATATTTTTCTCTTCTTTACATTCCACATAATAAGAATGTACAAAATAAAAACGAGAACTTTCGTCACATAATTCATTTTTAATTGGGTTAACTTCATTCCAACCCATGTGAGGAACCTTAAGGTCTTTATTCCTAAAGATAAATTTTTTACACTCTCCTTTTACCCAACCTAAACCGGGTAATTCACCTTCCTCACTTTTTTCCATTAATAACTGCATACCTAAACAAATACCCAAAACAGGTTTTTTATTCTCTAATACTTGTTTATTTAATTCATCCAATAAGTCATATTTTTTTAGGTTAATAATACCATTATCGAAAGTACCTACACCAGGTAGAATTATTTTATCTACCAACTCTAAATCTGATTTTTTTTTAATAATTTTGGTTTTGTGGTATCCTAGATGGTTTATCATTGATTCTACTGAACCAACATTACCCATACCATAATCGACTATCCCAATCATTTTCTAATTCGGATTAATTTAGCTGGTACTCCAGCTATTACACTGTATTCTGGAAAATCTTTTGTTACTACCGCTCCGGCGCCAACCTGAGTACCTTTTTTAATTGTAACCCCGGGCATAATTACTGAATTTATACCTAGGTCTGAATCGTCCTCAATAGTAACGGCCCCTAATTTAATATCTTCGTGGAGAATTGGTTTTTTAATGTCTGTATCTTTATGGTAACTTGTTAAAATGTTTACCCCAGGACCTATCCCAATATTTTTACCTATTTTTATACCACCAGCTGAGTGAAAAAAACATTGGGGGCCTATCCAAGTTCCTTCTTCTATTATCATTTCATTTTTATAGTAACCTTTTAAGATTGTATTGTGACCGACATAAACATTACTGTGTATTGTTATATTTTCAGGATGAAATAGAAGAACTCCTTCTTCTAAAACAGTATTTTCACCTATTTTTTTAAGTAATTCTTTATTAAAAATTCCTCTATCGTTTAATTTACCGTTTCCGTGACTTTCCATTTATCTTGTATGTGTTTTGCTGTTTTTAATATACCCTCTTCTAAATCTATTTTTGAACTAAACCCTAAAACTTCTTTTGCTTTTTCAACACTAGGTATTCTAATTGCAACATCGGCAGATAACGGAGGTTCAAAAACAATCTTAGACTTTGAATTTAATACTCTACATATTGTTTGGGCCAACCCTAGTATTGTTATAACTGCCCTTGGATTACCGATATTAAAACTCTCACCTATTGCTTTTGGATTAGTAATACAACTCATTATACAATCAACAAAGTCGTCTACATAACACCAAGCACGAATCTGATTACCATCACCGTCAATATGGATGTCTTCTCCTCTTAGTGCTCTTTCTATGAATATCTGTAGAGCTCCGTTAGCAGACTGTCCTGGTCCATAAACATTAAAGGGTCTTATTGTTACTATTGGTAAGTTATATTCTTTTCCGTAAGCTTTTGCTAAATGTTCCCCAGCTAATTTACTAACGGCGTAAACCCATCTAGCTTCCCCAGCTGAACCAGCTACGGTTTGATCTTCTTCTTTAGATTTGAAAGCCATCGATCCAAAAACTTCAGAAGTTGAGAATTCTATTATTCTGTCGGATATACCGAGATCTTTACAAACTTCCAAAACGTTAGCAGTGCCTATCATGTTAACTCTCATTGTTTTAACGGGATGTTTTATAACAGTATCTATACCAGCTATGGCAGCCGCGTGGATAACAATATCTGGTACATGAGAACTCATAGACTCAAATAGTTTATCATAGTCTAAAATGTCACCTTTAATAATTGTTAAATTTTCGTGATCGGACAATCCACTAGAAGTTAGGGTATCCCTTTCAAAATTGTCATAGACACTTATTTTGTGTGTGTTTATTAGTCTTTTAATTATTGTGTTGGCTATAAAACCAGCCCCTCCAGTTATAAATATTTTTTTCATAATAGTATTTCTTTTTCAAATTTAGTTGCAACTGCTTTATGTGTTGATGTTTCGTAGTACCATTGCAAACTTTGGTGTGCAAGGTCTTTTAACTCTTCTACTGGTTTTTCTAGAACTGTTTTAAGTATGTCTCTGAATTGTTTTGGGTCAGCACCTAAATGTATTACAGGACATAAAGAAGATTTAATATTTTTATTCGCCGCCTTCATAGCATCAATAGTAAAATTATTAATTGTTGCGAAGGCAACATTTCCACTCATAAGGGCCTCAACTGTACTCCCTCCGAAGTAACCCACTTGGGGATTAAACTCATCTATGTAGATGTGGGCCATTTCTTTAATTTTCATAATTTCACTATTTGGTATCCATCCGGTTGATGGGTCCATTAACTTTTTAGTGGGTTCGTAGGATTCTGGAGTTAGATATTCGTATTCCATATCAATCCCCTTTTTTTTATTCCACTTATTCATATAACTAACTAATCCACTAACAACAGCTGTAATTATGTTTGTTCCTTTCATCTCTTTACTTGTTGGAGCGTGAAATATAATAATTTTATTAGTATTAAATTTCTCATTAATTAATTTGGTGATTCTTTCTTTCTCACTATCTCTATCGTATGAAGTGTAAATTGCTAAATTATTTTGAGGTTTGTAACTCGAGGTAATTCCTAATAAATTCTGGTCTTCTGTGCTTAAATCGTTCCAGGATAGTCTATATAAATCCACCCCATGAATAATTTTATTAAAATGAGTCGATCCAATAAGGTTAAAGACATCCGGTTGATTTCTAAATACACTACCAGTGTGGTAAAGGTGTAAATTATTGTCTCTACCCGCTTTAGTGTCTTTTACAATACTCATGTTTAAGATGTTAGTAAAAATGTCTTTTAATGTACCTAAAGAACTTTCAGGATTCATTTTAGAACATTCTTTAATTGCCTCTAACTGCCAACTTTGTCCAAACTTTTCATAATAATATTGTGGTTCATGAATAATTTGTGGACCCTTCTCTTCACCTAAAATAATATGAGAAGACTCAGATATCCACTTTTTTGCTTCTTCTATCTGTGATTCATTTCTTAACCATTTATCTTTGGACTCATCATAGGTTAATAGATCATAATCATGTTTAGTTTCAAAGTCTATTGGGTGAGCACATTCACAAATAATTTTAGACTCAAACCCATCACAGTGTTTGTTAATTGCTTTAGAATATTCCGTCATACAATTCGCATAATCCTTAAACCCAATAAACGTAACTTTTTTAATATTATTTCCCATAAACAACTTTTGATACTTCCTGTAATTTTTCTACATATTTCCAATATTTAGTTTCTCTAACATCGGTTAAATCTTCTTTAGGCCAAATCCAGTTATTTCTTTCCCCTTCTAAATAATGTGAACCGTGTCCTGGTGGTTCACCATTTGCCCAAGCCTTTCTTCTTCTTTCTAAAGTTCCTTCTCTTTCCTCTTTAGTTTTAGTATTACCATAATTAATCATCATACCTTCTATTACCCCTAATCTTTGACCAGGAAAAGAAACATCATCAGCCAAATAACGTAAAACAGGATTATATTTGTGTATCATATTAAACTTATTTAAGGTTCCATAATGAAAATAGGTGTTAAATGGGTCCTTTTTTTCTCTTTCCTCTCCTGTATTAAAGAAATTAACACATTCTATTTGTGCCAGATTAAAACCTCTCCTATCTAGTCTCGATAACGCGTCATGAAGGGGTTCTATTGTTACCGGAAATAAATCACATCCATTATAAATTGCCCAGTCAGGTTTTTCTCGGTGAATAGTTTCCACAATATCATTTTGTAACATTCTTAAATCAAAAGACTCACCAGTATCTAATCTATGGGAAGGGACATTATTTTCTTGTAAGTATTCCCATGAACCGTCCGTTGACATGTTGTCAATAATATAGGGGTCTAATTTATTTTGTTTACAATATTCTAGTTTTAGTGGGAGGTACTCTCTTTCGTTCCACACTGTTAATATACACATTACTCTCATTCTACTACATTTATAAATTGCCCTAGAAGGGTCGCCTTCTTTTTATCACCTAAAACATTTCCTATAAAAGGGAAAAGCCTTTCTCGGTAATCTTGTTGGAGTCTTTCTAGTTTTTCATCACTTTTATCTCTTGTTTTACTTTCATAGTGATAAGCAACAGCATCACTAACAAATAAATTAACTTTTCCCTCTAGCAACACACTAAAGTTTAATTCTGCATCTTCAAAACATTCTATGTACATCGGATTAAACCCACCAACTTTAAGGAATAAATCCTTTTCGATAAGTAAAAAAGCTCCAGTGTTACCAACTACTGGGTTAACACCTTCCAACCTATGTCTATATCCCTGTCTTAGATTATAATGTGATATTTCTATTCTAGTTAAACCAACCTCAGTTAACCAAGATTTTTTTAACCATAATAACATACCACCATGCTGTACTGTCTTATCCTCAAAATGAAGTCTAGCCCCAACAGTACCAACTTTTCTTTTATTTTTTTGCCAAACAGAAACCATTCTACTAATTGCATCGTTAACCAACTCTATATCGTTATTACAAAACAATACTAATTCAGTATCATCTGAAACATATTCGTGAACAACCTCGTTGTTTATTTGAGCAAAATTATAATAATCAAACTCGACTAATTTAGTTTTATCGTTTAGTTTACAGAATTCTTTTATTTTTTCTAAGTTTAAGTCCTCACTTCCGGTATCAGCAACTATAACCTCAAAGTTAGTATAACTAGTTTTTTCGTATATTGATGTTAGACAGTTAAATAGTATGTCAATATTGTCTTTTGTAGGGATAATAATTGATAATTTTGGTTGTTTTTTTAACAGTATCTCTTTCTTAGAATAAAATAAATCACACCCTACCTCAGATGGTAGATTACTTGAGTGTCTTTTGATAAACTCTAACCGATTTTCTTCCCATTGTTCATTAGTTTGTCCGATAGACTTATGTGTTATTCTTATATTTGTGATAACCCCTACTTTTACACCTTCTAAATGGTTAGTAAACGTAAAATCTATATCGTAAAAATGAAACCCTTTTACTTTTTCGTCAAATTGTTTTTTAATCTTTTCTTTATCAACGGCAAAAAATAAACCATCTAATATCACTACAGGGATAATGTTTTCTAGAACTGGTTCTGAATATTTTGACTCCCAGGTCTTACCATTCTGAGAATGATTTACAATCCCCACCATATTACTTAAGGGTTGGTTAATGTCTTCCCACCAACTACCACTTTCCGGGAGTTTTCTTGTGCCGGCTAAACCCAATACACCGTAATCTGATATACTAAAATGTTTTAATAATTTTTTACCCCATTTTTTAGTGTTAAAAATAATATCATCATGACAAAAAAGTACAATATTATTTTTGGAATCTTTTAATGCTTTGTTATAAATTTTCGTAAGAGAATCCCCGTCAGGGTTTTCATAAGACAAAACTTCAATGTCTTTTACACCAGAAGTTTCTTTTATATGTTTGATATAAGATTCTTCTAATTTTCTTGTACTAAAGGCTACTGTTAAACTCATTTTATTTATTTCCTGTTGAACCGAAACCGGATGAACCTCTTTCAGTTTTTTTATTATTATTATTGTTATTTATAAAATCTACAAATTCTCCTGTTACCACTGGACATAAACAAGCTTGTGCGACTCTATCCCCTTTTTCTATTTTAACAGAAGTATCACTAAAATTAGCGAGTATTACTTTTACTTCTCCGATATAACCTTGATCCACAGTACCAGGGGAATTAAGTACGAACAAGTTCTTTTTTGCTGCTAAACCCGAACGACTCCTTACCTGAATCTCAAAACCTCTAGGTATATCAAAACTTAAACCAGTACCAATCAATTCAACTTGTTTAGGTTCTATCACCTTTTCCTCCGAAGAACGTAAATCAAAACCACTATCGGATTTATAAACATATTCTGGATTTTCGTTCTTAGAGTCGTTTGAGTATTTAAGAGTAATCATTATTTTTTGTGGTATTCCATCACCCTCTGATTCTATAGTAGAATTGTAACTTTTGGTTGCCTCTGTAATTTGGTTTGTTAGTGAGGATAGTTCCTCTAGTGTTGCATCTTCAGATAAAGATTCGTATTTATCCACTAAATGACCAAAAATTTTTTCTATATTATTTGGGTCTTCATAATTTTCCATATCTTATAAACTTATAATTTTTTTAATTATTTTAATCAGAGAACTCACATCTTTTTCACAGTAATCTATAACCTCATTCTTCATACCTCCATACCAAGACTGATGCATATTTTCTCCGGTCACTTTACCTTCTTTAGGTGAAGTTATTCCCATAATGGAAGTTACTAGACGTAAAGAAGACAACCCTTTGTACGAACCAAAGTTCCAAAGTTCTTTTGTGTCAAGCGCTTTAACCTCCCAAGGTTTTGTATCGTGAGAAGGTAATAAAGACGGTGGCGCGATCCCATTAATTAACATTCTTTTTCCTAAATAAGGTAAATCGAAATTCTTAATATTATGACCACATAAGGTAAAACCAACCTTCTCTATTTTATTTAGTAGTTGAGTTACTTGGATAAGGTCGTCCACCTCATTACCACTACAAAATGATTGTAATTTCTCTTCCTCTCCATTTATAAAACCTACACTTATACAAACAATCTTACCAAATTCCGGTAATAAACCAGAATATTTTTCATATAAAAAATTACAATCCTTATCTTCATCTTCTGGGTAGTGTCTTCTAAAATAAGAACACCCTATTGTATTCCATAAATTCCACAAAGTTTCATCCATACTTTTTAATTCATCGGAGTCTCTGTATGAACCTGCGGTTTCTATATCCAGAAACAATAATTTATTTTTATTTATATTCTCTAACATTTTACAAATATACTATTTTTTAATTAAACTTTTGTACCAAGATGCTCTTTCTTTTGTGACATTTTTAATGTGATATTTTTGTACGTCTTCATATAGTTGTTCACCCAAATCAATAATCAAGTTAGGGTTATTAACTAACTTTTTAATTTCTTTATACCATTGTTTGTGATTCTTAGATGTTGGTACAAGGAGAGAGTTTTTACCACTAACACAATCAATCGTGTAGGGTCCAAAATCTTGAGCGATTAGGGCTTTTTTATGAAATCCAGCTTCAATAACTTTTAATTGTGATTTAACTCTATTAAAAGTATGTTCTTTTAACGGAGCTAAAGAAATATCCATAACATTATAATTAGTAGCATAGGTAGTTACCGGTTTTGTCCAAACCCTACTATAAAATTTACCACCATCTCCCTTACGTTTTTTGAATTCAAACAATGAGTCAATATCCTTTTGTTCTTCAATTATTTTATAGTCGTTGGTGAAGATTTGTTCGTAATTATACCAAACGGATTCTTTTGGTTGTATTGGTCTTGTTCTTTGTTCTCCAGTTTCAGCGTTAATTTCAGTCATTGCTCCTCGAGTATCGAATCCACATAACACCATTTGAAATTTATTTTTTAGTGATTGGTCAGAGTGTAACTTATGGATATTACCCCTAAGTATTTCTAAATCGGCTAAGTGAGATGAACCACCTAACCAACCAACCCTAACTAATTCAGATTCTTCTGGTTTGGGTTGAAACTGTCTTTTTTCCGGATCAATGGCATTTGGGAAGATTTCTACACTTTTATTAAATTTTCTAAGTTCTTTAGCAAAAATTTCAGTGGTAGTTGTAATATGTTGGGCCTTCTTTAGGTTACCAACAATTTTTTCACCAATCTTACCTTCTTGTATCATTGGGTATGCTGGGTGGTCCTTTCCTGGGTCCCAATGATCATCTAAATCCATTATAGTTATTATCCCCCATTTTTTACAATCTTCTAATAAGCGAAGACAATTTCCCCAATCACCCATTCCTCTATGAAAATGAACAATATCGAAGTCTTGCCAATAACTATCTCTATTTTTCCATGGGTCGTAATTAATATCTACCTTAAATTCATCAGGGTAATATTTTTCAAGTGCAACGTGTGGGTCTATTGATCTAAAAGAACCTACTCCGGTTCTATCTGATGGGACTACTAAGATTTTTATCTTGCTCATAATTCTTTTTTTATCTAATAATAATAAACAAAAAAAATAATTAAATCAAATAAACTACATATATTAAAATACTTAGTGAGGTAAATATATTTATCTATATAAACAAAATACATGGCAATACAAAATTACTACTTTAATAACCTCGATGCTTACATAAGTTATGACTCTTTTTGGGACTTTAACCTTACGGACGATGAACGAGATTACAATATGGAAGTTATCTATAATTCTTCTGTAATGTATTATAGTGCTGGTACTACTACTTTTTCGGATTCTTTTTATTCTTATAAATTACCGGTAGTAATGGATTTGAATGACCCTAATTGTTCACAACAAATAGATACAATAACTATTAATAACGATGGTACAACCTCAAACTTAGGTACAGTAACTAATCAAAATGCTGGGGATGGGCCCGTTAATCCAGGAACGTTTTACTCTGCGAACACTTTAGTTAGTAAAATGGCTTGGAGTTTGGCTGATGTAACTGATGGTCAAATAGTGCAAGATGTTGCTTTAACCGGTATCGATAACGGGTTAACTGATGGTATAACGGGTAGTGTGATAACTTTATCAACTACGTTACCAACAACACCCACAGACTATACTTTTAATCCTTTATATTATGATTATAGACTTAAACTTCATTCAGTAACGGGGTATACTAGTTATTGGGACCGTAGATTAAATGGTGCGATAACAAGTTTTATTAGTGTCATAACTGGGACTTATCAGAATAATGGTATAGTTGGTGAGTATGTTGTTAATAGTGGTAATTATACCGCAAGTGTTGGTGGGGCAGATGCCGACTTGATTATTAATGTGACTGGGGCAACAATAACTGACCAAAATATAAGTATACAGGATGGGGGTAACGGATTTATAGTTGGGGAAACTATTACTATATCCGACGCTCTACTAGGAGGAGTGGGTGCTACTAACTTAGTTATCCAAGTTGGTGGGGTAACAGTAGGAGGACAGGACACTCCAGTAACATACGGAATGAAATCAAACTATGACAGGTCTGGTTTTTATTACGATTTATATGGAGGATTTTTTCAAGGATTTT
>Ga0209535_1003012_pt1 | contig 10893 bp, 10 predicted proteins | sample LinPmetageLP28_FD_184041 | JGI IMG/M metagenome (GOLD analysis project Ga0209535, IMG submission 184041) | Marine viral communities from the Pacific Ocean - LP-28 (SPAdes) (version 2) | ecosystem: Environmental > Aquatic > Marine > Oceanic | place: Pacific Ocean | collected 2009-08-22
CGTCATAAATCTTTTGTTTGTACTTTGGTGTTCCGTATGCGGCCATGCCCATCAGGATGTATTCCTCTTCTGCAGGTTTAAGTCCACAACGATGTGTGAATGCACTGTAAAGTATTCCTATGCTGTGTGGATAGTTGAGTGTTTCTTTCCTTTCAATCCAAATCTTGTCGGCAGTTGATATGCTGAGTGTCTCCCATTCCCCTATTGCGTCCACTGTGAGTATTGTTGCTCCTGTGTCCTTGAACGGTGATGTAAAATAACCTGCCGCGGCGTGTGAGTCATGGTGTTTCACATATTCATCTATCTTGATATTGAAATGATCCAAATGCCATTGTGGCATTTCTGTATAACTGAATGCGTCTGCCCATTGTCCTGCGTACAGTTGTCTTGTCTTTTTTAATAAAGGCTTCTCATAATACACAACCTTGTCAAATGGTCCAAATGTGTTTGCCTCGTCTACTATTTTTTGATTGAGATAATGATCATTCTTTACTTTGGAATAACGTTCTGCATGTGCGGCCCACAGTATCTCACCTATACCCGAGCTATAATCTACTACACTCATAGATGCATCATGATTCATACAATTAATTCCTAATATTCTCATCTATGTGGTCCTAGGTTGCCGTGCATTTCTAATATGTCTTGCTTTATCAAGAACGCCCACATGTCTGCTTCCATGTGTGTCACTTTAAAATCATAATTGCTGGGTGCTTCAAACATTTTATTCGTATCCTCAAACCTACCTTCTTTGATTGTGTCCATCCATACTGTGTAGTCTGCATCAAATTGTTTCCTTGTTTCCTCTGTTGGACAGATAAAATCTGCTACCACTGTTCTATTTGCATCAACGGCCTCTTCCGCATATGACCACATACGCAAAGACTGTCTTTTCCTGCCCTCTTCTGAGAAATCCCAATCTTCTGATTCCTTCCTAACTTTATCTGCATTGAGCCACACAGCATTGAACATAGACACTAGTTTTTGTGCTAGTGTTGTCTTGCCTGATCCCGGTAATCCCATCACAAGTATCTTCACTAAAAATCTATCCTTATTCCTAGTTTGTGATTGTTTCTGATTATATCATAATTGTAAACCACGTTGTATGTGTGCCATATAGTTCTATATTTTGTTGGTATCATTCTAGTTGCATGATAGTGTGCAAATCCTCTTGCAATAAAGTATGTGACCACTTGAGTCTCGCTAGGGTGTTTACCTAGTATCTTATTCTTCTCGTAGTATGCATCATTGTTGGCAATCTCCAACGTCTGTAGCATATCAACAAATTGTAAAGTGTTGAAAACCATTATTGCTTTCTTGTCCGTGTCTGTCAGTTCCTCTTGGTAGTACTTTTTTAAGTCTATCGCATGTGCGTTAGATACGAAAAGTAGCAAGAAGATTATTATATTCTTTATCATTTTATAGTGAACCATCCTTTTGCCCTGTCTCTGAATTTTTCCCATTCTGATAATTCTATATCGTATTCAAAGTTCTGTGTTGTTAAATTTACTTGTACTTCTTTGGCTCCATTTTTTAAGTGGAACTTCCTTGCCATGTCTGTCAGCGGAGATAGTGTTACCAGCCTACTCAAATGATTGGAATCCTTGATCATCTTGTACACTTCGTTGACCATGTGCTTGCCACCACCTTTCTTCTTTGCCCACACAGTGTAGGCTATCGCTGTGCTACCCTGTACACCTGCCCTGTGGACTGCCTGCATGGCGGCATCTTTGCTTAACTTGTCCATTTCTTCAACACTTTTTGGAATACCATGCGTGAATGCAAAACACATCACGGCCGCTATGTCGCCCTCGTCATCCTTGATGCCGTATATCTTCCTGCCGTATGCCTGTCTGAACTCTAGGCTCAGCTCTGGTCTCACAGGATCTTCCGTAACATCTATAAACGGCAGTTCTATCAGTTCGAACTTGGGTGTCTTTTCTAACGCCTTCCTTAATTTTTTTAATACCATTTCTATTTGTAAATAAACGGGTCTTTCTTTTTCAACTCTTTGAGTCTCTTTCTGTACTTGATCTCTTGCTTGATCTTGTTCCAGAGATTCTTTGCCCATGTAAACATTATTTTTCTCCTATTAGTTTATTAAAAGTTGGTAGCATTAAGTTTACAGCATCTTCATGGGCTTTGTCTAGTGGATGTGTAGTTCCACGTTCATAATCTTCCATTAGTGCCCATTGGTTAAAGCCCATCATTCTATCACCAAACGTAAACCATTTGGTAAAATCTATCTCATCGTGTAATGCAGTCATAAAAGGATCCTGGTCCTTGTGCTGTTCAAACTCCTTGTAGAACAGGCTGTTGTCGGCCAGTGTGAACATAAACGGTATTTTCTTCTTCTCAAGTATATTCTGCAACCAGATTATGCTCTTCCAACTGAGATAAGTCTCGTGATATTCATTTGCACCATGCCTGTAGATGGCTTCTGCAAAAGGTTTGACTCCGGTTTCTATCATGAGGGCTTGCCTGCTTTTCCAGTGTTCCTGCTGTGCCTCCGAGCCTGCCAGTGCGTTGTGCCTCTCATATGCCGCCATGCTGGTGTCCCATGGTGACATGGTCGCCCAACGTGTGTCCTCTAGATCCTTGTGTCTGGGCATGGCCCAATCGTATCTGGAAAGGAAACTCCACATCACAACAACACCTGCTACATCTGGATTCTGTGATACTGAATTAAAGACTCTTCTGGCTATGGCAGGATTACCTAACCCACCAAATGCAGTACATATGTACTCTGAGTCTCCTGCGAGCAATTTGGCCCAACTATTACTTGATGGCGTTTTTCCGTCCACATCATCGGATAACTCATTGCCTAGTGTGAAACTGCATCCGCCCGCTATAAATTTACTCATATATCCTCAATATGTTATTTAAAAGTGGAAACATGTCACCAAAATTTTCCTTCCTGTACTGATCCGTTTGTAAAATTCTTCTTTTTCTTTCTGCTCTTATCTCTGGTGTGTCCCTGTCTGCCGCATTCATGAATCGTATGCTGGGTTGATAATCTGTCAGCATACCATACCTATCCACTACTATGTCTTTAACTTGTTGTGGCAGTGTTTGAATGTTAAACACATCTGGGTCAAAGCAAGTGTTTACGTAAAAAAACTTGGGTTGAAACTGTGCAACCCACAGTGCCATCTTGGCCCAGTTGAACACATTGAAAATGCTAACTGTTGAACATATCTGGAAGTCCATATTAGGTGTTTTCATTTCTTTAAACTTAACAAGATTTTGATTTACTTCTCGCCAGTTTGCAGGATGTCTTTGGTACTCGAAAGGTTCTCCCACGTCGTCTATACTGAATGCCACTTCGACATGTTTGAAGTAACTCCATAGGTCGAATATTTCCTGTGGTGGTAACTGTGTGCCGTTTGTGTTGTAGTGTATGTCTATATTCTTGGCATATCCCTTCTCGACACAGTGCATCAGTATTTTGAAGTGGTCTTTGATCATGAACGGTTCGCCGCCTGTGAATTCAAAGTACTCCACGTGTTTTAGATCTTCCTGCAGGTCCTCAAAGAATTGTGGGTTACGTTTTGGCCACCCTCCTTCTTTCAGTTGTTTCCTGGCCACATGATTATCTCCACCCTTGGCTGTTTCATAATCTATTTCTTCCTGTGCCCATTTGCTAGAACTCCACGATCCACATATCCTACATTTCAAATTACAAACATTACCTAACTTAAAGTCTATAAATTTCAGTGTTGGCTCGCTATTAGGTGTCCAGTCTGTGAGACTTTTCTTCATCTTGTACAACGAGTTCTGCCTCTTCGACGTTTTTCCTGCGTCCTCTTCTTGCCAACAACTTTGACAGCCGTTTGGTCTTTCCCCATTACGGAATTGTTCTCGCAATTTAGACATGTATTCCGTATCCTGTATGTATTTGAGACTTTGCTCGTACACTTTGACCCCAGGAATACTGCCCTTATACAGACAGCAAGGAGATGCACCACCATTTACATCAACTTCTAAATGGTTCCACGGTAATGGACATACATTTGATCTTATATACTTGTCCACCATTCCAATGCCCTCTTGTTTTTTGATAATATTTTTGTTATGTCAGTGCCCCTGATCCTGTCTAGTCTTTCAACTTCCTGCTTACCATACTTCTGTCCTAATTTGTACTGGTCTTGTGAATACACCAATTCGTTATTTCTTTTCTGTTTCTGCATTTCATCTAACTGTCCGAAAAAATTATTTAAATTCCTGTTTTTGTACTTGATTGTTTTATCCCTTGCTTCGTTTATTATCTCACTCATGATATCATGTGGCATGAATAATGGGGCCATTGCATTATCGTGTGAGAAGTTAAACACCTGTTTGGTCAGTAATTCTATATTCAGTTCATTGCTTAGGTGTACCATGTTCTCAAGATCAAACAAGCCAGGAAGTGTAATAGTCAGATCTAACTGCATACGCTGTTGAGGATTTTTAATTGTTTTTAATCCATACTTAACATTCTCCAACCACTCATCATATTTCAAACCTGTCCTTATGTACTCTCCGATTTCTTTAGTTCCGTCTATTGAGGCACATATTTGCCACTTTGGGAAATGTGTGAGTACGTCATCGAATAAATTTTTTCCAAAGTAATCAATCCTGCTCATATTCGAGTTGTATCTCGCCAATACCTTGTCTGCGTAACCGAGTTCAACAACCCTCTGCATCGCTGTCCAGTGTATCTTCCACATGAGAGGTTCTCCGCCACACCAATAAAACTCAGTGACACGTTTCTCTTCAACCGCATTAGCAAACTCCTTCACTACTTCTTGATCATGGAACTTCTCCAACTGCGCCTTTATGTCTTTCCTACCCCATATCCTATAGTTCTCGTAATCACCTTTGCCGTGCTTCTTGTTTTCAGTCTCCCACGAAGAACTTAACATATCTCCGCACATCCTACAACTGAAATTGCATAAGTTTGAAAATCTATAATCGAAACTTTCTACTTTCATTGTCGTTGCACCTGTCTCGTCGGTGCTTTCGAATGCCTCGTCAAACTTGTCTTTGTACATCCAATTGAAATGTTGCCTGTAAACCTGTTCGTTCAATAACTTGTGGTTACACACCGCACACTGGGGTATCTCTTCTCCGGCCAGTAATTTTAGCCTTACCGATTTCATGTATTCTGAATTCCAGTGTTGGTCTAATGTAGTGAGATTTAAGTTGTCGTTGTGACCATTTAGATCTATTGTGTCTATGTATTGTTTAAAATTCTCGCTAGACTCTCGTGAACTACAGCACAGCCTACGCTCCATCTGTGGCGATAGGTACGTATGCGTCCACGGTGCCATACAGAATGTTTTGTTACCGTCTTTAGGTTTTATTCTTGTCATACTTGCTGAATAATTCTGTCCATTCCGGGAAAACTTCCAAAGTTTTTTCATTCCTCATCTTGTCATATTTTTTTGTTTGTTCGATATGCAGATCTAGATGTTTTTGATTATCTGTTTCAAGCATCCAATTTATAGCAGACTCGAATCCTTTTGTTGCCCTTGTCAATGGGTCCTTGTCTTTGAGCCATTGGATGTGTGACTCATACTTTTCCTTAACTTGCTGTTTATATTCTGGTGGTAATATGTCCATCCTTTGCCACGCCGGGTGTTGTAAAAGATTGAAATTGAAATCTGCTGGTTTGATCAACCCTTGTTCTACCCAACTCCTGTGGAAGTCAGTGACGTGTAGACTGTTGACCAATCCCACCGTTGATGATATGTAGAAGTCTACCTGTGGACAAACCTCCATCATACGTTTCCTGTTTGCTACTGTTTCTTTCCACACTGTGCCTTTACGCATGAGTTCTGCACGACCACCTTCGGCATCAAGGCTTGCCCCGATAGATACAGAGTCAAACTTGTTCCATAGTTCGAAAACATCTATGTCCTTGTACGTTGTTCTACTAAAATTTGTGTTGTATATAAGTCGAACATGATACATTTTTCTCTTGTCTAATTCTTTCAATATCCTGTAGTGTTCTTCCATTATGATTGGTTCACCGCCCGCAAAGTAGAATTGTTCTGTGTTATCGAACTGCTCCAGCATCTGTTCCCATAGATCGTTTGTGCTCCTTCCCACTTTCATAACTTTTGCATGTGGAGGTGGACTGCCTGTAAGTTTTTTATGATCCTCGTACCAATTAGAACTGAACCACGTACCACAACTCCTACACGCCATATTACAAAGATTACTAAATCGTATATCCCAATACTTCATAACAAAATCTGCTTTACCGTCAGGCAGTGTGTTGTGTACCAAAGGAATATTATGTCCAAAATGCTTGTTGGAACTTAATCGCAAACTGAAGAAGCCAGATTTTTCCTGGTCATAACATTTCATGCATTCTCTTGATTTCTTATTGTCTAACATCCTTCCACGCATAGCATTCATCTTTTCGCCATTGAAGACTTCTTCCATGCTGTTCTTATTCAAGTTTCCTACAGGATATGGATCCCAAGCAAAGCAACAAGGATATGCCCTTCCATCCGGATATGCATGTAAGTGCATCCATGGTAGCATACAGAATGTATCACTCTCTATCAATAACTCCTTCTCCCTGGGAGTCATATTTTTAATCTTTAGTTTCTCGGGCTCTTTGGCCCCGTACTCATATGCCACGGTACCATTCTCCTATTACTGGGAAAGTCTTTTCAAAGTCTTTGACTCTCCTTTTGTCATATTGGTTAAAATAATTTTTAAAGTTTTTGTCCAACTGCTGATGAATAGTGTCTTCCTGATTTAGGTATGATACAAGGCGTTTACAGTTACTCTTCTCCATTTCATTCAAATACTCTTGATTATTCTTTATGAAATCTTCTAACTGTAATGAGAACTTTTTCCTTAATGCTAAAGGCAAGACCAATGGTGATTGAAAATTAGGAAAACGCAAAATGTTTAAACTGAATTGTGGCATTTTTCTGCTATTAGTCTTCTTCATTTCTACAAGAAATTGTAAAAACCCTGTCAATCCTTCAAGTGCTAGAGCACTTATGGTGCACATCACATTGACGCCATCAAAATATTTGGTGTCTATAGCTCTAGTCAAATTTGTTTTCCATATATTCCAGTCCATTCCGTCCCTGATATATTCGGCCTGGGTGTCACAACTTTCGGCACTAGTGTACAAATGAAATCCCTTTATTTCTTTTGCTTCCTTAAGGAACCTGTCAAACAATGCCGGCTTGGTAACCAAGTTCGAATTTACAGCAAAGTACTCAACAACATTTGGTCTGCTCTTAAGAAAATCCATCATTTTCCAAACATGCCTGTGCATTAATGGCTCTCCACCAGTAAGCCTCAAAGTATGTACAGTAGAGTGTAGTTGTTTGTCCCACCATTCAAAAAATGCCTTTATGTAAGGATTATCATCTTCCTCATATCTACTAGCCTGTTCATGAGAGTGTCCATAATGCCTCTTGCCATCATCACCTATTTCGATATAAGGTCCATTCTTTTTAATGTCCTTTGCCCATGTGGTACTAAATGCCGGATTGCAATAACTACAGGCAAAATTGCAAGTTCTATCAAAACTCAATTCGAGATATTTTACAGGAAAATCTTTGTTGGTGTCATCATTGAAGGCTTCGTTAAGATCGTCCTCCGTATAAGCCACAGATTTATGTACCCTATCACTAATGTTGTCTTTACTGATGTCCTCAATTTTCCAACAGTATGAACAGCCAGCCGGCCTCTCACCTTTTTTCATCTGTTGTCTTTCAGATTTTTTTATAAGTGTGTTGCTTAAAAGTGCTGGATTTTTCATGACCGCCTCGGCATTTACCTGGTGTGGCAATGGATGATGACAGGCAGTGGTCTGACCTGTGTTTAACCATATCGTAGCGTAGTACCATTTAGCACCACAAAAAGAGCTAGATTTTGAGTCTAATACTCTTTTTTTATATTCTACATAAGATTCGTTGTTTGGTTTAAAATGTGTGGTCATTTGTGTATAATAAGTATTTAAAATTTAAAATCAATGTCAAAAAATAAATTAGATCTTGTTTTGTGTAACATTCCTTTCATGAGTGTTGCATATGCCCCTGCAGGTACAAGTTTGTTAAAAGCGTGTTTACAAGAAGCGGGTTTCTCCTGTACCGTTAAAGATTATAACATTAAACTATGGCACAGTCTATCAGATAAAAAAATCATAGCAGATCTAGAAAATTATTTTACAGTGAACACCACGCTAGACACAGAAACACAAATTTTGGTTAATCAGTACTACGAACTAATAATAAAAGAACTAATAGAACTCAATCCCAGATGGATAGGATTCAGTATTTTTACCTTTCAGTGTCAAAGAGCCTGCACAGAGATACTGCAAAGACTACGTGGTAGATACAAAGGCAAGATAATGATAGGCGGTGCTGGTATCAGCACGAGAGGTATAGCAAGTTCTAACGCCGACTACGCCGATAAACTGACGAAGGAAGGACTAATAGACGCTTACATCAAAGGTGATGGGGATATTGCCTTGATAGAATTAATGAAAAATAATTTCGATTATGCAGGCATCAACGGAAATCCTTACATGGGTGTGCCGAACCTAAACGTGATCCCTAAACCTGACTGGAGTGATGTAATAGATCTTCCATACAGATATCATGATAGGAAAATACTCCCTATAACAGGCAGTAGAGGGTGTGTGCGTCATTGTACTTTCTGCGATATACACGAATTTTGGACTAAATTCAAATTCAGATCAGGACAGAACATAGCCGACGAGATGATCGAAAACTACAGGACGCATGGAATAACTGATTTCTACTTCATGGACAGTCTTATAAACGGAAGCATGAAAGCGTTCCGAGAACTTTGTACCACACTCGTAGAATATTACAAGGCGAATAACTTGCCTGAAAAATTCTTTCGTTGGGGAGGGCAATTCATTGTTCGATCTGCCAAGCAGATGATACCTCTTGATTTTGAAATGGCCGCTAAAAGCGGTTGCGACAATCTCTGTTGGGGTGTAGAGTCTGGTAGTGAAAATGTTAGAACACACATGCAAAAACAGTTTTCAAACGAAGACCTAGATTATTGCATGGAACAGATGAGTAGGGTCGGTATGCATTGTTACTTCTTTATGATTATAGGATATCCCACAGAAACGGATTCTGATTTCCAAGATAGCCTAGACATGTTTACGAGATATCAAAAATATGCAATCGAGGGTACGCTGTATGGAGTTAACCTAGGTGCGTTAGCCAGCATAGACGACGGAACACCACTGTATAAAAACTCTAAAGAACTAGGACTTACTCCCATAGTACCGGCCGAACATGCACACGGATTGAACTGGGAGAGCATTCACAATCCTGTCAGCATTGAGAAAAGAATATTACGCAGATTACTAATACAAGAACATGCAATAAAGTTGAAGTACACTGTGTGGAATGCGGACATGCACCTGAAAAGAATCAAAGCAAGTTACGAAAAAATCCAAAATAAAACTTATTAACTACCACTCGGTTGCGTGTTGAAGATTCCATTTTGCTGAAGAACATTTTTCAAAACATTCCTTGGGACCTTCGTTGAACATAAGATCTATTTGGAATTTTTTCCACAACTGATCCTCAAGTACTTCTGGCAATTTACGATTGAAATCTATGTAATCAAATAGTTTCTCGTTGTGAGAATATCTAAGTCCTGTCCAACAGCAAGGAAAAAACTTGCCCTCGGCATTAATGTATAGACCTTTATTTCCTATCATGCACAAAGGAATAACACTTTGATTTTCGGTATCCATATCATTAAATCTGTCGGTGAACACAGCAAGGGTAGAATCTATCCACTTCCTGTTAGATAATGCTGTAGACTGCCTTGTGAATCTTCCTGTTGCAACGTATTCATCACTTGGTTGTAGAGGATCATTTTTTGGGTATCCGCCGTAATTCTTGCCAAACTTTGTACTCAATGTAAGTTGGAAGTTATCAAATCGTAGTGCCAAGGCCATCTGTTTCATGTAATCTATTTTTTGTTCGTTAAACTTGAAAGCAATAGCGGCCCAAGTCCTGTAAGGATTTGTAAGTTGTTTTATGCCCGTGATTATAGATTCCCAATGACAGTTTACCCTGTACAATTCATTTGACTTTTGATCCCACCCGTCCAGACTAAAATGTATATGGTCCTGCTCGTCTAGTAGTGTGTTTAATTTAGCCCACCAAGATTCTGTTTTGTAACTGCCATTTGTGATTATTACTATTTGTACTTTTTTATTCTTGTTTTTTATCCATTCTATAACAGGTAACAGATCCTTTGCATACACAGGATCTCCATCGTCACCGCAGAATGTAACTTTTTTCACTTTGTCCACGAATACAAAGTTATCCTTGAACCACTGCAATGACAACTCTTTGTTCACATAGCCTGGTACTTCTTGTCTAGTGCATCTAGGACATCGTAGAGTACACTTACCGCTTATCTCTATGTGCCAATGTTCTAATGGCCAGTTATTGTGATTTTTCATCTTGCTCCCTAACAATCTTTCCAAAATACTCCTTCATCTCGTACAATAGATCCATGTCATAAGAACCCATGTTACTGCTGACCTTTGCACCTTTTGTGTGATATTCTAACAAGAAGTTCACAATAGGTGATTGCATATCGTATTCTATGTAACCGTTATGTCCAAGATATAAATTGGCATCCCACTTGAAGTCTGATTGTTTTTGCCACGCTGGTATTTCAGGCACCTGAGTAGTTTCCCACAGCATGTTTTTTAAATCAATATCATTAAAGCATATCTTTTTTACTTCTAAAAATTTTTTACTTTCTCTTTTCATGTCCTTGCCATAATGCAATATACGAAATTTAAATATCCCATTGTCAACATAAAAGTTAAAACTTTCGGAAACATTGTCTCCTAAGAAATCATGGACT
>Ga0209535_1003013_pt1 | contig 10892 bp, 10 predicted proteins | sample LinPmetageLP28_FD_184041 | JGI IMG/M metagenome (GOLD analysis project Ga0209535, IMG submission 184041) | Marine viral communities from the Pacific Ocean - LP-28 (SPAdes) (version 2) | ecosystem: Environmental > Aquatic > Marine > Oceanic | place: Pacific Ocean | collected 2009-08-22
ATTTACTACATGTGCTGGATTGGATGCTGCCTGGATTCCTATTGGATTTTGTAATGTTGTTGGAGTTGATGCTACATCTAATCTATCCATAATACACGGAAAAGCTCCAAGATTACTAATAGGTATATCATCACTTAGAGCTATCGCATTCTCACTCCTTCCAGTAAATAAACATTCTAAATTATTAGTTATAGCATTTTGTATAGAAGTATCAACGAGTAAATTTTTACGACAAAGTAAATAATTACACATAGCTATATATTCAAATGGATTACCAATCAATAAATTTTTATAAAATAAGTCTAATCCATGTCTTTCATCATAACCTGTTCCCTCTGCTGTATTATCACCAAATCTCGCAAACCCAGGGGGTTTGTAGTATAAATCACCTGTAGAAGTAGGCACAGACCGAAAACAACTATCGGTAATAACTGGATTTTGAGTAAAAGAAATTACGCTGTCTGCTGTATTCGGTGTCCCACTTACTTTAAAAAATTGCCCATTAACAAATGAAGAAGTCCAGCCTTCCGCTTTTCCAACTCGGTTATGTAATTGTTCTGTAATATTTGTAGCCACATTTGCTGGTGTGTTAAATCCTTCAGGTATTGTTATGCTAATATCTTGAGTTCTGATATTAGGAGGAACAAGTGGTGGGTCGTCTTCAGGCGGTCCGAAAGCATTTGGCAACCTGCCATGCATTCCTCTAAAATCTTCATTCATCAAATATAATCTAATCTCGCCTTGATTATCAATAGGCGAAGGAGGATTACTAAATGATAACAAATTAGGTAAGGCTGGTGCTGTAGAAGGGTCGTCAGAAGCAGTAAAGCCTTCAATTTGACTATATGGATAAGCTTGTTTGAAAAGGGTAAATGTAGTCAAACAAGGTAAGCCATAATCAATGGAACGCGATAATCTATCAATAGTCATACCAGGATTATTAGCGGCAGTTTCATTACTGACACTTATATTATATGATTTAGCGACCATATGTCCCAAAGGTAGAGGCATATTAAATTGTAATCTATTTGTCATATAATAACCAATACGAAGTGTTCCTTTATTGTCTTTTAATCCCTGTGTATTCGCATTTGTATTATCTCCTAAAAATTCTATACTTTCATCAGGAACGCCCCTGACATTGATTTGGATTGAATCAATACTTACCTCATCTCCAACATCTAACTCTATACCATTTTGTAAAGTGGTAGTCCATGTATTACTTGGAGCGTCTTGGGTTTCAGTCTGTTTGGCATAAGCAATTTCCCTATTACTTTCAATTAATATTGTATCACTCATTTAATAATAATAAATATTATTATTAAACTAAAATAATTAAGCGTAGCTAATTATCCAAAATAATCTGCATATGGATTGATAGGTGCAGGTGGTCGTAATATAGAAGGTGGTTCTTGCCTAATTTGTTTGGTCTCAGTTAAGAGACCGACTTGTTTTGGTCGCGGTGGTGCTTTTGGTTTATACTCATTTTTCATCTTCTTATACGTTTCCATATTACTCATAAACTGCATGAAACTATTTGTATCTTCCTCCTCTTTACTTACTTTATCTTTTTTTACCTTCTCTTTATGAGATTTATTAAAATCATCAGGTGTATTACTTTCATTAGGAGTTATTTTACTTGGCTCAATATATTCTTTGGCAATAGTCTTTTCATTATAAGCCTGTTCTTGTTCTGTCCTAACTTCTCCTATAATCCTTTTATTTTCAGCTTCGCTTGAGCTTGCCTTACTCTTCTTTCTTGGTTTATAACTTTTTGCTTTGTGTTCTTCATTGACTTTTGCCATAGCGTCCGCTTTTGCTTTTGCTTTTAGTGCTTTCTTTTCAGCTGCGAGTTGCCTTATACGTGAAAGATGGGCTAATTGTTTTTCAGATGGTGGTTTTTTAACTTTTTTAGGTTTCTTGAAAATAGGGTCTTCTTGTTCTTCTACTTCTACTACTTCCATCTTAATCTCATCGGAGACTGGCTTTTCTTGCTCCGCTGTATCATCCTCCGCTAAAACGTCAAGGTCGGCTTGAATTTCTAAATCAGGCAAATTCGTATCCATATTTATTAAATAGAAAATAATTTTTCTAAAAAAAAAAAATTAGAAATCTGTATCTTCTATAGCAAATGAATCATTTGTATCATCATTATTCATACCTGCATATGTATCGCGATGTTCGTATATTAGATTCTTAAAAGTAGAATATACTTTTGTAGGATTAGATTGTATATTAATATACATAAAATCATATCTATTAGGTGTAGCTTGTTTGTATATTTTCATAAAGTTTTTACTACCTCCTAATATATCTCCGTATTCCTCTGCCATTTTATTTAATTCTTTTTCATTTGGATTAGGAGAACCTATAATTACATGTGTAGCATTTTGTCTAATCGGTAATTCTACAGCCCTGAATACCTGCGATATAAACATAAGCAAACCTATATTATAATGCCTAAATCTTGTTGCTAAAAAGTTTAATTTAGAATTCTTCTTTACACTACCTACAAAGTCATCTACTACCACTGCAATAAAAGGACGTTCTTTTTTTGGGAAAGATTCTTGATAATTAATTATATTTGTAATAATATCATCAACGTTTCTTAAATCATCAAATGCTGTTTCTTTATACTTTTCGTATATATGACGACTTGTCCTATCATTCCTAATAGTATTTGATAAAATATATACAATATCAAATTGGTCTTTTAGGTAATTTGGATTTTCAAGTAAATTAACTAACCTCGTGCTTTTACCTGTTTTTACTGGTGATATATCAAGAACAAGAGCGCCTGTGCTTATGTCAGGTAAATTTGGATGTATAGGCCTCTTTAGTTTATGCTCTGTGCCGTCTTCTCGTATCGGTAAAATTGTTAAATCATCTTCCATTTATAAATAGATAATATTATTTTCTATAAATTTATTTTTCTAATTTTTAATTTAAATCTTTTAGCATAACTTCTCATGTTTGCTTTTATACTTGTAGAATCCCCCCAAAGAATATAATAACTTAAGAAGCCTGCCCTTTTAAAGTCTCCTGTTTTAAGGTCTTTCTTATGTCTAATAAGGTATCTCTTTCTTTGTTCTTTATCTTTTGTAATTGGATAATCGTCCATCCCTGCTGAACCAAAGTGTGATGTTTTAATCTTCTTATCGTCCTTATAGAATACAGCTGTAAGTTTTTTAGTTTTTACGTTGCTTTTCATAAATTCTACCTCAATCATTTTAATTTAAGTATATTAAATACTTTTATTTTATTTTATTAACTTTATATATAAAGTAAAATGCCGTATCATACTAATCCAGGAAACGACAAGGGAACTAAACCCTCTAAACCAGTAAGTAAAAAAATGAGTGATGCTGAGAAGTATAAAGAACACTCAAAACATCATACAAAGAAACATATTCAAGCAATGAAAGAATTGCAAAAGAAGTTTGGAGCTAAATTTATGGAAGCTCATACTTTTGTTAAAAAATATGTGGGTAAATAAATGATTGGACTTGTTTTAGTTATAGTTTATATCATCACAAGTTTTACTCTTACATTCTTTTACAATTTACCACATTACTAAATGTATAAAAGGGAGAGAATGTTGCAGATTTATGCAGTTATAATATATATTAATAATTGCATAAATCTGCAACATCCACTTTTAATAAAAATAATAACTAATTTAAAAATTATATCTCATTATTAAATAAATGGAGATGTGCGAATATATACCCCCTAAAAATGATTTGTTGCTACGTGATGATGATTTCGTAATGTATCATGCTTTTAAAGTTGATAAGACGCATATTTATTATCGTTGTGCCGATTGTTTCAAAACAAAGACTGGAAGGATTATAAATAGTCCTTTCAAGAAAAATGGAAAACCTTATAAGTATTTAGAGGCCAATATACACCGACATGGAAGCGGATGTGATTGGAAAACAAGAGTAGCGGATAGATGCCCTCACGGAGATGTATGTTTAAATAAGAAGAGTGTAAAAATAGTTATAGACCACAAAACAGAGAAGGATTTTAGTTAATTAATAATAATTATTATTATTAATTAATTTATTAAGCTTATACTTTCAATAGCACTCCATTTACCATTATCCTTATTAATTCTTTTTCTTGCACCATCTCCATCTTGTAAAAAGAAATAAATACTACTTCGTGGTATATTTAAATCCAATCTCATGTGATTATAGCTCGTATATTTTGCTGTATCTTTTCCAAATTCATTAGTTCTGAATTTCACTTCGTATTTAAAGTTTTTATTAGTATTTCCTAATCCTCTTGGCATATCTACTTAATATAATTAGATATTTTTTTAAATCATTTTTTTATGCAGATACTAATACTTGACCTCCTTTAATAGTAAATAGACGTTCAACCATAGAATAGTATTTCAAAGTTCTTGCACTATTATTCTGTGCGGTTCTATTGAACTGAAGGATATGCTCTATCGGTTTCTGTCCCACCATTGTTCCTGCTCCCATCTGTTGCATTGGAGATGTAGATAAATCAACACCTGTAAAATGCATAGAACCCTGAAGCAATGACATAGCATGTCCGTGGAAAGTATTAGCGCTTATCACTTCGTTATTGACAGGTTGATTTGCTGCTTGTTTATTAGTAAGAGGGTCGTTAGAATATTCAGAGGCCAAACAATTAATACCCACCGAAAATACATCCTTTAACTGATTAGCTTTTCTTGCTTCATTAACAATATTTCTTGCATACACCCTTTTATCATTAATCCTAAAATTGTATTCTTCAGGAACATTAAAAGCTTCACTTGAATACTTACCCATCAAAGCATTAGTGGTTTTATGATTATGCACGAGAATAGACCTAACACTCTTACCACTCACACCAATATCTCTAATAACGTCCTGCTTAACTACGTCAGTTCCAGTAGGAGCAGAAGTAAGCGCAGGGACAGAAGTAGAAGTGAGTATAAGGTCTTCATATGGCATCACCAGGCCTTGTGCGGATAATACTTGACTCGCCACACCGCCCATACGCTCACTACTATAATTCAAATAATTAGCAAGAAACTTAACATTTTGTGTTCCTACACTCATACTTGTATCTCCTGAATAACCACTTTCAAAATTTGCGATAATTCCTGTTTGTGATGAAGATTGAGTATTAAAAGTAATTTCAATACTTACATCATCATTGATGAACTGAAGAGGCATCTGAACCGAGCGCATCATAGGGAATAATTCAGATAATCTAATCTGAAAGACAGGACACTCAGTAGTAGAATGTCTCAATCTAACAGAGGGGTCATCAAGAGAAACAGCAGCGGCAGAATACACAGCAGACTTCATCTGATATTTACCTGTCCCCTGATTATCAGGTTGCATGACATCACTTGAACCGATTTTTACTAAATCTTTTTGTTCTTTTTCCTCATTGGTCTTAAAGGAACGTTTCATAGTTTGATAAGTTGCATATTCATCAGAAGTAGCAAGAGTTTTTGCTCCGACTTTTAAAACAGCTTTTTTAATTACGGCATGGATTCCAGTTTTGACAGGTAAAAAGCATTTAGCATCGCCAGCAGCAACAGGATGGACGGAAAAGGTGAAAACAGAACCGACATCAAGAATGCCTTTTCTTTCAAGGACAAATCTTGCAGAATTGTTATTTACTATGATAGGGTCAAGTATGTTTGTATCTATACTCATACTTTCCGAGAAGTTTAAAGGCTTAACATTTAGCACATCAGGTAATTGAGAACTCATTTTTATAATATATTATAATATTATAAAAAAAAAATAAAAAATTTAATTAATTGTTGCAGATTTATGCAAAATAATACTTAATTATATTAAGCGTAGAATTGCATAAATTTGCAATTAAGCCATAACCTGAATTCCCTGTGGAGAATACTGAAGAGTATTTTTAGCCATGACATATGTAAATACAGAGTTAGGAGATTGTCCGTCTAAATCTGATACAATCCTCAATCCATAGTTAGTATTCTTAAAATCACTACCAACTCTATATTTATCTTCTGCCACACCTATACCAAAGACTTCATCTTGGTCTGCCTGTGTAAATCCACTGGTATCGCCCACAGGGTCTTCACCAGTAAGAGCATTCACATCCGTAGATAAATCCCTTTCCGTATTAAGTGAAATAAGAGAGTGATTGTATTTGGAGAATGGCTTAATACTATCTATAAAGTTAATAGTAAGTTCGGACATTGGCCTATCACTATCAGATGCAGTTTCAACATCAATCTCATTCTCAATAGGAGAAAGAACGCCACCTTTAAGAAATGAAACTCTCTTAATATTTGCTTCTGCACTATAAGTTCCGCCCTGAATATTTTTAAGTCTTGGAGTAGAGAAACCATCCTGAAGATAATTATTAAGATGGGACGTAGGAAGAAAGTTGTGAAATACAGAAAGAGTTTGACCTGTTCCTAAATTATAATTCTGTGTATTATCACTTGAATTAATAACAGAGTAAAGATGAGTGATAGAGTTATACATAAGCGCTCCAGTTGATGCAACACTCATTTTTTGGGCTGTATCGCTATCAGGAACCATGAGATTATAAGATAAAGTTAAATCTCGGAGCTGAAAGAAAAAACCATTTCCTGTATTAGCATCATTTTTACTTGCTCCTGTATTATCAGTAAATCCTGAAAGAACCTGAGCGTCAGGTGCAAGTCTCAACTCCAGCATCATACCACGAACACCATTAGTTCCAATTGGTATTGGCTGACCTCCTGAAAGAAGACCAGTGCGAAGAGGAATACAAAAAGATGCATCATTATTCACACCTAATGCACCATTCATCTTTCTACTTGCTGTAAGAGATTCAATCTGCAAGTTTGTATCAAAATCTTCTTGCGAGTGAGTAATAGATTGAGTAGAGGCTAAATAGCGTCCATATGACCTTATCGTCTCTAAACTCTGATTGCCAGCAGCCGAGGACAGAGTTATTTGCTCTATACATGATGGGACACCAACACGGCTACTTAAACATCCATTAGCGCTTGCACTTACACTTTTGTTATTTCCATTATCTACTAAAACAGGCGTCGCTTCGGTAGAAGTATTTGTATTTACTCTTAAAACTCCGTTTAATCTTAGTGAAGAGCCATCTAAAAATTTCGCTTGGTTAGGTATCATAAATTGAATAATAGGGAAGCCTTCTTGAAAACTATAAGAATTATTCGCTGGGGGATTGAGTGGGTTAATTTCCGCTCGTTCAATTTCAACAATCGTAGTCATTTTTATATAATATAATATTATATAAAAAATTTTTTATTTTTAATTTTTAAAAATTATAAATAAGATTAAAATACTAATTTTAATTAATTTCAATTAATTAAATTTATGCGGCAACCTGAATACCTTTACTTGAAATATTCACTCTCTTGTAATAAACCACATAATGATTAAAGAGTTTTTCTTTCGTTGCGCCCTCATATTCAACACGTAGCGACAATGTATCACCACTCAAATCAAATACTTGGTTGTATTTACTAAATCCTCGTGCCAATAAAAATCTATCAGGAACACGTAAAAGATTACGGACACTATATCCAGCATTAATCAGGGCATCTTCTACTTGATTAAGATGGAGTGCTTCGGTTCTTGCTGGACTTTGATTATACCTCGCCAGCTCTAAAGGTCTATCAGGGATTAGTTGAGAACCATACACATATTGTGAGCTTTGGACTCCGTCAGTCTGTCCTTGAAAAGCACTATGTTCTAAAACATTTTGCTCTGAAACTGAAAGAGGAACAGACATAATTGACAATGCCTGTCTCTGCGTCGCAGGAATAAGTTGGTTAGTAATACCATTTTGTGTGGTAAGATTGAATCTATATAGTTGATAATTTTTTAGTTGAAGTGTCAATCCCTGTGAAGAACTCATAGCACCCTGCATAGCCTTAACATACTGCATGGGAGGTTGGACTTGTTGGAGTAGAAGTTCAATATTAGAAATAGTATAAGAAGTGCTTTCACCTGCGGCGGTAATCTGTGCGGCTGGAACATTACTAACAACAGCACCATTCAATCTATCATTACTCTTAAAGAATACTCTTGAACCAATAGGATGTGCGCTGGTAAGGGAGGCACTCGTTGCTCTATCAGGTATATAAGAAATTTGTAAATCTCCATCGGAATCTTTTGTAAAACTAACAATAACACCTAAAGATTCTTCGCTTGCTCCATCACTATTATCAGAAGCATATATTCTATCACCAATATCAAAAGGATTATTATTAGATGGGCTATTATTACGATTAACAGCAACACCACTTGTAAGACCTGTAGATTTTATACCAATAGTAAATTCAGAGGATATAGCAGATTTACTATCATCAGTATCGGCTTTAGCAGTTTTACTTTCACAAAACTTACCAGCAACATTACTACCACGAGTGCTATTATGAACAACACTTCTACCAACTTTATCAAGGGTAAGTTCAAATCTTAATCCTTTCATGCTAATAACAGGAACAACCTTAGAGCCTCCGAGCAAGTCGCTGTTATGAATAGGATGGTTAATTTCAAGTGTCTTACGACTATGAGTAGTAGAGACCAACCCAGCCGACCAATCGCTCGGTGGGGCATAGTAAAGTTGTTCTCCTAAATTCGTATTTGCGCTTCTTCCCTCAAACAAATCACGTTTGTGGTTAATACTTTCGTTAGAGGTGTAATCCCACCATGTTGCACTTAAAACATTAGAATCTTGCACTGACTCTAATTCAGCAGAGGCCATACCATCTCGCACTCTTAAATCTCTATATATTGAATGAATACCTGCACGAGCATCAGGCTTGGGATGACCTCTGCCTGACATGACAAAATTAAATTTCATAGTAGTTGAGCGTGGGTCAAAAAATCCTACATATTGAGGAACAAGAAATCTAATTTGGTTTTGAGTTTTTGGGTTGTAATCAACCTGAGCCTCAGGTTTTATGGAAATTGTCTTGCTTGGGACAAATGAAGTTTCAGAGTTCGCCTTAAACATTTTTATATATATAGATAAAATAAAATAAAATAAAAAATTATTTTATTTAAATTTTCAATTAAATTTTTATTATTAATTTACTAAACTAATAATTACAATTGTAATTTACAAAAAATTTTAGAAATTATATATAATTTGAGTTGCAGATTTATGCAAAATAATATATATATAGAATTGCATAAATCTGCAACTTAGAATGCCGTTGAACTGGCTGGTGCATCTACTACACTATCATAACTCGGTAATACCATTTCTCCTTTACTTGCAAACGTTGTAATTTGTGGTGTGGGAGGGGGAGCCTTTTTCTTTGGTGGTGGCTTAAATGCTTCATACAAACCTATACCTAAACCTGCTATTAATCCAATAGGGCCAAGAGTATCGGCTACGGCCCCAACCGCTCCAAGCGCTGCGTCTGTCGCTGCTGAGGCAACATCCAATCCTGTTGATAGTGCATCACCAACTCCACTCAAAAAGGAACCTGCATCATCACCTGCCCCTTGTGCTAATGATTTACCTTGTTCTAATAATGAACTTGGTGAAACATCATCACCATCTGCAAGACTTTTTAATCTATCACCTTGATTTACCATATCTCCATCTGCATCACCTGTATTGTCTGATACGTTTGGTTTTCCCTGTGTGCCTGTAGATGTATCAGGTCCTTGTTGTGTTGGAGCTTCGCTTGGTTGTGTTCCGCTTGGAGCATCTTGTGATTCAGCAGGTGGTCTTTCTTTTGGAAATAATTGGAGTGCTTCTTGTTCTGATGATAGACCTTGTGTTTGTATTTTTGGTATAGATAAAGGGTCATCAAGAGGACCAAAACCTCCTCCTGTTTGTTCTCCTAAAATTTCAGGACCAGCTCTACCTCCGCCACCGATTAAATTATTATTGGCGAGTCTGACGGCTGTGCTTTCACTTTGACCGAATAATGACGAATCACCTAATCCGCTTGGCAGGTCAAATTCATCAGGTGTATCAAAAGAAGAATTAAAACCTTTAATAGAACCAGTATAAGCATTATTTGCACCTCCTAATATAGCATCACTTGAACTTAAATCTTCAGGGGCTACTAAACTATAAGTATTAGCATCAGCGCCTTCACCTAATCCAAAATTTTCAGTCGTAGGCTCAGGTGCATCATTAAGATTATCAAAAAGTCTTGTATCTTCATCAGGTGTTTTAAGTGTAGCCGTTGCTTCGGTTGCATCAGGTTCTCCACCAACTTCAGCCGAAGGCTCATCAGGTTCTGAAGATGCGACACTCTCTTTTGGAACACTTACATTTTCAGTATTAACAGCACCACTACTTCCTTCAGGCGTATCTTCTACATCAGGTGCAGGGTTGTCTTCTTCTTCTCCTGTATTATCTTCTGTCTTTTCGGCTTTACCTTCTTCGTCCCCAGGGTCATCACCTTTTTTAGTAAGTTTGCTTTTCAATCCTTTATAAGTTGCATGTAATACTTTACTGCCTAAATAAGCTGAATCAAATTCATCTACTACTTTTCCAACCGACCCAACGATATCTTTTGCAGGACCAGGCATGTTGTCTCGCCAGTTCTGAAAAAAATTAGAGTCATAATTATCTATATATGATTGCACGGAGTCTTTACTGGTTTGCAAGCCTTGTATTGCACGTTGGTAATCTTGAAGTCCTTTACTCATTTTATATAATATATATAATATATTATTTAAAAATTTTTTGAATTATTGAATTATTAATTATTTTTTAGATTTAGATTTAGACTTATAAGATTTTTTTACTCGTGGGTCTTTAAGTGCCGTTCTGTAATCAATTTTAAGTTTCTTTGCTTGTGCTTTCACATGCGCTATCCATGGGTTGCCTCCACTCTTCTTTGCAGGTGGTTTTGGTTTTGCTTTTGCAGATTTTGC
>Ga0209535_1003014_pt1 | contig 10888 bp, 11 predicted proteins | sample LinPmetageLP28_FD_184041 | JGI IMG/M metagenome (GOLD analysis project Ga0209535, IMG submission 184041) | Marine viral communities from the Pacific Ocean - LP-28 (SPAdes) (version 2) | ecosystem: Environmental > Aquatic > Marine > Oceanic | place: Pacific Ocean | collected 2009-08-22
GTAGGTTTAACAGGAGTAGAAACAACTTCTTCTGTTGGAGAAGTAGAGGCTACTAATACAGAGATAGCTGCACTGACAGGAGTAGAAGCAACCACTGCTGCAGGTTCAATTGTTATTGAAATAGGCGTTCCACTAACTGGAGTATCTGCTACTTCATCAACAGGTGCTATTACACCTGCAGATGTAATGGGACTAACAGGAGTAGAAGCAACTGCTGATGTTGGGGTCCTTGGTATATTAGGATATGGAGATATTGATATTACTGGAAATACCAGTTATAATGGTGTTGACGTGACAGGAAATACATCGTATACAGACGTAACACACGTAGCGTAGGAGAAAAAATTATGGCTTCAACTTATACACCTCTTGGTGTCGAATTAATGGCAACCGGTGAAAATGCCGGTACATGGGGAACAAAAACAAACGCAAATTTAAATTTAATATCACAATTAACAGGTGGTTTTGCTCAAATATCTATTGCAGGTGGGGCAGGTACAACAACTTTAGACGTTGATGATGGTGCTTTAACAGGAACTGCTCAACAAAGAATGATAGAATTTACTGGTTCTATTACTGGAAACAGAATTGTAACAATACCATTAGACATAGAAACTTTTTATATTTTAAGAAATTCAACGTCAGGTGCTTATACAGTACAATTTAAATATGCCACTGGTTCAGGAAGCACTTTTACTTTTGCAGCTACAGATAAAGGTGACCAACTAGTATTTGCAACAGCTAGTGACGGCACTAACCCAAATATTTTAGATTTAAGTTTTGGTGATGTAACTCTTAATGGAACACAAACTTTAACAAATAAAAGTTTAACAGCTCCTATTTTAACAGGTAGCTCTAGTGCTGCAGGTTCTGTTTTATTTAAAGAAGATACTGATAACGGGACGAATGCGGTAACTCTTATTGGTCCAGCATCAACAGCAGACGTTACTGTAACGTTGCCAGCAGCTACAGATACTTTAGTAGGTAAAGCAACAACAGACACTCTAACAAACAAATCAATAGATTCAGATAACAATACAATTACAAATCTTGTAAACGCAGACATAAAATCTAGTGCTGCAATTGCTTTTAGTAAAATGGCAGACTTAACAACTTCTAGAGCTTTGGTATCTGATGGTAGTGGGGATGTCTCAGTCAGTGCTGTAACTAGCACAGAAGTTGGATATTTAGATGGCGTATCATCAGCTATTCAAACACAAATAGACAGTAAAACTTCAACAGGAAAAGCTATTGCAATGGCAATGATTTTCGGATAAAAAGAAACCAGGAGAATAAAATATTATGGCTAACCCGAATATAGTAAATGTAACATCGATACTTGGAAAATCAGTCCAAGCAGCATTAAACACAACTCTTACAACAGCAATTTTAACATGTGCTTCTGATAAACTTTTAAAAGTAAATAATATTATCGTAGCAAATATTGATGGTTCTAATTCTGTTAATGCATCTGTTTTTATAACAAAATCAGGTGGATCACCAATTGCAATTGCAAGCACTATTGCAGTTCCAGCCGATTCAACTTTAATTGTTTCAGATAAGAATACTACAATCTATCTTCAAGAAGGTGATAACATTGAAGCTGGTGCAAGTGCTAACTCAGACGCTACAATCACAATTAACTACGAAGAACTAGACGACGCGTAGGAGGTCAACTGTGGCTGATTTTGCATTTTTAAACGATAACAACATCGTAACTAACACGTATCATATAGCAGATTCTGACGCTTCAACAGAAGCTGATGGAATTGCATTTTGTGTTTCTTTGTACGGCGAAGGTAGTTACAAACAATTTTGGAAAGACGGCTCTCAAAGAGCTCGTGGAGCAGCTAAAGGATTTGTATACAATGTTTCAAAGGACGTTTTTCATGCACCTAAAGCTTTTGATTCTTTTGTTTGGAGTGATGAAGATAAAGAATATGTTGCTCCTATGCCAAAACCCACAAAAGATTTAGTTGATAGGCCTTTTCCTTATACAGATGAAGATGTAATGGCTTCAGAAGCTATAGAACAAGCTGTTACAAGATTATTCTATAGATGGGACGACAGTAGAGGAACATGGTTAGCTAGTGAATTTACAGTCGGCACAAATGATTTTGGAGATAAAGTCCCTGAACCAACTGGTAATGATTTTACTTGGAACTCGACAAATTCAACATGGAATGCTATATAATATATTATGTCTAGATTTGTAAATGATAACTTAATTAATAATAAAAAAATTTCTCAACCACCATTGGATAATGGTGGAGTTGTCGGACCAGACAACGACCCAACAAACACAGCAGCTGTTCCAGCTGTTCCAGGTGTTCCCACTAGTAACACTACATATAACTCGGGATCAAACTATGCAGCTAATCCAAGAACAACTCAAGTTGATGTTCTTATTGTTGGAGGCGGCGGAAGTTCTGGTGCTCACTACGGTGGTGGTGGAGGCGGATCAGGTGTTATATATCGTCCAGGAATGCCTGTGTCAGGCGGAACAACTTATCCAATAGCCGTTGGTTCAGGAGCTCCGGGTCCTCCAGGTAATTTTAGCACTGGTGGCTCAGGTGGAGATAGTTCTGTTTTAGGTTTAACCGCTATTGGTGGTGGACATGGAGGTTGGAATCCAGGTTCTGTTGCTGGTGCTGGAGGATGCGGAGGTGGAGGAGGTCCAAGTGGTGGACAAGGAACTCAACCCGGTAGACCCGGTGATTCAGGTAATTATGGACACGGAACTAATGGATATGCACCAGGACCAGGTGGAGGCGGCGGTGCCGGTTCATCTGGTGGCACTAACGGTGGAAACGGAAGAGCTTTTCCAGGCACACAATTTCCAGGGACTTATGCTGGCGGTGGAGCTGGCGGTGGAAACTCTGGTGGCCCTGGCGGTGGTGGTAATGGTAATAGCGGAGGAACTAACGGACTAGGTGGCGGCGGAGGTCGAGACATTGGTGGCTCTGGAGGAAACGGAGTAGTTAAAATATATGTTCCAGCAGTATCTGAAATTCCTGCAGTTCCAGCAGACAAAGTTGCAAATGGTATTTGGGGAGTAAAAACACAATACTCATCTAGAGTGCAAGATATCTGGCCTACGTAATATAGACTTTACACTTATTACAGTGTATAATTTTTTTAATGAAAGAATATAGATCTAGTAAAGAAAGTCATATTGGAGGTTGGTATATAGATAAATCAATATGTGATAAACTTATTGATTATTTTAATTTAAACAAACATCAACATGTAAAAGGTATAACTGGAAAAGGTTATAGAACAGAACATAAAGACTCTACTGATCTTGAAATAGGACCAGATAGAGAAGACGTGCCTTTTAATTTATATAGAAAAAGTTTACAAGAATGTTTAGATTTGTATTGTGAAAAATATAGTTTTTTAAAAAGTTTTAAAAGATTTAACATAATAGATAATTATAATTTACAATACTATAAACCAAATCAAGGTTTTAAAGTTTGGCATTCAGAAAGACAAAACCTAGCAACGTCAAGAAGAGTGTTAGTTTTTATGACTTATTTAAACGATGTCCCTGATGGTGGAACTGAATTTTTGTATCAAAAAATACTTACACCTGCGGAAAAAGGTTTGACATTAATTTGGCCTACTGATTGGACCCACACACATAAAGGACAGATAAGTAAAATAAACGAAAAATATATTGTAACAGGTTGGTTTGAATTTTGTGAGTAAAATTTTATCTTTACATACCTCTCATGATGGGAGTTTAACTTACGTTGTAGATAATGAGATTATATTTCATACACAATTAGACAGGTTTAATAGATTTAAACACACTAGTTTTCCTGTAAAATATTTATTAGATTTAATAAAAAGTTTGGACTTTAATACCTTTATTATTACTAGACATTATAGCAGTAGCTCTCATAATATATGGTCCTCATTTTTTGAAAAAATGAAAGACACTTTTAAACACGTTAATGTTATCCATCACGATATAGACATTCATCACTATTTTCATGCTTGTTGTAGTTTAATTTGGAATAAAAATATATCAGACATTTTAGTATATGATGGTACAGGAGCCTATTTAAATAACTCTATGTATGAAAGAGAAAGTTTATTTAAATACGATAAAGACCTACATTTAATAGCTAGATACCACAATCATTTAGGTATTGATTATGAATTAGGTAGTCTTAAAATTATAGGCGAAGACCTTGCTGAGGCTAAGACTATGGCATACAGTTTATTTAATAAAGAAGCAAAAATACTGCAAGAAAACTTTGAAACAAAGTCAATTAATTTTATTAAATTTTTAGGTAAGAAAAACATAATAACAACAGGAGGATGTACACAAAACGTTTTACTTAACAGTAAATTATTAAATGTTATAGAAAATCTTTTTTGTGATCCTTTTAATACGGACTCCGGTATTTCTTTAGGAGCAATCAATCATGAAACAGGTTTTAAAATTAAAAACAACAGTATCTACCTTGGCATTAAACAACATATAAACACAGATCTTTTTTGTAAGTATAATATTAAAACTGTTGAACCTTATGAGGTAGCACAAATTTTACAAGAAGATCCTGTTGCAATATTTCAATCTAGAAGTGAACAAGGGCAAAGAGGTTTAGGGAACAGATCACTGTTGATGAACCCTTCTCATCCACAAGCTTATGATAAATTAAATGCAATTAAAAAAAGAGAATGGTATAGACCCTTTGCTTGTTCTGTTCTTAAAGAAGAAGCATCTAAGTGGTTTGATTTAAAAAAATTAGATGAGTCTCCATACATGATGTATGTTTTTGATTTATTAGATAGTAAAAAAGAAATTATTAAATGTGGCGTGTCTAAAGATTTTAAAAGTAGAATTCAAACTGTTTCTGAAAATAACAACAAGCATTACTATCAACTAATAAAAGCTTTTAATAATCTTACAAATGTTCCTGTTTTAGTTAATACAAGTTTAAATCTACCTGGAGAGGTTTTAGTTGAGACTTTATATGACCTATACTGTATGTTTACAGAGTCTGATTTAAAGTATATATATCTGCCAGAAATTAAAAAGATAATAATTAAATGAATTTAAAAACAAAATATTGGTATTGGAAAAAAGTTTTTCCAGACCACATGTGTGATCACATTATACAATTAGGTAAAGAAAAAAATAAAGAATTTGCTGTTGTTGGGCATAATGAAAACAAAGAGCTAACAGAAAAAGATATTGAAGAACAGAAAAAAGTTATAAGAGATTCAAAGGTTGCTTGGTTTAATGAACCTTGGTTGTTTAACATGTTAGCGCCTTATTTCTTAGAGGCTAATGAAAAAGCTGAATGGCATTTTATTTATGATTTTATAGAACCTGTTCAATTTACTGAATACAAACCAGGTCAGTATTATGGTTTTCATCAAGACTCAGACTTTTGGGTAAATAAAAATCCATTAAGAAAGTTAAGTTGTGTGGTTTCTTTGTCAGATCCAAAAGATTATAAAGGAGGAGAATTTAGAATGAATCTTAAAAGTGGTTTACATGGAAGTGATTCTTTTTTAGATGTCACTCATCTAAATGAAAAAGGCAACTTAATTATATTTCCTTCACAACTGTGGCATGAGGTTACTAAAATTACAGAGGGCACTAGGTATTCTTTGGTTGCTTGGGCAGGGGGACCTCCTTTTCGTTAATGAGTTATGAAATAAATGATAATTTTTTAGAGCAAAAAGAACTTAATTATTTTAAAGAAACTATATTAAGTAATAATTTTCCTTGGTTTTCAACTGGTGTGCAATCTGACAAAGACCCATTGCATAAACAGTTTGTACATATCTTTTATAGAGAAGATAATTTTAACACTGACTATAAAGAACTACTGCGCCCCATATTAAACAAACTTAATCCTACTGCAATTCACAGAATAAAAACAAATCTTTTAACTAAAACACACAATATTATAGAGCCTCCTTTTCACACAGACCATACTTCTAAAAATGTATTGTCATCCATTCTATATATAAATACAAATAATGGGTATACAGGGTTTAAGGATCAAAAATCATTATCTATTAAAAATAGATTAATAACCTTTCCTTCTTGCACGCCACATTATGGTAGCACTTGTAGTGATGAGCACTTTAGGATTGTTGTAAACATGGTGTATATAAAATGAATTATAATATTATTGACAATTTTTTAGACAAAGAAAATTTTTTACAGATAAAATATTTATTAGAACATCCTGAGTTTAACTGGTTCTATAGAAGATACATGGCAGGTGAAAAAGATCCACCTTATTTTTCTCACGGTTTTTTTAATCACAGTGAAAAAATATCTCCCAGTTTTAAAATTATTCAACCTTTATTAGATAAATTAAAATATATAGCTTTGGTTCAGGTGAGAGCTAACTTAACTTTAAAAACAGACCAACCAATTGAAACTGCTTGGCATACGGACTACAATTATTTTAACGGAAAAACAGCAATATATTATTTAACAACTTGTAATGGCTTTACAGTTTTAGATAAAGAAGAGAAGATTAAAGTTAACTCGATTGAAAATAGGGTGGTTATTTTTAATAACAATATAAATCATAAATCAGTTACACATACAGATACTGAAAGAAGAATTATATTAAACATAAATTATTTTGATGAACAGTAATAAAATTATAATTGTTGGAGGAGGAAGTGCAGGTTGGATGACAGCTGCTACTTTAATATCTCAGTTTCCTAATAAAGACATTACTGTAATTGAATCTTCAGACATACCAACAGTGGGTGTTGGAGAAAGCACTTTAGGTCAAATAAACAATTGGTTGGATTTACTAGGTATAAAAGATGAAGACTTTATGCCATATACAGATGCAAGTTATAAACTAAGCATTAGGTTTGAAGATTTTTATAAAAGAGGTGATGGTGGTTTTCACTATCCTTTTGGTCCTGTAATTGAAAACTCTAGATTAGGTTTAAAACAAATATGGTATTTAAAAAAATTATTATATCCAGAAACACCCATTACTGATTATGCAAATATGTTGTATCAAAACATGGCACTTGTAAATAATAATGTTTTATTTAAAAATAAATCTAAAGAGTTAGATGTGTTTAGTTTTAAAAACGATGTTGCTTATCACTTTGATGCTATTAAGTTTGGTTTATGGTTAAAAGAAAAGTATTGTAAACCTAGAGGTGTAAAACATATATTAGATAATATACAAACAGTTGAAACAAATGATGAAGGTGTAACATCTTTAAATAATACATATACGGCAGACATGTATATTGATTGCACAGGTTTTAAATCATTACTACTTGGCGATGCAATGCAAGAACCTTTTAATAGTTATTTAAATTTATTACCTAATAACAAAGCTTGGGCTACAAGAATTCCTTACAAGGACAAAGAAAAAGAATTAGTTCCATATACTAATTGTACAGCTATTGAGAATGGGTGGGTGTGGAATATACCTAGCTGGGAAAGAATAGGTACAGGATATGTGTATTCTGACAAATACGTCAGTGACGAAGAAGCTTTAAATCAATTTAAAAAACACTTAGATAAAAAACAAAGTGATTATTCTAATAGTAAATTTAAAAACATTAAAATGAGAGTGGGGATACATAATAGATTATTTGTAAAAAATGTTTGTGCTATAGGTTTATCAGCAGGTTTTATAGAACCTTTAGAATCAAATGGTCTTATAAGTGTACATGAGTTTTTAATTAACCTTGTAAAAATAATGAAGCGAGGCGAACAAGATACTATTAGTCAATGGGATAGAGATAATTTTAATGTAGAGTGTAAAAGATTTTTTAATGGTTTTACAGAATTTGTTGCTATGCACTACGCATTATCTCATAGAAATGATACTGAATATTGGAGAGACATTTCAAACAAATCTTTTTATGAAAACAGAATAACAGATGATTCTATTAAATTAGATTTATTAGCTAAAATGAATAATAAACAATGGTTAAATTCAGACGCTGGAGTTCATTGTATAGGAACTGGATTAAGATATTTTGGTTTTGATATGTTGACAGATACTTCAAGCGACGAAGAAAAAGCAATGATAAAATTAAGAAATTTAGAAGTTAAAAAATGGAATACTGTTTGTAAGAATAAACCAAAACTTTTACAATTTTTAAAAGAAAATATACATAAAGATGACTAATTTTTTAAAAGACATTAAATACAAGATTATTAGAAACGTTGTACCAGAACAACTATGTGATTTTATATCAGAGTATTTTTTATTGAGAGAAAAAATTGCAAGCACCTTAATAGAAAATAAAGCAATACCACCTTTTGATGAAAGCTGGGGCATGTTTAACGATGCTCAAGCAATGGGTCATTACTCTCACTATAGTGACACAGCTATGGAGGTTTTATTGCAAAGGATAAAACCACTCATGGAACAGGAAACAGGGTTGAGCCTATATGAAAACTATTCGTATGCAAGAATATATAGAGAAGATGCTGTTCTAGATAAACACACAGATAGATTTAGCTGTGAAATATCTACTACTTTAAATCTAGGGGGTGATCCTTGGCCATTTTTTTTGACAAAAGACGGAAAAGAAATTGAGGTTAATTTAAGTAAGGGTGATATGTTGATTTACTTAGGTATTGAATTAGAACATTGGCGAAAAAAATTTGATGGGGACTTTTGCATACAGGCATTTCTACATTATAACGATAAAAATAATCCAGATTCTGAAAGTAACAAGTTTGATACACGGGAACATTTAGGTCTTCCCTCTTTTTTTAAAAAGTGATATAGCTAGAGGGTTAAATACATATTTAAAACACTCAAAATATATGGTAATAAACCATTATGCTACAAAAATTAGGTTTTGCCCCAGGATTTAATAAACAAGTCACAGAGACCGGCGCTGAAGGACAATGGTTTGATGGTGATAATGTACGTTTTAGGTATGGATCACCTGAAAAAATAGGTGGTTGGCAGCAACTCGGCTCTAATAAATTAACAGGTGCTGCAAGAGCCCTTCATCATTGGGATGATAATGCTGGTATAAAATACTCGGCAATCGGAACTAATAGAATTCTTTATGCATTTTCTGCAGGCACGTACTATGACATACACCCTATACGAGCTACAATTACAGGCGCTAACTTTACAAGTACCGCTGGTAGTGCAACTGTAACTGTAACAGTTGCTTCTGATCATGGTTTAAAAACTGACGATATCGTTTTATTTGATAGCGTGTCAGGGTTATCAGGATCTACTTTTACAAACGCATCTTTTGAAGATCTTAAATTTATGGTGTCTTCAGTTCCTAACTCTAAAACATTTACTGTCACAATGGCGGTGGTTGAGTCAGGAACACCGGTAACAAACGCAGGGACAGCATCAGTTTTATGTTATGAATCTGTCGGACCCGCACAACAACTTGGAGGGTTTGGTTGGGGTACAGGACTTTGGTCAGGAACCGCTGCAGGATCTGTAACAACTACTCTTGCATCAAACATAACAAACACCACAGACACAAGTATAACATTAACTAGCTCTGCAGCTTTCCCATCTTCAGGCACAGTGCAGATAGGAACGGAGTTTATTACATTTACAGCAAATAATACAGGAACAGGAGTTTTATCTGGAGGAGCAAGAGGTGCTGCTGGAAGCACGCCCGCAACTCACAGTGCCGGCGTTACTGTACAAAATATTACAGCGTACACTGGTTGGGGAGATGCGAACAATAGTGATCTCGTTATTGACCCTGGTTTATGGGTGCTTGATAATTATGGTACAAAATTAATTGCACTTGTATATAATGGTAGATGTTTTGAGTGGGACGCAGCTGCAACTGGAGCTATTAGCACCAGAGCAACTTTAATATCAAATGCTCCTACAGCATCACGTCACGTGATGGTATCAACACCAGACAGACACTTAGTATTTTTTGGAACAGAGACAACTGTTGGCACAACAACTTCGCAAGATCAAATGTTTATAAGATTTTCTGATCAAGAAAATATTGATGGCACTGATGCATATACAGTTAAAGCCAACAACACTGCAGGTACTCAAAGACTTGCAGATGGATCAAAAATTATGGGTGCCTTAAAAGGTAGGGATGCAATTTATGTATGGACCGACACAGCATTATTTTTAATGAAATTTGTTGGACAACCTTTTACTTTCTCATTCGAACAAGTCGGTACTAACTGTGGTTTGATTGGTAAGAATGCATGTGTTGAAGTTGATGGTACTGCTTATTGGATGTCGGAAAATGGATTTTTTAAATACGATGGTCAATTAAGATCAATGCCTTGTCTTGTAGAAGATTTTGTTTATGACGATATTAATTTTACTTCTAGAGATCTTATTAATGCAGGTTTAAATAATTTGTTTGGAGAGATAAACTGGTTTTATTGCACAGCTAGTTCAAATCAAATTGACAGAGTAGTCACCTACAATTATTTAGACTCAAATTCTCAACGTCCTATTTGGACAACTGGAACTTTAGATAGAGCAGCGTGGCAAGACTCTGCAGTTTTTGATAAACCTCATGCAACGTATTATACTCCCTCTGATAATGCATCTACTGATGTTATTGGTAATACAAACGGACTTAGTATATACTATGAACACGAAACAGGGACTAATCAAGTTCTTTCAGGTGGCGCTACAACCGCTATTATTGCGTCAATTAAATCTGGAGATTTTGACATTACGCAACGTAGAAGCAATACAGGACAAACTGTAGGGACGCCCGATATTAGAGGAGACGGAGAATTTATAATGAGAATTAGTAGATTTATACCAGACTTTATTGAACAAACAGGTAACACTGCAGTTAAATTTAAAACAAAATTATATCCAAATAGTTCTGAAGTTACAAACAGTTTTACATGTACTTCTTCAACAACTAAAAAAGATATTAG